>ERZ795046.2526-NODE-2526-length-15876-cov-3.635737_pt1 | contig 15876 bp, 10 predicted proteins | sample MGYA00375130_ERZ795046 | MGnify/ENA primary metagenome ERZ795046 (study PRJEB30175, sample SAMN05720202) | activated sludge metagenome | isolation source: anaerobic digester from wastewater treatment plant | place: Japan | collected 2015-05-15 ...
AGTGCCAGGGAAGCAGCGACAATATCAATGAACTTTTCTTTTGTTTCCTTACCTTTCACGTATGTAATCGCAAAACTTATCGGTGTTGATCACAAGTTTACTATTTTTTATATAATCTGCACTTTGTCAGGTATAATATTGGCTGCGATTATGCCTAGGATACCTCCTCTCTCCAAAATACCTGATACCTATGATGAAATATCAGGCAAGCAGATAGATGAAAGTATTCCGGAAGGGGTTTCAAAAATAAAATGGGCATTGAACTTAGCCGGGAAGAGGGCTAAAAAGGCATCCTCGAATGACCTGTTAAAGCAGGGTCTTCACGTTTATTCCAGCATGTTTATGGATTTAATCCCAATCGTAATGGCCTGGGGAACCATAGTATTGGTTTTAGTTGAATTTACACCGATATTCAACATAATATCCCTTCCCTTCGAATGGTATATAAATGTTCTGGGAATTGAAGGTGCTAAGGAGGTTGCACCTACGGCCTTAGTAGGTTTTGCAGATATGTATATTCCGCCTTTGATGTTAGCCAACTTCCCCATTGAAAGAACCAGATTCATAATGGGGGCAGCAACATTACTGCAGATTATCTACATGACTGAAGTTGGACTGATTATTTTAAAATCAAGAGTTCCGGTAAATGTAGGACATTTGTTTGTCGTTTTCCTTGAGAGAACAATCATAGCTATTCCATTGGTAACATTGCTTACAAATTTGCTTGTTACATTCTGATACGGCATAAAAGTTTTAACGGTTTATGGTAAAAATCAGGGAGCCTCGTGGTTCCCTGATTTTTTTTGCAGGAAAGAAGATAATATTAGATTATTTGAATAATTTTTGGTATAATATGCCGTAAGTAATCAGTTCATGATAATAAATCTTTATAACCGAAAGGATGTAAACATGAAAAATCTATGGGGCGGTCGTTTTTCAAAAACCATGGAAAACTATACCGCAGACTACAACGAATCGATAAGCTTTGACAATATACTGTACAAACACAGCATAATGGGCAGCAGGGCCCATGTAAAAATGCTTGCAAAACAAAAGATTATCAGCGACCAGGTGTGCCAAGAAATACTACGGGGCTTATCCATTGTAGAAAAGAAGCTTGAAAACAATCAAGTTGAATTCAACATACTTGATGAAGATATTATGATGATTATTGAAAAAGAGCTTACGAAGGAAATCGGAGAGGCAGGCAAATACCTTCATACGGCAAGGAGCAGGAATGATCAAAATGCCCTGGACGAAACTCTTTTTTTGAAGGATGCGGTCAATAATTCCATCAATCACCTGATGGACCTGTTAAAGGTCCTGGTAAAGAAGGCTGAGGAAGAATTTCATGTAATAATGCCCGGCTTCACCCACTTGCAGCATGCCCAGCCCATAACCGCAGGATTTTACTATATGGCCCATTTTCAAGGATTCAGAAGGAATGTTGAAAGGTTCAGGGAATTGTTGAAACGACTGGATAAAAACCCCTTGGGTGCATGTGCCATGGCAGGTACCACCCTGCCCATAGACCGCTTTATAACAACGGACCTCTTAGGCTTTTCGGTGCCTACGGAAAATGCCCTGGATACAGTGGGCTCCAGGGACAACATAGCCGAATACTTGTTTAATGCTGCCTTGTGCATGACCCACTTAAGCGGCTTTGCGGAAGAAATCATTGTTTTTAATTCTCAGGAGTTTAATTTTATAACCATTGATGACAGCTTTTGTACCGGAAGCAGCATCATGCCCCAGAAGAAAAATCCCGATATAGCCGAATTGGTAAGAGGTAAAGCCGGTAGGACCATAGGTAACCTGGTAACCTTATTGACGGTTTTAAAGGGAACATTTTTAACCTTGAACAAGGACTATCAGGAAGACAAGGAATCCCTCTTTGACACCATACATACCCTGGACAGGAGTTTATTTGTATTTGCAAGGATGCTGGAAAATATTAAATTCAATGAGGACGTTTTAAGGGACCATTTGCAAAAAGGTTTTATTGAAGCAACGGACATAGCAGAATACCTGGTTAAGCATGACATTCCCTTCAGGGAAGCCCACGAAATCGTCGGTAAGTTGGTTAAGTATTGCGAACTTAATTCAAAGACATTCAAAGATGTAAACAAGAAAGACCTGGAAGCCCTGGACTTTCCTGTAGAACTTGAAGATTTAAGCCGGTTCTCGATAGAAAACTGCATAAAAAACAGAAAGAGCTACGGGGGAACATCTTATGACGAGGTCAGGAGGCAAATCAATAACGCTAAAAAGTTTATCTCAGAATAGTCCAGAGGGGACGGTTCTCAGTGGACATTTGATGACACAACCCCGTCCTCTTGTCATCCTTTTAATATCTTCGTCATTATGTCATCCTGAGCATAGCGAAGGATCTCATATGACAATGTACCCATCACCCTGTCATCCTGAGCGTAGCGAAGGATCTCATAAGATTTAAAGATATTATACAAAAATAAATGGAGCATATCATGGAATCAATTTATAGAAAAAAATATACGGTTCATGTTAATGATATTGATTTTAAGAGCCAGCTAAAACTTAGCTCCCTCTTTGTATATTTGCAAGATATGGCAACGGAACATGCCTATAATATCGGTGTGGGGAGAGATGCCTTGCTGACCAAATACGGCATCATATGGGTTTTAAATCGTGCCGTGGTAGAAATTATAAGGCATCCCGTTTTCAAGGAAGAAATAACGATTGAAACTTGGCCGGAACAACCTGACAAGGTCCTCTTCAACAGGAATTTTTTAGTCTATGACAAGGATGGGAATATAATAATTAAAGCCTTCAGCCAATGGGTTGTCATAGACTGTGAAACCAGGAAGCTCAGAAGAAGCAGCGTATTGGAAGAAAGTTTTCCAAAGGTTGACAGGGAAAGACCGGTTAGCTCTGTATTAAATAAGATTAAACCTGTCGGTCAATTGGATTTAAGCTATAAAAAAACCGTGGGCTACAGCGATATTGACATTAACGAGCATTTGAACAACGCCAGGTATATCGATTATATCATGGACTGCTTCAGCATGGACCTCCATAAGAAATATAATGCCAGGTCAATACAAATTGATTATTTGCATGAAGCCCTGCCCGGTGAAGTCATACAGCTTTACACCGATATGTCAGGCATAAAAGATAATTTTGTATACATAGAAGGTATCAATGAAAACACAAAGGCGACAATTTTCAAAGCAGTGCTTACATTGTCATAATAAGCGTACCTTTAAGCCTGCTCCTTCCGAGTTACACAGAATAATAATAAAAATATCAAGCGAACATTTGCAGGACACGACTTTAATTCTTAGCGAATGAAGGTTAAAAATCCGTTAAACAGCTTGCGTTGTTTGAGCGGAAGCGAGTTCGCAAGCTGTAGGATTTATAGCCTGTATGAACTTTAGAATTATTCGTGTCCGAAACCGTGAGCGGATATTTTTATTATAATTATTTTCAGCTGTGGAATACACGGCTTTTTTTATTGTTATTTTATGTCGAATACATCCTTCATATTTGGCAACAATAAATCTGGAGGTGATTTTGTGATATCACGTAAATCAGTTATAACTTTCGGGATGGTTGCCATTCCCATTGCCATGTATACGGCAACCCGGGACAATGACATTCATTTTAACCAGCTGCATTCGGAAGATCACAGCCGGATCAGGTACAAGAAAACCTGTGCCCACTGCGGTAAAGAAATTACATCTAATGAGATTGTAAAAGGTTACGAGTATGACAAAGACAAGTATGTAATAATTACCGATGAAGAAATTGAAAGAATAAAGACTGAGAAGGAAAAATCCATTCAGATTCTTCACTTTGCACAACTTAATCAAATATCTCCCGTTTACTACGATAAGACCTATCAGGCAGCCCCGGAGGCAGGAGGGGAGAAGGCCTTTGAACTCCTGCGCCTGGCCCTGATGGAAGAGCAGAAGATAGCCATAGGTAAAACCGTAATGGGGGCTAAGGATACCTTGATGGCAATAATTCCTCGGGAGGAAGGCATACTTATCTCTACCATGTTTTTTGCCGATGAAATAAAGGAAATTCAAAAACCATACACCAAGCCTCAAGTTTCCGAGGAGGAATTGAAAATGGCAAAGCTTCTTATTAATTCCATGGATACCCCCTTTGACCCGTCAAAATACAAGGATGAATACCAGGTTAAGCTTCGTGAGCTGATAGAAGCAAAAATATCGGGCAAGGAGGTTGTTGCTGCCGAGCCTGAAAGTACAGGCAAGGTTATTGATTTAATGGAAGCCTTGAAGGCAAGTGTGGATAAGGCAAGGAAGGATAGAGAAACCGCTTGATATGACTGTGGGATTAAAGGAATACAATCAAAAAAGAAATTTTGAAAAAACCATGGAGCCGGAAGGAAAACCTGAATATTCAGAAGACTCATTAAGATTTGTCGTCCAACACCATTTGGCAAGCAGGGACCACTTCGACTTTCGCCTGGAATGGAAGGGTGTCCTTTTAAGCTGGGCTGTTCCAAAAGGCCCCTCATATAATACAAGGGACAAGAGGCTGGCCGTCCGGGTAGAGGACCATCCCCTGGAATACAGGAATTTTGAAGGCACCATTCCCAAAGAGGAGTATGGAGGCGGGGTGGTCATGATCTGGGACGAAGGATACTGGGAGCCTTATGTAAATGTGGAAGACGGGCTAAGTGAAGGTATGCTGAAATTTGTGCTTAAGGGGAAGCGGTTAAAGGGAAAGTGGGCTTTAGTCCGAATGAAAGGCAAGGCGGGGGAGGCTTCCGACAACTGGCTTTTATTAAAGGAAAAGGATGAGTATGCAAAGGATGAAGAAGGAATATCCAAGTATACAAGCAGTATAAGGACAGGGCGAACAATGGCTGAAATTGAGGAAGGCCAAGGCGAAAAATTCGTTAAAAATCCTTTCAGCCGGGCAGATGTCCAGCTTGCTAAGTTAGTAAAGACTATCCCCGATGGGGATGAATGGCTCTATGAGATGAAATATGACGGCTACAGGATTTTGGCATATATTGAAGGCAATGGTGTCCGGCTCATGACAAGAAACGGCAATGATATTACCAACCGTTTTAATACCATAGGATCTTCACTTATAGACCTGGCTAAGGGAAGGGCAATGGTTTTGGATGGTGAGATAGTTGTTGCGGACGAATCGGGCAGGACGGATTTTCAGGCACTCCAGTCCTATTTACAAAACCGGCAATCACAAAATTTATTTTATATTATCTTTGATTTGCTTGCCCTGGATGGAGAGGATATAAGAGGGCAAACCCTGATTGAAAGAAAAGAAAAACTAAGAAGTTTAATGCAGGATGCTCCCGGGAATCTCCATTACAGCCGCCATGTGAAAGGACATGGCAAGGAAAGTTTTGCTGCAGCCTGCCGGGCAGGCATGGAAGGAATAATAGGTAAAAAAGCTGATTCTGTATACAGCGGCAAAAGAAATGGGGACTGGATAAAAATAAAATGCGATAAAAGGCAGGAATTTGTTATCGGGGGATATTCACTATCGGATAAAAGAATAAGCGGAGTAAGCTCCCTGCTTCTTGGCTTTTATGATGGTGAAGATTTAGTCTATGCTGGGCGAGCAGGGACGGGTATCAGTGAAAGTGAAATGGAAATCCTTGAAAGAGAATTTGAAGGTCTAAAGCGAAGTGACCCTCCTTTCAGGAAGGTACCCAGGCTAAAGTCAAATGAAAAGATTATTTGGCTTGAACCAAAGCTGGCTGCAGAGATTAAATTTGCCGAATGGACCAGGGATAATTTGTTGAGGCATGCAAGCTACCTAGGGTTAAGGAAGGATAAGGATCCTAAAGAAATCAAAAAAGAAAGGCCGGAGGAAGATCAAAAAATGGAATTAAATACAGGCAATCAAACAATCATGGAAAATAAAAGGGAAGCAAATTCGGGTGCCAAGGGCCTTATAATTGAAGGAATCAAAATTTCAAGCCCTGACAAAATTATATATGATGAATTGGGTATAACAAAAGAAGAGGTAATTCGATACTATTCCATGGTCGTAGACAGGATGCTGCCATATGTAAAAAATAGAATATTAAGCATTGTCCGCTGTCCCAAGGGAGTAACCGGGGCTTGCTTCTATAAAAAGCATCCCGGTCCCGGCTCTGGGGGAATTGTTACCATAGATGTTCCTACCGGCCAGGATGAGATGGAAGAGTATTTTTATATTGAAAATAAAACCGGACTCATATCCGAAGCCCAAATGGGTACATTGGAATTCCATGTTTGGGGAAGCAGTGTCAATAATCTTGAAAAGCCCGACATGATGGTATTTGATTTGGATCCTGATGAAGGAATGGATATAGGCAAAATCCGTCAAGGGGTTATGGACATAAAAAGCCTACTGGATGAACTTGGTTTAAAATCATATCTTAAAATCAGCGGCGGCAAAGGCTACCATGTGGTAATTCCTTTAAAACCATCTGCCGAATGGGATAAATTCCACGGTTTTGCAAGGCAGGTTGCCCAAGTCATGGAGAACAAGTGGCCCGACAGGTACACAAGCAATGTAAGAAAGGCTAGCCGGAAGGGCAGGATATTTATTGACTGGATCCGAAATGCCAGGGGGTCTACAAGCATTGCCCCCTATTCCTTAAGGGCAAGGAAAGGAGCCAAGGTCTCCATGCCAATCTCCTGGGATGAACTGTATACGGTAACTCCTGACGGTATCGATATGAAGGGTGCCCTCATAAGAATAGAAGGAAAAGATCCCTGGGAGGACTTTTTTCGTAACAACCAGTCAATAAAATAATAAAAATATCCGCTCACGGTTTCGGACACGAATAATTCTAAAGCTCATTCCGGATAAAAATCCTACAGCTTGCGAACTCGCTGCGCTCAAACAACGCAAGCTGTTTAACGGATTTTTAACCTGCATTCGCTAAGAATTAAATCGTGTCCTGCAAATGTTCGCTTGATATTTTTATTATTTTCATAGGAACTTATAAGCTTACCGTTGGTTCCAATACCGTCAGGGTATTGTCATAAGTATTAAGGTTCGTTACAGCCCCAATGGGTATGGCCATTTTATAAACCCCGTGTCCCGAAGCAAGATTGGTCATTAGGGGCTTGCCCAGGGGAACAATCACTTCATTTATTATGTCTTCATAGGCCTTGCCGTAATTTGCATAGCAGCCTGCGCATTCTCCCATAATGATACCTATGCAGTCCCTGAACTTGCCTGCATGAATCAGGTGTGCAATCATCCTGTAAACACGGCTTGCCGCCTCATGAGTTTCTTCAATAAATAAAATCCTCCCTCTTGTATCTATTTCAAAGGGGGTTCCCAAGGAATCAACAAAGGAAGCAAGATTGCCTCCAACGATGGTACCGGTTACATTGCCCGGAACCCTGCTTATCAAGGGCATACCCGGAGGATTCTCCAAGGGTCTCGGAGCTGTTATGGTGGATGTTGCAGTAAAGAACTGATTATAGTTATAGGCCGGGGTATCGGGCCTGAAATTCAATAAAAGAAGGCTGTGAAAGGTTATTAGATCAGAAAATTCATAAAGGACATTAAGTAAAATCGTTATATCGCTGTAACCGGTGATGATTTTGGGATTTGTTCTTATTACATCATAATCAAGGTAGGGAATGATATCTGAAACCCCGGTCCCTCCTCTTGTTGGTATGATGGCTTTTACATCGGGATTCTCAAACATATTCATTAAGTCTGTAGCCCGTTCAAGGGGAGAAGCAGCAACAATACCGGCGCTGGAATAAGCGTATTCGCCGACAAGCACATTAAAACCCATTGACTGAAGGGTTTGTATTCCTGTATCGATTGTTGCGGCATCCGGGGGGCTGCCTAAGGTCACTATCCCTATTGTGTCCCCTGCTCGCAAGATAGGGGGTCTGCTGGCCATTCTTTCCTCCTGATAACATAAGCTTTCTGTTTAGTTATTATATGAAGGAATATTTTGTTTGTTAATGAATGAGAAATTCAAATCCATGTTCAAAATGGGAGATAAAGTGCGATTTATTAAAAAATGCGCAAAAATTTCAGGCAATGCATGGTTTTTTTGAAAAAAGGCACACAATACTGAAGTTTTGCACATTAAATAGCAAGATATTATATACAGTTTTTTTCAAAGCCCTTCCAATAGAAATAAAATAGAATAAATAAAACTAAACCTTTTAAATTTGAGGATATGGTAATTGCCCACCATACACCCGATAAGGCCAGGGCTGTTTTGCTTAAGACAAGGGCGGAAGGAATTCTTATTAAATTTAATATGATTCCGTTTGCCGTTGGGTAAATAGTTTTTCCAAGCCCGTTGAAGGCGCCGGTTGTTCCTATTTCAATGGCCATCAAGAATTGAGACAAACCTAAAATCCTCAGGTATACTATTCCTTCTTTTATGGCAAGGGGGTCATCGGGAGTGAATATGGTAAAGAGGGGTTCAGCAGCAAAAATTAGCAATATGGTTGCAAATATTCCTATGCCCCCCACGATTTGTATTCCCTTTATAAATCCTTCCTTTATTCTCTTTATCTTGCCTGCACCGTAATTCTGTCCCACAAAGGCTGATATGGCCGACGAAAAACCTTCGGCTGTCATCCAGGTAATGGACTCGATTTGAGATCCTATGTTTGAAACGGCAATTGCCACGGGTCCAAAGGTTGATAGTATTCGTGTAACAATTATTGATATAGAGGCATGAATGCCTACCTGGGCACAGGGAGGAAACCCTACCATGACAATGTTTTTAACAATTTGCAGATCCGGTTTTTTTCGTATTTTTGCATGTGAATAAATAGTATCATATTTCTTTCCGGTATATAAAAAGATTATTGTAACAAAAAATTGTGCCAATATTGTAGCCAAGGCAGCTCCTTTAACCCCTAAGGCTGGGATGGGTCCGAAGCCAAGTATTAGCAAAGGGTCAATGACAATGTTGGCAACCAATCCGATTGTGTTGATTTTAAAAGGAGTGATACTGTTTCCGGTGCTGTTTAATATTGCGGAATAAACAGGATTCAAAAAGTGAAATGTAATTCCTGCCGAAATTATTGTCAAATACTCAACTGCCATTTTAACCACATGGGCATCTTCAATAGCAAAAAAACCTATAATCTGATGCCTGAAAATATACAAAAACAAGGAATATGATACAGCTATCAATAAATTAAGCTGGAGCCCGTTATCAATATAATTTTTTGCCTCTTCCAAATCTCCCTTTCCATACAGTTGGGCAACATATACTCCTACTCCTACCTGTGCAATCATGACCAGGGCTGACCCCAGCCACAAAAAATAGCCTGCCGCACCTGCGGCTGCCACGGCATCTGTACTGAGCCTCCCAAGCCATATGATGTCCGTCAGGTTGTATGCCATTTGTATGAATGAAGTGCCCATTATGGGCAGGGCTAATTTTACTAATGCGGTGCGTATTTTTCCTTCTGTCAAATTCACATTCTTAATCATTTTATCTATTCCTCATAGGGTATAAATAATTGTAACTCATGCTTCAGCTTTGTACAAGCAAAACATTAAGTAATGACAAGGCTCCTTGCTAATAATGGAAAAGGAGTCAAGAGTAAAGGAAACTGCCTTTTATTTCAAGATAAAAAGCTTAGACCTGTATGCTATAATTAAAAAAACGTTTTTAGGAGGCAAGTTACAGACAGATGAAATTAAAGTATTTGATAATAGCAGCAGTTTTTATCATAATCTTTTACATAGGACAAGCAGGTTCTTTTCTATACGAAGGGACTGAAAGAAGCAAGACACAGGGAGAAGAACAAAAAACTCAGCAAATAATCATCGGATACTATCCCGCATGGAAGTCTTATACCGGATATACTCCCGAAAGTATTGATATCAGCAAAATAAACCATATAAACTATGCCTTTGCAAAAATTAGCCCGGATTTTGAAATAGAGATGGGATATCCCGACAAGGACCCTGAAAACTTTAAGAAATTTCAGGAACTAAAAAAAATAAAACCTGATTTAAAAGTATTGATTTCGGTGGGCGGCTGGGATTGGTCCGGTAACTTTTCGGATATGGCAGCTACTGCGGAAAGAAGGGAAAGATTTGCGGACAGCTGTGTTGAGTTCCTAGTAATGTATGGTCTTGACGGGGTGGACCTTGACTGGGAATATCCTGTGGGAGGAGGGCTGAAAACCAATTCAAACAGGCCCGAAGACAGGGAGAATTTCACTTTGCTTATTAAAGAAATCCGTGAAAAGCTGGATGCACAGGAGCTAAAGGACAATAAGGATTATTTGCTATCAATCGCAGCAGGAGCAAGCAATTACTACATAAAAAACACGGAAGTTGATAAATTTCATCAATATTTGGATTACGTGAACCTGATGACCTATGACATCCATGGGCCTTGGGACAAGTATTCAGACTTTAATTCACCCTTGTACAACAATGGGGATAAATCCCCTCAATATAAAATAAGCATCGATTCAAGCGTAGAAGCATGGCTTAAAGCCGGTTTGCCTGCGGACAAGCTTATTGTAGGTCTTCCCTTTTACGGGTATTCATACAGGGTATCAAAAAATGCCAATGAAGGGCTTTATCAAACCCATAATGACGGTAAAGCATTGAGCTACGATTCTCTTAAAAAGGAATATATTAACAATCCTCAATATATTAGGTATTTTCATCACCAGTCCCTGGTTCCCTGGCTTTATGACGGAAAAACTTTCATAAGTTATGACGATTATCAGTCCATAGGATTAAAGGCAAAATATATAAGAGAGCAAAACCTGGGGGGAGCAATGATATGGGAATTAAGCCAGGATTCGGAAGGTGAATTGTTGAATGCCCTTTATGAAGGTCTTTATGACGGGTCGGTTTTGGCAGCAAGAGACTATGTGGGTCATTGGGCGGAAGATGTAATACAAAAGTGGCTTGATATGGGATATGTAACGGGATATCCTGACGGGACCTTCAGACCGGAAGATTATATAACAAGGGCAGAATTTGTTACTCTGGTAAATAAGGCCTTTGGTTTTGAGGAAACTGCTCAAATAACATTTACGGATGTAAAAGAAGAAAGCTGGTACTATGCAGAAGTCCAAAAAGCGTACAGGGAAGGAGAAATAATAGGGGTTTCTAAAACACTCTTTGCTCCCGAAAATAATATTACAAGAGAGCAGGCAGCAATTATTATGGTACGACTCCTTGATCTGGAAGGATCTTCAAGGGGTGCCGGTGTATTTTCCGACAGCGGTCAAATCAGCAGCTGGGCAAGGGAATATGTGGGCGCAGCGGCGGACCATGGATTGCTTAAGGGTTATGAAGATAATACCTTCAGACCGCAGAACAACATAAAAAGGGCCGAAGCCGTTGCGTTGCTGGACAGGATTTTATATTAAGCGGTTTACATAAAATTATATATGTAAACCTCTATAAACCTATGGTATAATCACAAAGGAAAGCAAGACTTGAATTGGTTTACATAAAATTATATATGTAAACCTCTTATGTCATTTTGTCTTCCGACAATAGTTGTCATATTCCGGAGAAAGAGTGGAACCGTCCCCAGAAATTTTTTAATATCAATTCATTGCTTATATGAAAGAATTATACTACAATAGAATCGGTAATATTGAAATTATGACTCAGTATACAAGGCCTTGACAAAAAATAGACATTAAAGAGTTAATAATTTATTAAATATAGAGAGAGGGATTAAAATGAACAAAGAAGGCAAAGACTGTAAGCCATCAACAGTTAAAAGAAGCATGGCGATAGTTCTTACATTGATGATGATAATATCAACCTTATTAGGTTCAGGCAACTTGGTTTATGCTGTCGGAAACGGGGAGATGGTTCTGAAATCAGTAAATCATGATGAGGCAGTTAAAGAAGCCGTCATAGACGGTAATATAATTACTCTTACCGTTCCCTATGGCTACAGCGGGGAGATATTGGATTTATCGGATATGACTTATGAGCTTAAAGATGGATTCCGAAACCAGGGTATTGAATTTCCTTCCGGTGATGAAGCTGAAATCGATGGAACCACGGTTGAAATGGAAGTGAGATACACTTATGAGGAAGGAGAAGACACGGAAACCGTATTCAGTACCAGCTACTATGTGGAAGTAACAAGCGGTCAGGCTCCCACCTTCAGCGGACCGATTTCAATGACCACCACCATCAATGAGGATATAAAGTTTAAAAGCTCCGATTTTACAAGTTACTATGATAAAAACGACGGAGCAGAAATGGGATTTATCTCAATAAATACAGCCAGTATTGCTGTTGGAGAATTAGAATACAATGGGAGTGCTTATGAAGCCGGCAGCCGTATAAAAGTTTCAGATATAGGGAAGCTGATTTTTAAACCTACAAATATAGGCAAGGCATCCTTTGCCGTAACTGCTTTTGCAAATGATGATGCCGAAACGGACTGCGGCTATGCCACATTAAATATAGAGGTCACATATCCTGCCGCTTCCGACATTAAGTTAAGTACAAACCAGGACACGGTTCTTAAATTAAGTTCGACTCCATTTGTTAATGCATGCAATAAAACTATCGGGGGAACTTTTGATTACATAAGTTTTGACACACTTTCCTCAAACGGCAAAATTTATATTAATTATGTATCTTCAACGAATGTTGGAACATTGGTACAAACAGGCAAAAATTACTCCAAGTCCGATTTGGATAAAATGACCTTTGTTCCCAATTCCGGCTATTTCGGAAAAGTCAACCTCCAATACAAGGGTTATAATACGGCAGGTGATGTGTTTACGGGCAAGGTTGAAATAACTGTTGCAGAGAAAGTAGTCGTAATAGAAAAAATAAAGTATTCCTTATATGTAAACACGGTAGTTGAATTTGATGCGGATGATTTTAAAGAGGTATGCCTGGACGGAACCGGACAAAAGTTAAACTATGTCAAGTTTACCCTTCCTTCCTCATCAAAAGGAACCTTGTATTTAAATTACGGTTTGAGCGGTCAAGCCAAGGTTTCGTCAAGCTCCAAGTATTACGATGATGATATAGATGATATTTCCTTCGTTCCATATAAAAACTATTCTGGAACGGTGGCGATTGAATATACAGGCTACAACAACAAGGGAGTTTCTTATACGGGTGTAATTGAAATCCAGGTAATCAAGATTGAAGCGGATGCAGATGATATAACTTACAAGACGGGTTCATATACACCAATTGATTTTGATGCGGACGATTTTGACGACGAATGCCGGGATGTAACGGGTAAAAGACTGGATTATGTAAAATTCACCCCGCCATCATCCACATACGGGACCTTGTATTACAATTATAAAGCTAAAAATCAGTCCAAGGTGTCTTCAAGTACAAAGTATTATGATGATGAGCTGGATGATATTACCTTTGTTCCCAAAACCACTTATTCGGGTACTGTAGTCATTTATTACACCGGTTACAACATTGACGGCAAGTCCTATACAGGTGTGGTGAAAATAACAGTGACCAAGGAAGTTCCTGCGGCAGATGACATTGAGATCTCAACAAAAGAAGATACACCAGTAACTTTTGATGATGAAGAATTCAATGATGTATGTGAAGATTTAACAGGTGAAGAACTGGATTATGTAACCTTTACTCTTCCTTCATCATCATACGGAAAACTTTATTACAATTACACTTCCCCTACAAAATATGACTCAGAAGTTTCATCCAGCAAGAAGTATTATTATGATGGTTCGCCTTACATATCCAAAATTACATTTATGCCTTATAAGGATTATTACGGGACGGTTACCATTAAATATACAGGCTACAATGTGGACGGAGTTTCCTTTACAGGCTCTGTGAAGGTTGAAGTCATATCCATGCCTGAAACAGAAGGCTCCTTGTATTTTAAGGATGTAACCACCACTTATTCATGGGCTGCATCATATATTGACTATTTGTTCGAAAAAGGGATTGTTAACGGAACCGGAAACAACAATTACAGTCCGTCAAGTAATGTGACCCGGGGAGATTTCATGCTGATGCTATACAGGGCTTTGAAATTATCGGGAACTGACAGGGGTAATTTCAGCGATGTTCCCAAAGACAGCTACTATTACAGGGCTATTGCAATTGCCAAATCACTTGGCATAGCTAAGGGTTACGGGGATAATTTCATGCCTCAGGCAGGAATAACCAGAGAAGATGCCATGGTTCTTGTGGACAGGGCTTTGACAACCATAGGCAAAAAGCTTACGGCAGGCAAGGCAAGTGATTTATCTGCCTTTAAGGACAGGAATTCGGTATCTGATTATGCGGTTACCTCCGTAGCAACCTTGGTAAAGGCAGGCATAATTCAGGGAAGCAATTCCTATCTGTACCCGAAATCAATGATTTCGAGAGCTGAAATGGCCGTAATCTTATACAAGGTTCTTCAATTGGATCTGTAATTTTACTGTCATCCTGAGGGCTTTAGCCCGAGGATCCCATGATATCCTTCGCTAAGTTCAGGATGACAAGTTTTGCCAAAGAGCCGGACAGCTGTTCCTCTTACAAGGGAGGAACAGCTGTTTCATTGAAAGAGTATCATGGCCTATGTTCTGCTTCTGCTTGAGATTTGGTTTCATGAACCGTGCCATGAGGGTGCTGGGACGGTGCATAAATGGAATAAAGTTTAAGGGGCCTGGATCCTGTATTGATTAAATTATGCCATTTGCCGGCAGGTATTATAAATATGAAATCTTCAGAAACCATTTCCTCAAAGTCCAGATTATCTTCACTGTCTCCCATCTGTACGATTCCGCGGCCATCTTCGATCCTTATGAACTGGTCAACATCAGGGTGCATCTCCAAACCTATATCCTCACCGGGATTTAAGTTCATTAAAGTGAGTTGCAAATGATCTCCCGTCCAAAGAGCTGATCTGAAAGTATTGTTCTGTTGAGTTGCTTCCTCGATGTTTATGACAAAAGGATTGGGGCCGTAGTCCATTATTTCTATGAAACCTCTGTTGCTTGGATATTGTAAGGCCCAGGGACTATAAAGCCGCTCCTGGTTATAAGGATAGTTGGGATAGATGGGATACCTGGGATAGCCGTTTAGATCAGGATTCATGTAATAATTATTGAAATAAGGACTATACATTCTTTGACGATTGTACATCCTGTCTCTATGCTTGCTTGGATACATGCCTGGATGGGGGTAGTAATAATAATTGTACATATTATAAATTCCTTTCTGTATATTATTAATACCATAATATGTTTTCAATACAGGTAAGGTGCTTGAAAATTCAGTTAACAAAATATATAATAAATTCAGCTTTTATTTTGCAGGCTGTAAGCCTTGGAGGTAAAATGTATATTGAAATAATCAAAGCAATAATATTGGGGATAGTTGAGGGTATAACCGAATGGCTTCCCATCAGCAGTACGGGACACATGATTTTGGTGGAGGAATTTATTAAATTTGAAGCTTCTGAAGAATTTATGGAGATGTTCAGGGTCGTGATACAATTGGGAGCCATAATGGCTGTCGTATTGCTCTACTTCCATAAACTTAATCCTTTTGCTCCAAGGAAGACTAAGAAAGAAAAAAGAGACACCATGGATATATGGTTTAAGGTGATAGTGGGTGTACTGCCAGCGGCCATCCTTGGCTTCTTGTTTGATGATTGGTTCGATGAACATTTCTACAATTATCAAACCGTAGCAGTAACCCTCATTTTATACGGGATCCTCTTCATAGTCATTGAAAACAAGAATAAGGGCAAGCCGGCAAGCATCAGGAGCTTTAAAGATATGTCCTGCATGACGGCCCTGATCATAGGCTTCTTTCAAGTCTTATCTTTGGTGCCTGGCACATCCCGCTCGGGAGCTACCATTTTGGGTGCCATAATACTTGGAACATCAAGAAATATAGCCGCTG
>ERZ795046.2529-NODE-2529-length-15867-cov-4.629775_pt1 | contig 15867 bp, 20 predicted proteins | sample MGYA00375130_ERZ795046 | MGnify/ENA primary metagenome ERZ795046 (study PRJEB30175, sample SAMN05720202) | activated sludge metagenome | isolation source: anaerobic digester from wastewater treatment plant | place: Japan | collected 2015-05-15 ...
ACCCCGGTCATCACCACCGCAACAGAAGCAACCGGCCATGAAGCGGTTGAGGTCCTCGCAAAACGGGAGGGGTTGAGGGTTGTGAACACCCGGTCAACACGAAAGGCAAATGCTTCGATTCTTACTGAAAAAGCAGGCATATATCGCATCCCTGGACCGGGAATGGTTATTGCGGGATCAGGAGTGTCGTTCCTGGTTGCTGAGGGGCGGTATTCTGTGGGTATCGGATGCAGACGTGGGACCTCTTTTGAAGAGATCATCGGGGCAATCCACGCTGCATGTGAAAAAGCCCAAATCAATCCGGATGATATTGCCATCTATGCCTCCGGTGCACTCAAATCTCACGAATCAGGCCTTCTTGAAGCGGTCAGAACCCTGAACCGGAATATCATCTTTCTTGATCCACATGACCTGAACAAAGAGACTCCCCCCTCTGAATCTGCTGCATCCCGGTTTGGACTGACCGGTGTTGCAGAATCCGCAGCACTTGCCGTTTCAGTCCGCCATCATCTCATCCTGGAGAAACAGATCTATGGAAATGTCACCATCGCAATCGCAGAATAATGCAGCACCTGCCGGATCATTGGCAGTTGTCGGGATAGGTCCGGGTAGTCCGGATATGATGACCCTTGCCGCCGTATCGGCGATAAAAAGCGCAGATATGATTATCGGGAATGACTTTTATCTCGACCAGATTCCGCATCTTATCACCCATCAGGAGGTTATCAGGAGCAGAATGGGCAGGGAGGTCGACCGTGCCAGGCAGGCCATTACCCATGCACAGGACAAGCATGTGGTTATGGTATCCGGGGGTGATCCCGGTGTCTATGGGATGGCCGGGCTTATTCTCGAGATGGCAGAAAAAATTGCCCCAAATCTAAAAATAGAGATAATACCCGGCGTGACGGCGGCAAGTGCCGGAGCGGCACGACTTGGGGCACCCCTGACCAATGATTTCGCCGTCATCAGCCTCTCCGATCTCCTGACACCGCGTGATATTATCGAAAAGCGTATCCGGGCACTGTGCACCGTAGGAATTCCCATCGTGCTCTATAACCCGAAGAGCCGCACCCGGACAAGTCTGTTTGAAGATGTCATCGGTATTGCACGGGAACACCTGCCCGGTGAGACGCCGGTTGGGATTGTAAAGGACGCCTACCGGCCTGATGAGATGATCCTCGTTACCACCCTTCAGGATGTGATGGATATTTTTGACAGAATAGACATGCACACCGTCGTTTTTATCGGCGGAGAAGAGACACGAATGCTGAGGAGAGATACAAATGCCAAAGGAATCTTCACCCCCCGCGGGTACCGCAGGAAGTATGTATACTGATATCGGGGCCGATACGCCAGAAGGATATGCCATATCTAGAACATCACGCGAACTAGCACGAAAGACAATTGGAGATGGAGGGCCTTTTGACCGGATACGCCAGCGCAGCTCAATCGCGGTTGGTGATTTTGCGATGGCTGATCTGATGCGGTTTACGGGTGATCCAGTACGAGCCGGTCTTGCTGCATTACAGGAGGGGGCACCAATCTATACAGATATCAGGATGGTACAGACCGGCATTCAGAAAAAAGGGCATCATAGTCAGGTTACCTGTATACTTGATACCTATTCATCATCAGATACCGGTGGAAAAACTCGGACATCTGCCGCTCTCATGGCACTTGGAGAACGCCTGAGTGGATCCATCGTCGTCATCGGGAACGCCCCGTCAGCACTTCTTGTCCTCTGCGAACTGATTCAGCACGGGATCAGACCTGCCCTGGTTATTGGAACACCAGTCGGTTTTGTTAATGCGGCAGAGTCCAAGGAACTCCTCCGAACGTTAGATATCCCCTCAATCTCAAACGAAGGGACTCGGGGAGGGACGCCGGTTGCTGTTGCTGCGATGAATGAGATCATCACCATGTATGCAGAGTCCAACGAAGCACCACAGTGAAATGCTTGATCCGGTAAGCGGGTTTACCTATCCTGCAGAGTGGGTATCACTCTGCACTGATGAGGTATCACGACAGCTGGTCAGACAGGGGCTTGCTATTCTCACATCAGACGGGACCATACGGCGACGGGGATTTACCACAGGAACTACTGCAGCCGCAGCAGCAAAAGCAGCAGTCCTCTCCATTACAAAAACCGGAATTACACAGGTCTCAATCCTCACCCCCGTCCGGATCAGGGTTCAGATCCCGGTCTATGCAGATGGGGGAACTGGTGAGTGCATAAAATATGCCGGGGATTATCCAGGAGATGTGACTGCAGGACTGGCTTTTACTGCAGAAGCTGATATCACAGAATCTGGTATCTCACTGACCTTTGGTGAAGGTATCGGCAGATGGATTCGGGACACACCGCGATACAAAGCCGGAGATCCGGCCGTCTCATTCCAGGCAAGAGACGAGATTATAAACGCAATCGAGGAGGCAATGAGCGAAACCGGCATGCCAGGAGCAGGAGTGAAAATCTATGCACGGCAGGGGAGTTTGGTTGCAGAGAAGACACTGAACCAGATGGTCGGAGTGGCTGGTGGGATTTCCATCCTCGGGACAACCGGATTTGTCGAACCCTGGGACGATCATCTTGAGCAGGCAGTCTATGAACGCGCCATGAAGGCAGAGCGGGTCGTCCTTACCACCGGAAGGATAGGGCTGCGATATGCCCGGATGCTATTCCCGGACCATGAGGTCATCCTTGCCGGTTCTCGACTTGGAAGTATCGTCCCGCATCTCACCGGAGAGGTGATCATCTGCGGACTTCCCGCTCTGGTACTCAAATACATAAATCCTCATATTCTGGATGGTACGAATTGCCCGACCGTCGAGGAGTTTATGACACATGAGCGCTTTTTTGAGGCTATGCAATCCTCATTTCAGATATTTAAAAGCGGACACCCGAATGTCAGGATTGTTCTTGTCAACCGGCAAGGAACAATTATCGGAGATAGCTCATGAAAATCGTCGGGGTTGGTTGCGGACCTGGCATGCTGACCGAGGCGGCAATTCAGGCAATCCAATCATCACACCTCATTGCAGGGTCTGAACGGGCGCTTGAACTGGTCAGGGGGATCATTCCAGCCGGAGCCGAGTTAAAACCCATTACTGATTTTAAGACGGTCAAAACACTGCCTGATCATGCAGTCATTCTCTCAACCGGTGATCCGATGATATCCGGCCTTGGGTATCTGGGCGGTGAGATAATCCCAGGCATATCCTCGGTCCAGCTTGGTGCAGCAAAAACTAAAATTTCGCTCACAAACCTGTTTCTTATCACTGCCCATGGAAGGAACCATGACCAGGCGGTCCATGAGTGCTATGAAATGATACGTGCCAGAAGAAAGGTGTGTATTATCGCAGACCCTGCCTTTCCAATCCATACCCTGGGGGATTCACTGAGCAGTATACATCCAGATATCCAAATCTACATCTGTGAGAATCTGGGGTACCCGGACGAACGGATTGCCAAAGGAACGGCACAAAAACCACCAAAAGTCCATGGATCCATGTTCATCCTGTTTATCGTACCTGAAGAATAGTAGGACTGAAAGATACAATAGGTACGGAAAAGGGGATTGGTCTCTGCTCCCTTGGGGCAGTCAACCAGTGATATCGGGTATCACAGAGACCAATGGGGTCTTCATCGAACATTCTCCTCCTACAAGAACCTCATGAATTGATTTACACATTGATGGGGGGTGTGAAATGAGGCATTTCACATGTATGCGTCAGGTGTTATTCGGATGGGGGGGTGTTTCATACAGGCTCTCTTGTAGAGAGGTGATCATAGATTATCGCTAAGATATATTAAATTTAGCCTTGGGGATTTGATAAATCAGATTTTGGATACGAATTATTACTTCATTTATTAGGCAACCGATTTGAGCTCCAAATAAGATGATATTGCGCATAAAAATAACAAATCTTAAAATATAGTACATGCCTATTAGCATATGTGAAGACGACTACCCGTGTCAAAAAGATCAACGGGCATGAATACCTGTATGAAATAACGTATTACTACGACAAGGAGACCCGGAGAACCAGACAAAAGAGCAGATATCTGGGTAAGAATGTTGACGGGGAGCCGGTAAGGGTCAGGGAAAAAGCAAAAAACCCGGAAAGGGTCTATTCATACGGAGAATTTATTCCTTATCTTCAGGCTGTAAAAAATCTGCATATCCAGGAGATTCTGGGTGCACATCTGACCGATCATGAGATACGGCTCTTCTTAACCCTTCTTTTTGCCGGTATTCAGCATCCGGATGCCCTGCATTCTCCGGCATCATGGTATGACGGAACAGTCCTCCCCCGTATCTTTTCTGGCCTGAAGATTACCACCCAGAGTATTTCCCGGTTGCTCAAGAAGCTGGGTGAAGGATCCATCCATTTGAATATATGCCGCTCATTATCCCAGATACCAGAGAGCGGGAATATGCGGATCAGTACCGTGGATATTCCCATGGTCCGGCAGACCTCATGGCACCAGGGGATCTCACACCATGGAATAGAACCAATTGCTCTTTTTTATGATAATATCGAAAATATCCCTGTCGGATATCTGTCTACTGCCCAATATCGTATCACATCAAACCTTGTCAAAGCAATTCATGCAGGCATGCACCTCTTCTCCGGAAAAAAAGGAGTCATCATATCTGGCAAGAGTTTTTCATCCTCGATGAACCTGTACGGGGCGATATACAGCGAGATTCCAGTCATATTCCCCCTTCATCCGGACCATGATCTCATCAAACACGAGATAAAAAAATACCGATCAGATCTCATGCATCCAAAGAATCTCAAAATCTTCCGCGGTGAAACCCTCTTTGTTATTCCGGTCAATATCTCCCTGGAAACAGTTCAGGTAAAAGGCTATATCATCTACAGTCCGCGTAAGGAAGAGGAGATACGGGAACGGTTTGGTGAAGATATTGAACTCATTCTTGAAAATCTGAATGATAAACCGATTTACAAATGGGTCAATCCCGGAGAGGCAGTTGCTGATGTTGCTGGTATGTATGAACCGTTCCTTCAGTGGCGTGTCCAGAATAATCGGATACTAGTAGATGTGAAGAGGAAAACCCTGGGGAATTATCTAAAAAACAGCGGAGTATCGGTGATAATCACCGGAGATCCCGAATACCAGTGGGATACCTGTCTTGAGTGGCTCGAAGAACGTGCTGAAGCAGAGAGATTTCTTTCCACATATATCAGAAATTTCCAGGTATTCCCTCTCTCGGTTGATAGTGACACGATGAGAAATGGAGCGTTCCTCATAGCATTTATGGCACATGTGGTACACCGGTGGGTGCTTGAACAATATGCACAATCAGGTCTTCTTTCGATTTACACTGCCGAAAAGATCCTTCTTGAGCTCATGAAGATACGCCTCATCGGGCTTGGCAATGATCGGGTATTAATAACCGGACTCAATTCACGGCAGAAAGAGATCCTGGATACCCTGAAATGGTCGGCAGATATCTGATGGCAGGAAGGCCATATTCTAATTAGGCAATTTTTTGCCAGGTAATATGTCACTGATATTTTTAGGCAGGTCATCATGGAATTTTTGATTGCCATTCCGTTCTCGCATCGTTCTCAGGAAACCTGATAAGAGAACCGTCTCGTTCGAGTAGGCCTTCATGGATCATCTGCCCAAGTATCCGATCTATCCGCCCGGCATCACCAGGGATTTTCTCATATACCAGATCGAATGAGACCGGTCCCTCATTTAATAGTAACCGTATTATGCTGCCCCGTATCTCCCGATCACTCCCGGAAAATTTCGATTGCACCGCATAATGCCTGCTCCGCCGGTTCGGATTTTCTATAACCCCCGTAAGAAAGGTCCCATAATCCATGATACTATAATACCATTCCCTGGGGTGGTATTGATCAATCGTCCTGGTGAGCACCGGATATATCTCTTTATCAGATACACCTACCCGGTCCTGAAAAAAATGGTGAATAAATACGCGGCGTACGTTGGTTTCAATGAACACCGCCGGGCGATCATAGGTGAATACAACAATCGAACCCGCTGTTGCTGAACCAATTCCCGGAAGAGTCTGTAACATTGCAGGATCATCAGGAACGATACCTCCCCACCGGTTCATTATCTCCTGCGCAATCTGAAGGAGGTATTTTGCCCGCCGGTTATACCCCAGACCCTGCCATGCCCGCAGGACATCTTCAAGTGAAGCCTGAGCAATAGTCTCAAAATCCGGGAAAACCAGGATAAACTCATCAAACTTTTTCAGGACCCGGGTCACCTGGGTCTGTTGGAGCATGATCTCGGATACAATGACCCGGTACGGAGTAATCTCATCCCTCCAGGGCATGGGACGCCGGTTCTTTTGATAAAACTCTGAAAGTATTGCATTGAACCGGTTTATTGATGCCGGATCATCAGAATCAAAAAATTCGTCCATAAAACCAATTGACCAGTATCCCAAACCGCATGATCAAATCCTATAGGCACAACTCCCTCATCACATCCTCTTCTGACGTCAGCCATACACGGGCAAGAACTCGTTCATTTCTATAAGTGGTTTTTACAGACTTGAATCTGTTCTGAATTGCTCCCCTTTTGAGTATCAACAGGAGGGATAATCAACGGATATACATACATTGCTTTAGGAAGATGCGAAAGCCGCATTAAGCCGCACGATTGATGCTCTCTCCCATGCCGGACTCTCATATGAACTCAGGGTGGCTATCGGGGAACCATCAGTTAAGATCGTAGCCATTGCAAAGAAAGAGATGGCAGATCTGATCGTCATTGGCAGTCGCGGGCTTGGTGCATTACAAGGAGTTCTGCTTGGGAGTGTACGTCAGAAGATTGCCCAGACTGCTCCCTGTCCGATCATGATTGTAAAATAAGAGAAAATAATTCTGAACATCAATTGATCTGAAAAGAGGGACTTACGATCAATCTGATAATACAGTCTCCTTTTTTACTCATACCTGGTCAATTCTCTTATTCCTTATCGTATTCAGAAGCCCGGGTGCAGGTAACTCTCTTCAAAGCCTCCATACTCTTCTCCCACAATTCCGGGTTTATCCCTTTGAGTGAAGAGACAAGTTCTTCCAGGTGAATAATCCCGGCCTTCTCCTTATCGCAGGTCTTCCCGAACCGGGGAGCACGACAGTTATGGCATATAGAGAGAGCGAACCGGTTCATCGCCTCCTGGTCAAACTCCCTCCCATTCAGTTCATGAGCAGCTGCATCCGTAGACCCACACGGCGATCCCCGCAGAGGCTGACACCACACGATCCGTTCGCCATCCAGAATGACATGAAAGACCGGCCTGCCAAACACTTTCGCATACTCGTTGATCTGCCAGAAGTCTGTATTCGGTAGTACTGAACACATCGTTTCCGGACCGATTACTGCAGGATTATATTCTCTGGCCTGGGCCATGAATCCCGGACCAAGGTTGACCCCAAGCAGGACCGGGATACCGGTCTTGATCAGCTCCATTGCTATGTCCGGATGCCGGAGATACGAGATATATAGATCACAGGGAGGAATGGTGATGTCGATATCGTCAACGACCTGAGAAGAAGGAAATGGGAGAAGAATCCATTCTGTGAGAAATCGTTTCCTAATCTGTTCAAATGCCCGCTCCCCATACTGACCATCACTCACAATTCCTATCTTCACAATATCTGCATGTATATGAGAGAGACTATTTTAATAAATATTGAGATGATGAATATATACCTCATAGAGATAAAATAACGAGAAAATCATGGCTTGAAAACATACCCTCATAATTCTCTCCTGCCTCCTCCTCGCTTTCCTGGATTTGCCGCAGGATTTGAAGGAAACGATTCTACCTTGAACCTATCGTATGTGAGTAATGGTAGTAAGATTCTCTCTGCTCCTGATATTCAATCGATCCTGAATAGTCCGGAAAATTATCTTGGAAAAATTGTTGAGTTGAAAGGAGTAGTGTCGAGAACGTATCATGGGCAAGACCGGTTTTCCATAGCTGACCGGGTTGGTTGTTCCCTTTGTACAGCGAAGATTTCACGAAGTTCAATCATAAATCCTCCCCTCGTTCAATTATTTTTGAATTGATAAAGTTGCCGCACATTCATCCGGAAATTGATTGATTTTTCCCATACCGCAGATACTGTGATTCCGAATGGTTGAGAAATGATAGATATGAGTTGAAAAAAGGGCCAGGACTATAACCAGATCTGTATACACCGTTTTCCAGTCTGGGTTATAGAATATATCAGATAAATACCCTCTGATTTTTTTTTTCGATCAGCCCGGCTGTGATGAGCGTCTTGAGATGATACGATAGTTTTGAATCGGCTATATCTATCACCTCTTTCATTACACAGACACAGAGTGGCTGGACATTGAGAAGAGAGAGTATCTGAAGCCTGAAGGGATCTGAGAGTGTAGAGAATACATTCTTCTTTCGAATCAGTTCTTCATCAGGGGGAAGATATTGTCTGAGACCCTCGATGCCGCCGATCTGACATAAGGTATCCTCAACAGGTTCAGGTAATCCCATATCCGGTCAAACCTCGTATTGATGTGGTTTTCATCCTATGATGCACTCTGTGTATTCGTAAGCGCACGTAAATATGATTCAATAACAGTTGAGATTATTGTCGATATCAGAATAACCTCATCTCCTGATATTGAAATTCTGATGAAGTGACTTTTGGTATTTTCTACCCACAACACCCTTCTGATGGTCCGGTTTGCTCATCCATCTGGTCTGCTGCGATCATTAGTACCCGACGGATCAGATCGGCAGGAAGAGATTCAAAGAGCTCATCAGGAGTCTGAATTGCCCGGCATTCAGCGAAATCTTGCTCACCAATACAGGCACATGATTCGCAGCATGTCTGAACGACCCGGGCATTGGTCAGGTACTTTTCGAGTGGCCTGCCATTGATCATGACTTTGTTTGACTCAGGCAGTTTTTCGAATGGCAGCACCGTTTCCTTGTATACGATCTGAATGCCTTTCCCGGCAAGGTCAGGTTCCATCTCCTTGATCACCGCTGCTAACGTAGTACCGGTTGCAGAGCATCGCTCACACGTATGGGTTACATCTGCTCCGACATGCAGCCATTCAACATTCAGATTTTTTGTCATAATATCTTCCCTGGTTTTCCTTCGTTCTCATTATCTTCTGAACTGGTTACTCTTTCGCGAGAGACACTCTCATAAAATCAGAGGGTCAGGTGAGGATGATCCCCTCTGATGCAAGGATCTGAAACAGTACCCCGGCAAGAATCGCTACCCCAAGGACCGTTACCACAAACGCAGCGACAAGCCGTCTCTCAAAGATCGATGCCAGGAGGGTTACTTCAGGGATACTCGCCCCGGCTCCTCCGATAATGAGAGCCATGATGGCCCCGATTCCCATCCCTTTCTCAAGAAGTACGGCACTGATCGGGATGATCGTCTCTGCCCGGATGTACATCGGCACCCCGATGACTGCAGCGACCGGGATAGCAAGCGGATTATCCGGTCCAGCCACAGCAACGATCAGTTCCTCGGGAATAAATCCGTAAATGAACGCCCCGATAGCTGCACCGAGGATCAGGTACGGTACCACCTGGCGAAACAGGGTGAATGCAAAAGTGAGTGAGTTCGCAAACCGGGTTTTGTGGACTGAAGTCTCTGATGAAGGTTCTCCACTGCATTCGCAGCAGCAACTCTTCTCCAGGGTCACCGCCTTGACATACCGGGCATATCCGGCACGTTCAATCAGGATTCCTGATATGACAGCGATTGAGAAGGTGATTGCAGCATAAATCAGGGTAGGCACTAGACCGAATAGTGCCAGGAGCAGGAAGAAGATGACCGGATTGAGCAGGGGGGACGCGATCAGGAAAGAGTACGCTATCCCAAACGGCACGCCGACATCAAGTAACCCGACCAGGATCGGGATAGTCGAACAGGAACAGAACGGGGTGAGTGAACCAAAAAAAGCCCCGAAGATATTCCCGACTCCCCGGTGCTTGCTCGTAAGGATGTTTCTGATCTTCTCTTCAGGTACATACTCCCGGATCAGGCCGACCAGAAAACTGATCCCGATAAAAAGGATCACCAGTTCAACGGTGATCACGAGAAAGTACTGGCCTGCCGTAACGATATCGTTGATAGCGGTCATGTGAAGAGTTCACCGCCGCAATCAGGGATGCAGATTAATCGTGATGTTTGCATATCGGTACAGAACCGGGTGCTCAGGTTTGAGAACCCGGAGTTGGGTAAAGAAAAAAACATTGATACCTTCCTTTCATTCAATCATGCATGTCTCCTCATCGATACAAACCGGTACAACTCCGGCGCTTTGATGAAAAAAAGGAAGGTGGATCAGCACCCCAGCCCATACACCACTGACAAAGAGCCACGATTACATCAAGTCCAATATTTCAAATACAACTGAGATAATAATAGACAGGTGAGATATTTATCAATATCTGTTTCAGATTTGGTTGAACCATCAGGAGGAATGAATGAAAAAACTACCCAATCCCCCAGTTTCACTCCCGGGTTCATAGGTAGGGTCTCAATCGTATGAGGTAAAAGCAGTACTTACCATCGATGCCAGAGGGCAGATCGTCATTCCTAAAGATATCAGAATGCGGGCTAAAATTCAAGAGGGAGATAAATTCGCCCTCATATCCATAGGAGATAAGAATGATATTTGCTGTCTTACCTTGGTACCCGCAGATCGGTTATCTGAAAAAATGCCAGACGTAATGCGCCATATACTCTCAGGAAAAGATTGAAAGTGAAATGCCCGCTCTTCCGTGCGGCAAATTCTAATTCAATAAAATTTTAAATGTACACAGTACATATCTACTCATGGCTGAGAAGAAAGGTTTCTTTGAGAAGTTTTTCGGGAAAAAAGATGCAGAGTGTTGTTGCTGCGGCCCGAAGATTGTACCAAAGAATCAGGCCTGCTGCGATAGTGAAGAGAAGGAAGAGAAACCAGAATAACTTTTTTAGAATTATTTTTGCATTTCTGTTATATTGGAAAGAACCACTGGATTCCCAGTGCAATCCCACAGGTCATGAATCCAAACGCAATCTGAGGTAGCGTGTAATAGGTAAACACCCGTTTCACTTCATCACCGGTCTCACGGTGTAACAACCAGAAATACGGATTAGTCACAAAACACATCACTCCCGCTCCTGCAACGATCATCAGGAAAGGCGCAAGCGGATTCATCGTCTCCGGAAGAGTTGTTCCGGCGAGAAGCAGGACGGTTGTGGATGCGGTGACGATACGTGAACCCTGAGCGGTCTGGATTAAAGCGGCGAGAATAAACGGAGTCAGGATTATCGGAATGAACGCAGACTGCCCGATTATCTGCAATGCATCCTGGGTAAAGGTGGAACTGGTGATGGCAGATCCGAGAGCTCCGGCTCCACAGATATCAAAGATAACAACCCCTGCATGTTTTGCCCCGAGAACAAACCCGGTCCATCGGATTTGTGGACTGGCAATACATGCTGAGGTTACCATCCCGATGAGCATAATAAACTGAACCAACCCAAAATGGCTGAGGTTGAGGATGAAAAGTCCAATGAGGGTACTCACAATGATGGCAATAAAGGGAGCCCAGGCTCTTGGGTGAAACCGGATTAAAGAACGAGGATATAATTCTGATTCTTCTTCATCCGGTTCATGCGTTCGTCGTTTTCTCACCAGGAGGATTATCGGAACGAGGAAGAGGAGTGAGAGAGGAATTGCAACCAGATCATAGGTCAAGGGGAAAGGGTCGAGGCAAATGTCTCTAAAAGTGAGAATGTCACCGGTGTGGGATACACGTATGCGACTCCGACAGCACTCCCGATAGCAACCAGATACATCAGATCTGTCTGTCGTTTTTTTATTGCAGTAAAATGAGTCGTGACCGGTGAGAGGATCATGAATGCGGTGATGGGACAGGTTGATGGAATTCCCACAATGTATCCCGATATTGCTGATATAATCGAAGGGAAGGCGATTTGCCCTCGCAGATCAGAGATGATCCCCTGGATATAGCGACCTTCAGCGAGATATTTTGCCATGACCGAACCGGCAAGGATTGGGACTCCCAGAGAATAAAAATACTGGCTGAACCTTTTGAGATCTGATCGACGAGAAGAACCGGCTAAGTGCCCACGGCAGTCCCAAAAACCATGGCTCCCCCAATCAAGGAGATGAATGGGGGGATTTTGTATTTGATTCCGAGAATTGATATGAGGATGATTACGATCAGAAAGATTACGATTGAATACACTGGGGTGTATTCATCCGATGGTATAACAACATCAATGGATGAACAGAATTGCACGATCTGATCATCACCAGGTTATTTTTTGGGATTTGGAACCATAATTCGTTTGCTTCGACGATGAGCACCATTCTTGGACTGAACGGATCTCCGGTCGGAGTCAGAATCGTTCAGTCAGGAGAGAAACCGGAACTTGAAGATCAGAAAATCCCGATGCGGTTCTGCCAGGCGTTGATGCGGGCACGGCACGGGCATTCGGATTCAAACCGCTGCCTGAGCCACTCCGGACCGGGAAAGGACTGGCGGGATTTGGAATCGTCTCTGATGAGACCGTAGCACAGCATATGTTTGAAGGAATGACTACCCTGACGCCGAATTCAGTTATGCGAATTGAAGTGTTCCCTTTGACTGATGCCAAAGTAGTACCTGATGTCGTAATTATTGAGGATGAGACCGAGCGGCTCATGTGGATCCTGCTCGCAAACCTCCACACCCATGAGGGGAAACGGGTGCAGGGATCAACAGCTGTTCTTCAGGCGACCTGCGTGGACTCGTGTATCATTCCGTTCCGTGAGAACCGGCTGAATTACGGCCTCGGGTGTTATGGATGCAGGGATGCAACCGATATGGGACCGGGAGAGGCGATTGTCGGATTTCCGGCAGAGGAGATGAGTGGAATCGTCTCACATCTCCAGTACCTGGATAAAAGCATTGCCACACTCCCGGGGTAAACATGCTCTTGCTGCTTTTATGAAGGATCACACCGGAGCCGGGTGCTCCTCTCTGTGATACCCTTATATGGTTTTTTTGTGAATCTAATACAATTCAAAAAATGGTGAAATAATGAAAATCGAAGTATTAGGCACGGGATGTACAAAATGCAAACGGATGTTTGACAACGTGAATGAGGCAGTAAAGAAGGCAGGTGTACAGGCAGAGGTTATCAAAGTTGAGGAACTGAACGAGATCGTAACCCGGGTGGTTCTGATGACCCCTTCCCTGTTTATTGACGGGGAAGAGGTGGTCACCGGCCGGGTCCCGACTGTGAATGAACTGGTAGAAATTCTCCAGGGGGCATAATGGCAGAGCAGGCACCCTGTTCCTGCGCAGGCGGGGACAAATCACGGATTATCTTCCCCTGCTGCGGGCAGGCGAACACCGGTCAGATCACGAATGCAGCTGCTATCCAGCTTGATGAGGAAGGATACGGAGGATATGCCTGCACGGCCCTGCTTGCATCGTCAGAGGCACTTGCCAAGCGGACGAACGAGGTCGATGAAGTGGTGGCCATCGACGGGTGCGGGATGCATTGTGCGAAGAAGATCGCGGAGTCGGCAGGAGTCCCGGTTCACCAGCATCTGGTAATCACCGATCTCGGTGTGGAAAAGACCTACGAAGATCGGTCATTCACTGCCGGGCAGGTTGAATCTATTGTCTCTGCTGCCTGGAAAGGAGAAGGGAAGACACAGGAGTCAGAATCTTCTAGGAAGAAACCCTCCGACGGTTCAGGCGGCTGTGGCTGCGGCGGAAAGTGCTGCTAATCTTATTTTTTTATGCACTCCGATTCTGATACGACTATGGTAACCTGTTCGGGCATATCCAATACAGGGAAACTTACGACAAAGGTAAGTGAATCACTTCATCGAAAATGTCCAGGCCTTATTGAATGCTCTTTTGCTGCACGAAGTGATCCAGAAAAATTACGTGATTTTCTCGCCCATGCGAAGAGAATAGTTATCGTTGATGGATGTTCAGACTGTTGTGGAAGGAAAAAAATCAAAGAGTTGGGATATGATCCGGACATTCATATTGTCGCCACCGAATGCGGGATAATTAAGAATGGTATGGAAGATCCACGATTTGATGAAATTGAACTCATGACATCAATTGTCAGAGAAAAAATCCGGTGAATGATTTAATTTGTGATTATTCATTATTTTTTTTAGCCTGATATTCTCATCAAAAAAATGAAAAATTATATTCCATTTATTATTCTGGCAATTCTCACAGGGATTTATATATTCTCTGGGGGGTGTGGTTGTAATCAACCTTTTAGTCTTGAAAAAAATGCAACCCAGAAGAATATTTCATCTGAATTTATTCCATCGGCTGGAAGTGTTGAAGTGTATCATTTCCACGAAACAGATCAATGCTATTCCTGCCGGGTGATTGGCGAAATGTCTGAAGATCTCATGAATACGTCATTCAGACAGGAAATAGATGATGGGAAGATCATCTTCAGACACGTAAATGTTGATCTGCCGGAAAATTCAGATATTGTCTCCAGATTTGGGCCGACATCGTCTTCAGTGATGATTGGATATTCAGATGAGACTGGTTTTCATGCAGAAAACCTGATACAACTTTGGTATAAACTTGATGATAAGAAAGCATTTAGTGATGAATTATCCGGAACAATCAGGAAAAAACTGGAAATAATTGATCCCTCATTAAATATTGGTCAACATAGCCCTTTACCAACTGATCAGCCGTATGAATAATATCACTACTCCCGGTTATCCCTTTATTTCCAATAAACATTGCAGGATAGGGAATTTCAGAATGTCTGAATTGGTTTTTATATTCAGTAAATAATTGCCGATTATCTCCTATATGCCAGATTCCAGTATTCAATAAGATTAGATGGACTTTTTCATCCATATGACTGAAAAAAATCTTAGTGTATCCTTGCAGCTTCCATAACTGGAGCTAAAGAAGAATTGCATTGGAAATGGAGAATCAGTCTTGACGATGGGATTATTCATAAAAAAAGATTATTGACTTCATTTAGAGGGATTTCTGTCCCATCTTTGAGAAATATCGCTCATGAGCATGTCGGAATTAAAAATATATGTATCAAGGTAATGAGAAGAATAAGATAACGATCTCTGATATGTTATTGTTGCTTGCTTCACTTTTGGTAATTCTTTCTGATAGTTGTTACCAGATTCGAAAATTCTTTTTCAGCAGTAACCTTGTCATACCCCTGATTGATTAATTTATCAACAAATTTTCGAAGTACCGGTTCATTGCATTCAGACTGATATTTTTCAAAAGGCCATGATTCAGCCTCTGCTACCGTATGACCGGTTTCCTTTTCCCAATCTGCCATTGCAAGTCGTAATGCACCACGGATGCTCAATTCATCAGAATTTTTAAATGTTTGTTTAAGCATTGCACACATTTCTGAAAAGACCTTTTCCTGTTGTTGGGTCATTTTTGACATAATATCTCCTCACAATATACTTGAGTAGGTAAAATAAAAAACCCACGCATGATTTTTCACTCGAAATAGATCTATTTCCTTTCCAAAATATAATGTTCGACAATGGTTGTATCATGAATGATATTAAAACCCCATCCCTGGGTAAAAAAAATATTCAACGTTTTCCAAAAAACATGGGATTGATCGATACCTTACGGTACATAATGGAGATATTGTGAGTCTAATGAACTAAATACTCAAATCTGAACGAGGTTCAATCAAATTAGTTATCCAATTGGTTGTTTTTTCTGCCTTTCGTTTTAAGCACTTTCTCATCGTTCCTATCCATGACCGAGTTCTCATTTTATTGACGTAATGTATCGAATCAGCAAG
>ERZ795046.2531-NODE-2531-length-15859-cov-6.085105_pt1 | contig 15859 bp, 16 predicted proteins | sample MGYA00375130_ERZ795046 | MGnify/ENA primary metagenome ERZ795046 (study PRJEB30175, sample SAMN05720202) | activated sludge metagenome | isolation source: anaerobic digester from wastewater treatment plant | place: Japan | collected 2015-05-15 ...
TCTGTTATCTTATCGTAGATTTTACCTGGTAATTCTGAAAAGAATGTTACTACCTTATCTATGATTATAGGCACTTGCTCTATTATTGTGGCTATCATATTACTTGCCCACTCTGTAACCTTATTATATGTTTCTGATATTTTCTCATATATTTTCCCGGGCAATTCCCTAAAGAAGTTAATTACATTTTCTATTATCTCTGGTACTTTAGTCTTAACAAGTTCTACCGTATCTACTACCCATCTTGCTATCCTACCTACAACAAATCCTAATGCATAACCTATCTTATTTGGAAGCTCTTTAAACCACTCTACTATATTAGTTATTATCTCTGGTATTCTTTCTGTAACAAAGGTCTTTATCCCTTCTACTGCTGTGCCTATTTTTTCAGTTATCATTCCCCAAACTTCTATGGTCTTTTCTTTAATTTTATCCCAATTTTTAATTAGTAAAACAATTCCTGCTATTATTCCTGCTATAACTAATACTATTGGATTGGCTAATATGAACGAACCTAATGCTAAAAACCCTTTACCTAGTGCGGTTAACAATGGAAGCAGTTTTAATATTCCTGAGATAACGCTAAAAAATGCTTTACCTATTTTTCCTATGATTACTGCAATCTTTGCCGCTCCTAATATTCCTACTATTATCCCTACTACATTTCCGAACCTTTCCCAATTAGAAGTATCTAGTCCTCCTACTGCTGTATTAATATCTTTGATTTTACCTTCTGTTTCTTCGGCAGGATTGAAAAACCCTCTTACTTTATCTATTAGTCCTCCTACTACTTCTGAAATCTTCTCTACTATCTCCCTTGTTTTCTCTGATACTGTTTCAAGTCCTCCTTTGAAACCTTCCCAAAATGCTTCAAACTTCATCTTTGCGTCAAGTATCTTTTCAATGAGTGGTAACAGACCTAATTCCCTTAACTTAACGAAGGTTTCTTCTGATAATGTATAATCGTTCCAAGCTTCTGACAGACCTTTCCATAGAGTGTCTAATTTAACTAATCCTACGGTCAATTTACTAAAGAAGTCATCATTCTGTTCTAATTCCCTTAATGCTGTTAGCATTTCATCTGTATTTAATCCTATTATCCGCCTTGCCTCTGTAAATGCGTGTCTTGTATTATCTATGAAGTCTGTTATTATTGTTCTTATTCCGCCAAAATCGAATTTCCATGCCAAGTATAAAGCCCCAAGTGTTACTGCGATTGCCCTCATTTGTGTCAATAATGGTCGCATTTTTAGCCAAAGTGCGTTCATTATTGCAGTCCCTGTCAACATATTGGCATTAAGCCCTAACCAAGAAGTTGCTAATGTAGCTATTTTCCCTGTTAAAATACCTATTCCTGATATAACTCCGCCTATCGCTCCTGCCAGAACTAATGCCATTCCTACCGCCGTCAATAACAGTCCTGCTAATCCTATACCATAGCCTAAAGCCTTCATAAATTTAGGGTGTTCATATCCGAAGTTTACTATCTTCTCTAATACCCCACTTAGTCCTTGGTAGAACTTACTTAGTATTGGCATTACTGTTTGACCCAATAATACTTTAAATGTCTGTTCGACACCTTCTTTTATTTTCTCTACACCCCAGAAAGTTTCCTCCATCATTTTAGCACTAGCCCTAGCTGTTCCACCTATATCACTTAATCCCTTAACTACATCTTCAAATGTAGTTTTTCCTTCTGCTGATGTTTCTATATATTTCCCTGTCGCTTCATCTAATACTAGGAATGCTCTTGCAGCTCCCTCAACAGCATTTATCATATTTCCTGCTTGGTCTCCGAACAATCTCTGTAAAGCTGTGGCTCTTTCCATATCGGATAGTCCTGCTGTAGCTTTAGTAATGTTTTGGAATATTTCTATCATACTCAACATATTGCCTTCTGCGTCCCAGAACGATTTTTCGTCTAGTCCTAACTCTTTTAGGACATCAACTTTCGCTCCTTTTCCTCTTTGTAACTGCTGAGTTATCATAATTAACTGTCTACCAAAACCTTGTACCGTAGCACCTGCTTGAGCCGGTAGCTGTCCTATATTACTTAACAGTCCACCCATCGCTAACATTTCTTCTAATGAACGACCTATCTTTGTAGGTGCTGTTCCTAATGCGTTTATGAACGCAGGCATATCTTCTATACCAAAGTTCGTCAGGTTTGATATGTGTGCGAACATATCAGATACTCTTTCGGCTTCTGATACATCTAAATTAAACTTGTTTAATGTACTTGCTAGAAGTCTTGCTCCTTCTTCTAGAGATATTGCCCCACCTGACACTGCTACTAAATCTAGTGCATGGTTCAATGACATTAGTACTTGGTCTAAGTCCATTCCTGCGGCGGCTAAAGCTTTCATACCTTGAACAACTTCCTGTGGACTAAACATTGTAGCCATACCTGTTTCTAATGCTTTTTTTTCAAGTAAAGCCATTTCTTCTGATGTTGCCCCTAATATGATACGTAATTCTGCTAACTCTAGCTCAAATGTCTTACTTTCCTCTATTGCTTCTCTTAGTACTCCTAAGATTTTATTTCCTGACATTCGTAGCCCTACTCCCGTCATAGCTACTCCTGCACTTATTCCTGCGAGTTTCTTAAATTTCTCATTATTCTTTTCAACCGCTTCTGCTAACTGTTCCGCTGTCTGTTGTGTCTGACTAAAAATTCTTTGGGTCTTTAGCATATTCGCCGAGGCTCTATCTTGGTAGTCTAATAGTATGCCTATGCCAAATAAATTTTCCATTGACTACCTCCTAACCCTGCTACTCTTTTCTATGCTTTTTGCTTCTGCCTCCTTTTGCTTGTATATCTCATTAACCCACATTTTCCTTTCCTTATAAGGCAAAGTCCAAAGGGTGTTCCTATCCCAATGATACACATAAGCTAATATGTGCATTTCGGTTCTGGCTATTTCTATATTGCAATTCTGCGAAAAGTCTGCGTCAAAGAAGGTACTTATAAAAAATTTACCATATTAAGAGTAGACCTAAATTCCTCCCCACAAGATGAACAAGTAATATCTGTTTCCAGTTCCACCCCGTAGGCATTTTCCCTTAACACATTTAAGAGATACTCTCTATCCTTTATGCTCAATTCTCTTATAATTGCATCGTGAACTTTTACATCTCCTAATTCAACGATACATCTTGTTAAAAGCATAGTATTAGCTGTTCCTATATTCTTTCTCGCTACGGTATCTAATACTTCTCTATCAAACCCATTAGGGTATCTTAATTTTCCTAATTTATGAACTGTCCCCTGTTTATCTCTATATCCTTTCGGCAATTCAAACTCCAAAATTTCCTCTCCACCAAAAGGTATTATATTCAATTCATCAATATCAATAATTGACTTTAGACTTGCACCACAATGAGGACATTTATGTTCTATCTCTATTTCTGACCCTAATGTTGCTTCTCTTATTTTAAGAAGGGCATAATCTTGGTCTGCTACGGATAGACTTTGAATAATCTCTCTCCATTCTCCTTGACCTATCTTCGGTGTTATATCCCCTATTCTGGTGATACATTTTTCAAGTATTGTCCTTACTACTTTTCCGCCATTTTCCCTAATACCTGCTTTAGATATTGCTTCTTCTTCAACACCTGTGATTTCCCTTATTGCAAATTCCTTTATAACATTTCCATCTTTATCCTTATAACCTGCCAAAAATTCAAATGTTTCTTCGCCAAAGTCCTGAATTATCACATTATTTTTCTCTGCCATTTTATCTCCTCCTAATATAATACTTTAGAGGGGGCTTTTACACCCCTCTCATTTTTACAGATAATACTCAAACTGAATTGTAATTGACTCTATCGCAACATCTTCCGAAGTTGCATCAAGTTCTGACCCTTCCCATTTGGAAACCCACGCCTCTGCTAAAGTCCAACTCCTTGCAACTTTACCAAACTTATCTAACTGCTCAATAATAACTGTAGTTCTGTAATCTGGGTTTTTAAGAGAACGCTTATATATTTCCTCCAAGTCTGCGTTAGCAAACATACCTTTTTCAAGCGTTACCTCTCCGCCTTTTTCTTTCCCTGTTAACTTATGCGTATGGGAATATCCACCTTCGTCATATTCCACTACGCCGATTTCTCTTGACAATCCACTAACCTTTTGGAAACCCATTCCCGCAGGAAGTCCAGGCATTGATACCCTAAACCTAAACATTTGTAATGGGTCATTAGCATAAGTCCTTGCCATTTATCTTCCCTCCTTATTTACTAGCCTTTTGAGTGATACGAATAATCGTAAACTCAGCAGGCTTTTTCTTCGCATATCCTACTTCAATTATTACCTTCCCTGCGTCCCTAACTTCTTGGGAGTTCAGTTCTTCATCACATTTTACAAAGTATGCTTCCTCTGGTGTTGCCCCGAATAAAGCACCGTCAACCCATAAGTTATAAAGGAACGCTTTTACTTGTGCTGTTAAGCTACTCCAAAGTTTTTCATCGTTTGGCTCAAAGATAGACCATTGTGTTCCTTCATACAAGCTACCTTCAATCATAATATCTAAACGTATATCTGAAACATAAAATCTATCTTTATCTGGTGTTGCCATTCTTGCACCCCATACCACAATTCCTTTATTGGGTTTGGGTATAATGCAATTCACGGCTTTTGCGTTCAATAATTCCACTTCACCGTTTGATAAACTTCTCTCCATTTCAACAAAGCCTTTTACTACTGCCTCTGTTCCTGCGGGTGCTTTATATACCCCTCTTTCGCTATCTGTTCTTGCGTAAACTCCTGCTATGTGTCCGCTTGGTGGAGTTAATCTTAATTTTCCTTTACCTATTGGGTCTACTACTTTACCCCAAGGATAATATACTGCCCCATAACTTCCGTTAATTTCAGCTTTATCTGCCAATGCCTCTGTAGGCGTTCTTCCTAATCCAATATCCACTATTCCAAAGCAATCTTTTCTTCCAGAACAGTAATCTAATATCCCTTGCCGAACTGCCTTTGAAGTTTGCCCTGGGATTGCTACTATCCTTACTGCCTCGGCTTTATCGAGTGCTTTTAATCCTCTTTCTCCTAAAAAGTCTGCGTCTGTAATATCATCTATACCGTCTTTACCTCCACTAAATGCTCCCTCTCCTACTTGTAATCCTCCTGCTGGAACTGTGATAAACTTACTATCACTATTGATTATCGGTAGGTAATAATTCTCGTCTGTAATATCGTTTTTCAATCCTTCAAAGGTTTCTACTACTTCATCATCTAAAGACACCTCTACATTAAATATATCTCCATTCTCTTGTGTAGAAGTAACCTTCATTGATAACTTATTTCCCCAAGTCCCTTCGTCTTTAGCGTAAATCTTTATTCCGTTTTCCGCAGGAATTAAGACACTTGCTCTTTCTGCTGTTTCTGATGCTGTCCTTACTATAAATGCTGTTCCCCCACCATTTTGGAAATACCCGTAAACCGCATAAGCCAAGTCCGAGTCTGCCATAAATGGTGTATCTAATCCTTTGGAAAACCTCTCGGTAAATTCTGTCCAACTTGTTACAAGGGTTGCCTCCCCGATTTCGCCCCTTCTGGCGATACCTACAAATCCTGCAACTGCTGTTCCCTGTGTTTGGATAGGCTCTGCACCAGAAGCGACCCTTTCAACATAAACATCTGGTCTTAAATAACTCGCCATTATTCTTTAACCTCCTTCTTTACTTTTACAGGCGTTACCTTTGATAGCTGTTCAATTAGTAAAAAGCCTGCCTTTGCGTTGTTTTCAATTTCTTTCGTTACCTTATTTTTCTCTAATTCCTTTGTTTCAAAAGACAATAACCTAAAAGATTTCCCGTCTTTCAAAGTAAACACTCGTGGTCTATTTAACAAATTGCTTACACGAAGCATCTAATCCCTCCTAATCTCACATTCTGTTACCACCGGATATTCCTTCTCATAACCTTCATCAAGTTCCACCCAAATTCTGTAGCTGTAAACCCTATGAAATATCCTTTCATCACCTTTTACATAATCCGCATTTGCGAAATCTACTAATTCCATATTACAATGCCTTATATTTCCCTCTGTATCTTTTACTTCGAGGACAAAATTTCTTGGGATAAAACCTAACCACCTTCTCGTCATTTCATTTATATCCTCTTGGTATTTAGCCCAAAAATCTATTTGATAGTAAAGGTAATAAGGAAGGGCAGATTTTTCTAATACTGCTACCTTTCGTTCTATATCTCTTTTAGTTAATACTTCTTCTCTATCATATCTTTCCGAAGCGAATACTTGATTGTAGTTAAATATACTGACGCTTGGAAATTCTTCTATCTTATATGTTCCCTCGGGATTTCGCACCATAACAGCAGAAGAAACTAACTCATCATTTTCATCGTAATATTTTACTATTGTAGGGATTAGCTTTAGTAGTGCTGTATCTACTTCTTTTAACCACACACTTCCTGCCATATTACAATGCCCCCTTCCTTAACACATCCTTGAACATTTTCCTCCAACCTGCCTTTATTTCCTTCTCTATTTCAGCCCAAGTCGGTCTTATAAGTGGTCTTGCAGGTATTTCATCTGTCCCGTATTCAAGCATAATCATAAGCTCACTAAATTTCTTTCCGCTTGGTTTATGTGTTTTCCAAGGACTTGCCCCAACGAATATAGTGCTTCGTAAAGGCTTTGTCGTTATACGCCTTACTGATAGGTTTTCTTTTAGCCACCCTGTTTCCACATAAATTTTATCGTGTCCTTTTTGTTCTATGGTAACATCACTCAAAGGCTTCCAAGGTAAGTCCTGTTTATCTATATGCTCTACCATTCTTTTTACAACTAATTCCCCATCTTCATATAACCTTGCGTGACATATTGGACTTAAACTTGCAGGTAGCCATTGAAGCATTACCCCTGCTTTTTTCCAATCCCCTGTTAATTTACTTGCCATAGCTAAACCTTCTTACATTCAAACTTATAGATTAAAAACCTATCCCCAAGCATTGAAGTCGGAACAATGTTTAATATGCTATAAACATCTTCCCTAAAAGCAATCCTATCGTCTACCGTTATTTTCAATGTTTCGTCAAGTAAATCACTGTCCCTCAAATCTTTTGTCGTAAATGTGAATAAGGCATTTACTTCCCCTGTTCTTCCTATATCTGATATTTCTTCTGATACTGGATTTATCTTGACCCTTCCTGTTACGATTATTGGCTGACCATATCTTTTCTTTTTACTTTCCTTGTATATATTTTCTTCTCCGCCCTCAAACTTCAAAAAGGCTATATTCTCTGTATCTCCAATCTCCAAGAAGGCTTCTTGTATATCAAGTTCTAATTCATCTAAGTCTGTAATCTCCACCTTATTCACCTCCTACCATTCTATTTACTAAAGGGCTATACCTTTTCATTGAATTAACTTCTATCATATGATAGTCTGGGCTGTTTATAATATCTCTGTATTCTCCTTCAAGCCTTTCTGCAAGTGAAAGGTAATTCCTAACCCTCTCTGATTTTGCTATTGAAATCCCGTCAACGCTTATCTTATAGTTTTTAGCCTCTCTACTGGCTAAAGTGTAATAACAACTTATTTGTGCTAATTTCAGTATTAGGTATTCTTCTTCCTCTGGTATCGTATCTATCGTATAATCCCTGTTATGTTTGTGCATAGCTGTTTTTATCTCTTGTTCTAAATAATCGTCAGACGGGAATTTTACTTTTGTTTCATCGCCAAGCCTTATCCTTAAAATAGATACTGCCTCTCGTAAATTCATACACCACCACCTACTTTATTAAATCTCGTTCACGCAGAACTCTTTCAACATCTTCTGGTACTCTCTGCTCTACTCCTTTTTTGAAAGTATAGTACACACCGCCTATATAGACATTATTCAAATCTCTCATTGGTACGACTTTCACTAACTCTACTTTCTTCTTTACAATAATTGGGTTAATAATCGTTACCTTCTCCACCTTATCGGTTTCCTCGACCTTACCCTTTTTTTCCTCTTGTACTTCTTTGTTTAGTTCTATATCTAAAATTTCAACCGTTTCATTCTTCGTTGACTTCTTTTTAGCCATTTTTCTTCCTCCATTCATCTAAATAATAGTAAAGACATAGCCACTTGTACTATGTCTTTACCACATCAGGCTACTCATCATTTGCTACGATTGTAATTTCCCCTACTGTATCCGTTACCTTTACTCCAGAAGGGAGCGTGTAGTCAGCAACTGCTACTGTAATCTTTTCACCTGCTACATAAGTACCAACAGGTACAATAACCGTGACAGTAGCCGCACCATTAACAAGGCTAACGGTCTCGTCATCCAATGCAGGAGTAGTATCTACATCTGCAATAGTGTCAGAGATACTTACCGTAATGTCCCAATTTGCAGGAAGAATCGTTATATCTCCTGCTTTAGCCGTAATATCACAAACAACAGAAGCACCTGCTGTAGCCTCGGCAACTGTCAAAGTAGCCACTCTCGGTACAACAACAAGTTTCATTTCTTCAAGCAACATAGCCTGAAGCAGACTAAGACTTGCACCTTGAGCCAAGTCAACTACAACATTATCCTCAAGTCCTGTGGCTAGTGCAGACACTTTGGCATCAACTTGAGCCTTAGTGTAGTACACATCACCATAATCATAACGCTTTTTCATTATCTACCTCCTATCTGGTTTCAAGGATTAGGATATTATCTTCCTCGATAATTCCTGCACCCATAATGGAATACCATGCTAACGAATGACTTCTTCCAAAGTCCTCAATTCCGCCATCCCTCATTTCAACTGGCAATGCCTCTGCCCAACCGTATGCGTTATCGCCAAATATAACTGCTTGATATACATTAAAGGCATCTCCTTCGCTTGGCGTTACTTCGATTACTGGCTGTTGTGTAGTGCTAATAAAGATAACATCATCAATTCTTCCTATTTCCCCTGCGTAAATTGCTCCATAATCTTTTGCGTTCTTAAAGTCTGGGTCGTCTTTCAATGTTCTTGCTTGGTGTGGGTGAATGAAGCAAATATAAGCGTCACCGTTAAACTTCCTTACATTCTTTGTTTCTAATATTTCTACTGCGTCTTGGATTACATCACTATTAAATTCCGCTTTTCCTTCTGAATTATCTGCTAATGCTCCCCTATCGGCTACCCCACCTGCGTAGTAAACATTTGGAGAAGCTAATACAGTATCTCTAAACATAATGTCCACCACTTTAGCATAGTCAAGACCTAACAATCTTGCTCCACTCGCCAACACATCATCAAAAGAACTTTGAAGTAACAACTCGGAAACCTTAACTGCGTTACCATATTCTTTTACCTCAATGTGAACTTGGCTTGCTGTCAATGCCTGAGTTCCCATTGGAGTACCTTCTTCTAATGCCCCACCCAATTCTAAATTGTTATACCTCATAAATGTAATCTTTAATCCTGGGGTCACACCCAATTCAGTTTTCTTTGTTGCAAATTGTGCATACCTCAATACTGGCTGTGCGTGAAACATAATGTCCTTTGAGTAAACAGTTAACACCGCTTGACTCAAACTGGTAGTAGTAGTCATATCATAAGTTACCTGATTATCTCCCATTATTCATTTCCTCCTTAAATTTATTTCGTTAATCCTAATTGCTTTTTAACCATGTCCCTATGTTCCGCCCATTCTTTCGGACTCATTTTCGCAATCTCCTGTGCGGTTAATTGCTTAATGCTCTTTGGCTGTTGTGGATTGGTCGGTTTAGGGACTTCAACTTTCGGCTTTTTACTTATAGCCTTCTCCACAATCTCTTGATACCTTTGTTTTGCCACCTCAATAGAGGATAATATTTCTTCCTCTGTTTCTCCAGAAACCAAATCTAAAATTAATTCATCTCCCGCCTCCTTTAAGGCTCTTTCTTTGAATAGGTCTAATTCTTTTCGTCTAATATCCTTCTTTAGTTCTGCGACAGTTTCTGACAATCGTTGCACTTCTGTTCTTAATTCTTCTTGTTCATTTATTGATGTTTCAGTTGACGATTTAAGTCTATTGTTAAGCAAAAGTATTTCACCCTCTAACTCTTTAATTTTCGTATCTTTCTTCTGTATCTCCGTGTATAACTTATCTTTTTCCTGTTTTCTGACCTTTTGAATAAAGTCTTTTACCTCTGGTATTTCCAGAAACTCTTGCAAATTAAACTTATCTTCTTCCTCACCTAAACTGACAGGGTTTTCGGTTTGGCTTTCAGCTACAGGGTTTTCCCCTCCCACATTTTCCTCTTTTTCCGTTGGCACATCTTCCACGATTTCTTCTGTCTTTACTTCTTCTTCATTAATCATTTCTTTCTTTTCATCTGACATTTACCTCATTCCTCCTTTAATTCTTCAAATTCAATGGTAGCGATTGTTTCACTACCTATAAGATACTGCTTTTCATACTCATACCTTTGGTAGAGTAAATCAAAATATTTATTACGCAAGAGTTCTAATAAACCTAAATCTGGATATAATTTCTCTATTTCTGCATCTATTTTTTCAGTTATTCTGTCTATCTGTTTAAGCAAAGACTTATAGGGTTTCTCCAATTTGCTTAACGCAACTTCTTCTTCAACTTCCACCTCCTCCAAATCCAAGTCTATATATGCAAGGAGTTCAAGCATTTCATCTTTCATTTACTCTACCTCCTTAACATCTTTTTAATGATTTTTGCTAAACCACTTTCGTCAAGACTTTCGGCGATTTTTGCACTCTCCATTATCTGCTTACTTCTATCTAATGAAGCCTTTATCCTACTATCGTAAGTCGTATTGGTCTGGAATAAATACTGATAAGTCGTATCTGTTTTTAGTCCTCGCCAGTTCCTTGCCATTCTCTGTTCCAATTTATAATACTGGTCGGGCAAATCCCAATGTATTGCCACATTCGATACTTCCAAGTTTAATCCTGTTGCCCCTGCGTCCGATAATACTAATATGTTTAGGTCTGGGCTACTCCTAAATTCTTTAATTAACTTATCCCTCTGGGCTTTCGTCAATCCTGTGGTGTAGTAACCTGCTTTATCTCCCAATCCTTCCTGTAAGGTTTTCATCGCATCCCTATCGGAAGCAAAGATTATTACCTTCTCTCCTTTATGCTTCTCAACCAATTTTTTAACTTCTGCCAATTTTAAGTTCGTATCTGGCTCTCCTGCATTTACTACCTTCCCTAACTGTCTATCCCGCCAAGCCTCTATTGATTTCTTTGATGCCCCTCTATCCCTTCTTGCTAATGCTTTTAATTCTATGTCTTTTATTTGCTCTTCTTGTTCCAATGATAATCTTATTCTTCTGTTAATCGGCACGAGTTTCGCTTTAACGGGACTGTCCTTTGTCAATACCATTGGCTTTAAAGTATCTCGTAAATCCCTCAAAACTGACTCTTGGTAAAATGACGATGCTTTTGTAATATCTTTAAACTTACTCTCAAACTTATATTTCGCTGGCATACCTGTTGGACTTAACCAATCTAAAATATCATACATATCTGTAATGCTATCCTTAATTGCTGTCCCTGTCATTCCTATTCTATATCTCGTTTTCATTTCCCCTAATGCCTTAAACATATCCTTATTTAACTGGTGAATTTCATCTACTACCACCAAATCAAATCCTGCTTTCTTTAAGGCATCAATATCATTTTTCAACTGATTATGGCTAATAATCGTAATTAACTGGTCGCCACTATATTCTTTCAACCTTTGGGCTTTCGACTGGTATGTCATAGCCCTTACTGTTACTCCCTCTGTAAATTCCTCAATCTCATCTTTGAATTGCCTTACTAAATCATTAGGCACTACTACCAAGGACTTCTTTACCTTTCCTTCGTGGGCGAGTTCGGTTATTGTCCCCATAGCTGTATGCGTTTTTCCTGCCCCTGGTTTATAGTGGAATAAGGCATACTCATTTTCTTTAGCAAATCTTATTCCTGTCTGTTGGTCGGGTCTTAACTCAAAAGGCATTACCTTACCTGTTGATTTATCGGTAAATTCCTTTTTGAACATAGCAGGTATCCAGCCTTTTTTATTTGCTTTCCCTAATCTAATTCTTTCAAGTTCTTCTGATAACTTTAATTTGTCTTTACCTTCATACCATTTTGAAAGGCTTTCTATCCCTTTTTCACCTATTGCTAAATACTGTTTTCCGCCTTTCTTCAATACCTTATAATCAAATTCACTAAGTCCTAATATATTCTGTAGGTTGTATAATACTTTCTTATCCTTAAATTCTATGTTTATAAACTTTATGTCCCCTGGACTTTTTAACTCCCTTAATAACCTCTCGTGAATTTCTGCATAACCTATCGCATCTCCTAATTCTGTTCTTGCTTTTATTAAGGCTTTTGTTCGTAACCCTTGAACTGCTCTCTTTGGTGTTCCCGCCTTAACTTGTAATCTATAACTATCTGCCAAATTCATTGCTTTTCTGGCTTCCGCCAAAGACTTCTTCATAGCAATAGGTAATCTTTCTGTGTTGTATTTCTCTAAAGCCTTTATTATTTCTTCGAGGTTTTCTCCATTCTTAATATCTCTTGCTAAAAGTTTTACTGCGTTATCTACCCCGATTTTTTCTACTATCTCTGGGTCTAATGCGTAGCCGACAGTATTCTTCGCTACTTCCTCATACGCTCTTATTCCTCCCGCCCTCACATATTTCTCTAAAGGTCTATTTCTTAACTCTACCGTTCCTTCTATTCCTGCGGTAGTTTTCCTTTTGATAGAGGCGAGTTTCTTTTCTACTTCTTCTGTTGTCCTTCTCTCTGCGTCATATGGTCTTACAATCTCGTATTCTCTTTTTAGCCATTCCTCATAATACTTATGGCTTTCTTCGCTTATCATTGCGTCATTATATGGCACCATTGTTTCCCCGATACCTTCCCAAATCACCTTTTCCTCAATTAGTGATATTCCATAATCCGTTAATACTGGCTCTATACTGCATTGGCAATATGGGTGCGGGTAATCAGGCAATTCATCTGCTGTATAAACCCCTCTTGGGTCGAGTTCAAAAATACTTACATTCAAACTTGCTAATAGTTTACTTGCTTGTTCTCCTGTTCCCTCCGCAAACTTATCACATATATCGTGTATCTTATGTCGGGAGCTTAATGTCCATCTTCCAAGTAATCCAAGCTCCTTCATTATTTCCCTTGACGCCTCTTGCTTTGCCCTATTGTATTCTGATACTAAAATTCTTTCATTATATTTGTAGTTACTACCGCCGATTAAACTTCTCCCTGTTTCCCTGTTATCTGTCATAAAGGCTAAAGACCTTATCTTACTTTCCTCTACGCCTTTTTTTGTATCACTTAATGTTATTTCCTGCCTCAATCTTTTATTGGCAAGTCTTTTTGAAACATCAAGTCTTTTTTCAAGTGTTGCCCCTTTAAATGTTCCCAAGGATTTTGCTATCGCTTGATTTCTCAACTTCTCTTGTTCCACTTCCGTCAATGGTGGAAACCCATTCATTTTTAGCCAAGCATTTTGTTTACTTATTGTTTCTGATATTGCTGTATCTATACTTGTCATAATGGTTGCTCTTACATCTGCCTCCAAATCCCTTGTAACTCTGTTTACCCTGTTCATAGCATTTTTAACTTGTGAAGGTTTAATAGGCTTTGAAAATATATTACTTAAATTCTTCGTTCCCTCGATATGGTCTTTGTAGAGTAGACCTCTGGCTATGTTTACATTCGTTCTATCACCTTTTATATCTGTAGCCATTTAATCCACTCCTATTCTTCTAAATCATTATCTCCAATATCCGCATCGAATTGACTTTGTATTCCTGCTATATCTATATTTTCAGCTCCTGCTAAATCAAACATCAAATTCTGTTGTTCCTTTTGATACTTCCTTATTTTCTCTAATTTCTCTTGTATATCGCCCTCATAACCTAACTCTTTTAAAGCACCTTCTGGTTCTTCTAATCCTAAATTCATCTTTTGGGCTATAATCTGCAACTGCACCATTTCATCTTTCGGCAATGGGTCTGGGAATGTTACTGTAATATCAAATACCTTCTTAATTCCTTCACTTGTTGACATTAAGTCGTTCAATAATTTCCTTTCTTCATCACTACCCTTAACCCTCAATAGCTTTATTACTAACCTACATACATCTTTTATTCCACCGCCATAAGTTTGTCTTTTCAGCCAAGTCTTTTCTAAAAGCGGTGCGTATTTTATCTGTAGGGCTACCCCTGTTGTATTCGATACTGCACTTTTACCTCCAAGACTGTCCTCTGGTGTATTTGACAGTTCGTGTATAGCTGTTTTGATTGTCGATATAAAATTGTTTGAAGCATTTAGGTCTGAATTAAGTTCAAGGTTATAAACCTTTGCGTCTTTCGGTAATCCTCCCCAAACCTTCTTTGCACCCTTCTCCAAATTCTTGGATTTTGCACCTTGTATAATCGTTATCGGTGCTGAATGGTAGTTGATTATATCAGATACATCTGTAACCTTTGCGTTTAATTCCTTCTGTAATGGAATTATGCTTTTCAGGTCGCTTTGCCCTCTACTCTCCCCTGCAAGTGGAATATTCTTTATCTGGACAATATTTATCTCCCTCAGTATGTTCGGGATTTCTTCCACCAACTCATTGTCTATATAATAGGAAATGGTATCTCTTGTTACTACCTCTTTATACATCCGTGCTACAGGTTTTCCATCAATTCCCATTTCTAAAATAGCATATTGTATAGTGCAACTCACTATTTTATCCTTATCATGACTACTATATACAGGAAATACAGAACTGGTCGGTAACACATTAATCCTTACTTTCCCATCTGGGTATTCTTCCTCGTATAACATTCCATTATCATCTACCTCTGGGTCTTCCCACGATACCTTTATAAAGCAATCCCCTGTTATTGCCCCCATCTGCCCTATTTCTACGCCTAAAATATCTTTCTTATTATATTCCCATACTTCATCTAAAAGAGGTTTCAATTTCTGTGATACTTCTTTATGGGGCTGTATTCTGAAACCTTTTCCAAATAAGAAACTTACTGACTTATCCACAATGGCTTTTGCGTAGTTGAAGGTAATAAGGCTTTCTCCTTCTTCCCTAACTACTCTCCATTGGTCTCCTAAATAAAAATCCCAATACTCCGATATTTCATTTAATCGTCTTTGCTCGGAAAGTCCAAGTCCAGAGAATAGTTCAAATACTCCTAAATCAGTCATCATTACCCACTACTCCTTTTCCTCCTGTTTCACCCCTTAACATTATTCTCTATTCTCAATTTTCTTTCTTGTTACTTTTGCACCTTTGTTAAACTCAATCTTATATTTCCCTTTTGCATCTGCTTTTCTCGGTTCTCCAAATTTCCCTATATTACTCCTGTTTTTCTTATATTTCAAATCCATTTTCTAACACCTCCTACTAAATTATACCAAATCCTTTTGGCTAAAATAAAAGACAGTTTGATAGCGTTAAAGCACTACGCCTAAATAGGCGGGTAATAATTAGCCTGGTAATATGCTTTAACTATTTTTCTATCATTCTGCCTTTGGGAAACCTATACTATATACTTCTTCACTTTTATAATATACAAGTTTCTCCAATTTGTCAAGTTCTTTTAATAATCTGACTAAATAATCTATACCACACCGCCAAAAATTTAGGCTTTTACTTTAATTTCTCCGCCGTATTTTATAGCACAATCATAATACCAATCCTCCTTTACTCTTTTAGTTACTGATTTCAAATTTTTCCTTTCTATTCCTTTTCTTTATTAGTTTCTTTTGTTACTTTAAGGTCTAAAGTTGATATATGTAGTATAGATAGTTTAGATTCTAAAGTGAGGCTGGGTTTAGATTCTAAAGTGAGTATAAGTTTATGGGTTTAGATTCTAAAGCGAC
>ERZ795046.2535-NODE-2535-length-15845-cov-4.063458_pt1 | contig 15845 bp, 10 predicted proteins | sample MGYA00375130_ERZ795046 | MGnify/ENA primary metagenome ERZ795046 (study PRJEB30175, sample SAMN05720202) | activated sludge metagenome | isolation source: anaerobic digester from wastewater treatment plant | place: Japan | collected 2015-05-15 ...
CACCGAGAAGATGAAAGCGATGGGTAAACAGCCCCGGTTTGTCTCCGGACTTCGTATCACTGATGATGATACCCTGGAAGTAGCACAGATGGTCCTTGTCGGCAAGATTAATTCAAAGATTGTGTCCCTTGTCTCCCGTGCCGGCGGCCGGGCAGTCGGTATCTCCGGCAATGATGCGAACCTCATTATCGCTAGAAAAATGGACCGGCAGAAGGTCAGGGTTGATAACCGGGAGGAAGAGATCGACCTGGGGCATGTGGGAGAGATAGAGGAGATTCGTCCTGCTCTCCTTCATACCCTCCTTGATAACCAGTTTATTCCGGTCATCTCACCGCTTGCCATTGATCGGAACGGAAATGATCTGAACATTAACGCAGATACGGCAGCAGGAGAGATCGCGATTGCTCTTGGTGCACACAAACTGATCAGCATGACTGATGTGGACGGGATCATGAACCGTGAGCGGACTGAGGTCTACCGGCGAATGACGCCACAGGATGCAGAGGACCTGATCGCATCCGGTGTCGTGTCAGAAGGGATGATTCCGAAAGTTCTGGCAGTCCTTCGTGCTCTTCATGGTGGTGTTCCCTATGCCCATATCATCAATGGCAACCTTGCTCATAACCTGATTATGGAGCTCTTCACCGCTGAAGGGGTCGGGACCATGATCACCGATCGAAGTGAGGAGGTGTGATCGAAACGACGAAAGGAATCATTGCAGGCATTCTGATGATAAAGGATGCAGGGTATCCGGGAAAGGGTCCCTCACTGTAATCAAATATTTTATGCTCTTCTCTGTGGCCATCATCCAGATGGTGTTATTCTAAAAATTATTCATTTTTTTCCCGCCACTGCTCCTGGAACTCTTCGCTCATCTTTATCAGTATCTGAAATATCTCCCTGATAGGGATCGGGTCAAGGCCAAGATTATTGGATTCTATAGTGGCCCGATAAAGGACGGCATTGGCCTGATCAGGGATCCGGACCGGCAGTCCCTGTCGTTCTTTTTCCCTGGCTATTTCCTGTACAATCTTCATCCGTTCTGCTATAAGGGCGATAATTGCACGATCTTTTTCTTCGATAGATGACCGGAGTGTATCAAGTGACATGTTCGTACACCATTGGTTTTGATACCTATAGTGCGTTGCTGAACGTCTTGGAATAATCAAAATAAAGAAGATTATTCCAAGGCTTACACTCAAAATGCACTTCATAGTGTAAGCGAATTTATCTGAATTATTTCAGAAAGATTCGCATTATACTATAATAGGAGAACCAGATGCCAGCCGAAGAAGATCGGGTTTGAATATTATGTATGGCAAGTCTCCCACTCTGGAGACTCTCACCCTTTATTGTATCAAAATGATACATATCTGAAGATGAACTTTACATTAAAAACAATTCTGTATGGTGTTCTTGTCTGGCTGGTTCCATTTCTCATCGCAATTCCGTTCTATTCACCAGAAGGAACACTTCTGATTGATGAGCATTTTTTTAAGACGGCCATGATCCTTGCCGGGGGAGGCATTGGTGCAATACTTCTTATCCGACTGTTTTCAGGGATATCTGATCAGTACATCAGAAAGGGCTGGGTGATCGGGGTAATATGGCTTCTTATCAACTGGATTCTTGATCTTGGGATCCTTCTTCCCCTGAATGGTATGAATATCCCTACCTACTTCGGGCAGATAGGGCTTCGGTACCTCATGATCCCGGTCATGAGCATAATGGCAGGATATATTGCAGAGAATACAGCAAATAAAGATCATATGTGGCCATAAATCATAAAGGAAAGCAAAAAATGGGACACTTCTGTCAGGAAAATATCCAACAGGAGCCCGGCAGTACATTCCTGGGGTATTCCAGGGCTATAACTCCTATGAATTGAGCCAGAAACACCCCTTATTTAAATAGGGTATTGCAAGTTCACTGAATTTCGCCAAATATCTCTTTATTTTACAAAAGAGAGTTAAATCAAAGACACATAGCGGGCCGTTATTCATATGTATGTATTAGGGAACCCACACATAGGATAAGAGGGAGATCATACAATAGCGGCCTTCTATTTGAACATTATTTCCTGCACCATGAAGGCCCCTTTTTCTTAAAAAATGTGATTCTAGACCGAAAATAAAGAAAAGGTAGGCGAAACCGCATTTCCTATTACCCTGCCGGTTATCGTTTCACTCCAATAAGAGTCAGATCATCAGACTGTGGTGCGGTTGCGGCAAATGTTCGAACCGCATCAACGATTGCCTACACCAGTTCTTCTGTAGGAGAGAGATGATGCTCCATAATCACTTCATAAAGCCATTCTTCAGTGAATAACCTCCCATCAGGATCCATCGCCTCGGTAACCCCGTCTGAATAGATGACAAGCACATCACCGAGAGTGTGACTTCTTCCTGGACATAATCAGGATCATCCAGAAGCCCTATCACCGGACCGGTGGGATCCTGAATTTTCAGTTTCGTATCTGTCCCGAACAGAACAGGGGGATTATGTCCTGCATTGACATGCCGAAGTGTACTGGATCCTTAAAACCGTTCGGTTCGGGTAGGACTTACATCATTTTTGACCTCTTTTTTCAGATTATCAAATCCATTGTATCGGTTTTGGATAAAATCCTTATTTTCCGGCCATTCAGATATACAAATCAGTAATGCCATGCAAAAAAAACAGAAACCCGTGTGAAGCCAGTGATCCCGCCTGGCGGGGACATCATTATGTGATAAAAGAGCTGGGATCTGGAAATGTCAGGGTTTGCTTCAGACCAGATCCTGATCGCAGATCCAAAATGTTGACAAGATACATATCTTCTCTGCTTAGAGTTCTGATGCGATTTTTTCTATCATGGTCCTGATATCAAGCCAGACAACAAGCCCGCTTTTATCCTTCTCTCCGGTCGTTTTTGTCTTTTTCCGGATCACTCCAAGAATATCGCGGTGAGTCTTCTGTGATGAGGTGTTCTCCTTGTCAATATCTTCATTCCCATAGGTAGTAACCGAGAAGACATCATCAACCAGAATGCCGATGGGTTTTTCGGTTATTGAACGATCCAGCACTATGATACGGGACTTTTTCTTTCCAGACGATTCGGTGGTAATATGCATGAGATCTTTTAAATCGATGATGGTCGTTATCATACCCCGAAGGTCGATGATTCCTTTCAGATAGGGGGGAGTATTCGGAAGGGGTGTCACTTCAGTCTGAGTTATCACCTCCCTCGTATCGAAGAGATCGATTGCAAACAGTTCGTTGCCAAGGATAAATTCTACGACCTGGATGGTCCCGGCCCCTTTTGTCCTGATCCGTGACGTCGCCTGAACGGGAGCCTGTATTGCCGGTCCTTCTTCATTTAAGGCTGCCTGGGCTTCAACACTATAGGTTGCCATGATATGTCCTCTGCTGATACTTGATTTGTACATTCATAAACTTACCCCTATCGGTTGATAAAAGCCAAACCTATCCCTGGAGGAAGATTGTAAAAAAGAGTGTTTGACAGGGTATAGAAATTGAGAACAGTAACTTCCTTATTATCAGAGCGCTAAAACCTCATCAGGTGCCATCCATCCTCTGTACCACTACGAAGTCTTCCTGAAAGTGTATGTATAGGAATATCGCTCTATCAGACTCTGTAAAGAAATTAGTTCACGAAAACGGAGAGATTGCAATCCAGATAAAACCACTCCTGATATCATGAATCACGCTGACCGGATATCATCCGACAATCTGAACATACTCCTTGTTGATGACGAAGAGATCGTCCTCAATGCTACCCGTGAGTATCTGACCAGATATTACTCTTTTCAGGTGGATATTGCAGAATCAGTCGAGCAGGCACTTGATAAAATTTCAGCCGGCACATATGATGTTATCATTGCCGATTATGAGATGGAGAAGATGAGTGGTCTGGACCTCCTGTCAGCCATCAGACAAAGGGGAGACCAGACCCCCTTTATTGTGTTTACCGGAAAGGGAAGAGAAGAAGTAGTAATTGCATCCTTTGAACTGGGCGCTGATGGTTATGTTCAGAAAGGGGGCGAAATACGAGCGCAGTTTGCTGAACTGGCCCAGAAGGTCAGAACTGTTGTTCAAGGAAAGCGGGCTGCTTCAGCACTCCGGGATCAGAACGAGCGGTACCGGATCCTCTTTGAAACGATGGAGCAGGGAGTGATATATCAGGATCATGAGGGGAGAGTGATTGAGGCAAACCCGGCAGCAGCAGCTATCCTGAACATTCCCCTTCATGAATTAATGGGGAGTATTCTGCATGATGGCAGATTGCAATTCTTCACTGAACAGAAGACCAGGCTGGTGCCGGATGAACAGCCATTCCTCCAGACATTGTATACCGGAAAGAGTCAATCCACGATCCTTGGCATAACACATCCGCCGGGAGATGATGTCACATGGATACAGGTTCATACAACGCCGCTCATTCGTGAGGGTAAGGCTGAACCGTTTCAGGTATATTCACTCATAACAGATATCACCAGAGAACAGCTGGTAAAAGAGCAGACTGCCTTGCAGGCTGAACGCATTTCGGTCCTTTTATCCCTGAACCGGCTTGCTGAAAAGTCACCGGAAGAACTTTTTGTGTTTGTGGTACAGGCCTTCCTTAGGATCACCCAAAGCCAGTATTCCTTCATCGGTCTGGTCAATGAGGAGGAAACGGAGGTGACAATCCATGCATGGTCTTCATCAGTCGTTGAGGAAGATGCTGTTCAGGAGCCGAAAGTATTTTCGGTGGCTGATTTAGGGGGCTGGGCAGAAGTAATAAGAACGGGATCGCCCCAGATTATCAATACATACCCTGAACACGGTGTACCATCCAGAGGATTTCCAACGGAGGATGGAGAGATATTCCGGAGTATGGTGGTTCCTATCGTTGATGGAGAGCATATCGTCGCGATAGTAGCCGTTGCAAATAAAGCAGGGAATTATGATGCCAGTGACTGCGAGGCTGTGATCGCACTTGGAAATGAACTCTGGAGTATCATTCATAAAAAAGAGATACAGGACGCCTTATACCTGAAAAATCATGCAATAGAGAGCTCGATGAATGGTATTGCACTGGCTGATCTTTCAGGGATAATTACCTATGTAAATCCGGCATTCCTGTCCATATGGGGATATCATACACAGGAACAGGTTATCGGAAAGAATGCGGTTTCGTTCTGGAAGGAACCTGCCCAGGCCACGGAGGTTATTGATACAATTATCTCAAGCGGACGATGGCAGGGAGAGATGGATGCTGAACGTGCAGACGGAACCCATGCGAATCTTCTGGTGTCAGCTCATACGATCCATGATGAATCCGGTAAGCCTCTGGCGTTGATGGCCTCTTTTATCGACATCACTGATAAGAAACAGAATGAGTTGGAACTCATCCGGGCAAATAACCTCATTGAAGGGATGCTCAATGGGATTAATGATATTGTTGGTCTGCAACTCCCTGATCATACCGTTATCAGATATAATAAAGCAGGATATGAAGCACTTGGCATGAGCCCGTCTGAAATTGCAGGGAAAAAATGTTATGAACTCATCGGACGCGGGAGTGCCTGCGAAATCTGTGCTACTTCAGAGGCAGTTGCACGTGGAAAACCGGTAACGATTCAAAAATTTGTTCCTGAACTTGACACGTTTTTCGAATGCACAAGTAATCCTATTCTCAACGCAGACGGGAAACCTGAACTGATTGTTGAACTGCTCCATGATATCACCGAACGGAAACGGATCGAGAAGGCCATTTTTGAGGCCAACCGAAAACTGAAATTATTGTCCAGTATCACGAGGCATGACATCCTCAATTCACTTGGCGGATTACTCCTGTTTCTTGACAGCATTCCCCGGAATAATCTCTCATCTGAAATCCGGCAAAACCTGGATCACATATTAACATTTGCACTGACAATCAAAAGACAGATTGAATTTACGCATGACTATGAGATCCTTGGCTTTGAAAAGGCATTATGGCAGGATCTCTCAGCATGTTTCTGGAAGGCGGTTCGTGAGTGTAATACAGGAGAAGTGATCTTTGAAGAACAACTGGCAGGGGTGGAGATCTTTGCAGATCCCATGCTTGTGAAGGTAATCTATAATCTCATCGATAACGCTCTCCGCTATGGCGGCCCGGCCCTCAAAACAATCAAAGGATATTATCGGTATGACGGGGACGACCTGATCTGGATCATTGAAGATGATGGCCAGGGTGTTGACCCTGATATGAAGGATCATATCATGGAGCGGGGTGTTGGCTGCAATACCGGATTTGGACTCTTCCTTTCGGCAGAAATTCTATCGATTACCGGCATGACAATCCGGGAGACCGGAGAGAGTGGAAAAGGTGCCAGGTTTGAGATCCGGGTGCCTCATGGGATGTTTCGCATTGCACATTCCGAAAAACAAGGGGGCAATGAATGACGGGGAAGGGCTTGGACGTTTCTATCCCTGGCTTTGAGGATATTCCATATGAGGTGTTTTTCACCAATGCACCAATCGGGATATTTATTGCCGATGAGCAGGGCAGATACACCTTTGTCAATGATGCTGCCTGTGCCATGACCGGGTACTCCCGTGATGAACTGATTGGAATGTCCCTTTTTCATCTCATCTCTCAGGAAGATCAGGATTTTGCAGCTGCACATTTTACCAAAGTGAAAAATACCGGGTCTGCAACGGGGGAGTACAGGTACGTTACGAAATCAGGGGAGATCAGATACTGGGAGGTGAAAGCGGTTCGGGTATCTGATGCGTGTTTTATTGGGTACACATCAGATACAACCGAGAGAAAGAAAGCGGAGATGGAATTATTACAAAAAAACGAAGAACTTCAGGCAACCTTCGAAGAACTCTCATCGACAGAGGAGGAACTAAAAGAACAACTTGAGGAGATTCTCTCTGCACAGGGAGAGATAGAAGAACGGGAACGGAAGTACCGGCTCTTATTTAATACCAGTGAAGCAGGAATAGCGCTTCATGAGATCATCTGTGATAATACCGGTGTTCCGGTTGATTACCGGTTCCTTGAAGTGAATGCCGCGTTTGAACAGATGACCGGCCTTCGTGCGGCTGATATTATCGGAAAGCGGGTAACCGAGGTACTGCCAGGAACCGAATCATACTGGATTGAAACATATGGCAGGGTTGCCCTGAAAGGAGAGACGATCCATTTTGAGAACTATAGTCGTGAACTGGGAAAATATTATGACGTCATTGCATACTCACCGCTTAAAGGCCAGTTTGCGACACTGATTCAGGATGTGTCCAATCGAAAGATCCAGGAGATACGTCTCAGAGAGACAAACAGTTTCCTTGAAAACCTCATCACCTTTGCAAATGTCCCGATAATTGTCTGGAATCCGACATGTACGATTGTGCGGATAAATCATGCATTTGAAAACCTTATCGGGAAAGGTGCTGATGAAGTTGTCGGATCTCCTCTTGAAGTGCTCTTCCCCCCCACCGAGGCAGAGCGATCCATGCGGCTTATCCACACAACCCACGAGGGGGTCAGGTGGGAGACGGTGGAGATTCCCCTTCTGCACGCGTCTGGAGAGATCAAAACCGTCCTATGGAACTCTGCAACAATTTATGATCAGGATGGAAAAACTCCGCTTGCAACCATCGCCCAGGGCAGGGATATTACTGCAGAACGACAGCTGGAGCGGGAGAAGGAAGAAGCTGCAGCGCAGATACAGGAAAATATCGCAAAGCTTGCCATCCTGAACGACGGAATACGTAATCCGCTCTCAATTATCGCGACATACATTGAGATGACGTCTGATAAGCAGGTGGCGGATATTATTCTGGGAGAGATCAGACGGATTGACGAGATGGTCACCAGCCTTGATAAGGAATGGATAAAGTCAGAAAAGATACTGAATTTTCTCAAGAAACATGATTTTGAAAGCACCGGGTTTGATATACATACAAACCAGGATCCGTTCGCGGATGAATTTCTGAAAAAGCAAAGGGAATCTTTCTCATCATCCAGGTATGAGGTCTTTATCGAAGAACTTCAGGCACAACTCTATACCATTCTTGACAGCATTGATGCACTCATCTACGTTGCCGATATGGAGAATTATGAGATTCTCTATCTCAATAAACAGGGCAGGTATTTATACGGTAACATTCTGGGCCAGAAATGCTACATGCACCTTCATAATGAGGTAAAAGGGCCCTGCGATTTCTGCACAAATCACTTTCTTGTGGATGGAACAGGCCCGACGGGTGTATACCGATGGGAGTATTATAATGCACAAAAGGGACTGTGGTTCGACTGCCGGGACCGGGCGATCAGATGGACTGACGGGCGACTGGTCCGTCTGGAGGTTGCCACTGACATCACAGAAAAAAAGATGAGAGAGGAGGAACTCCGGCAGAAGACTGAAGAACTTGACCGGTTCTGGAGCTGTAACCTTGATCTTCTTTGCATTGCGGATACAGACGGGTTTTTCAGGAAATTAAATCCGGAATGGGAGACAGCCCTCGGATACCCGCTCGCAGAGCTCGAGGGAAAACGATTCCTTGACTTTGTACACCCTGATGACCTTGAGGATACCCTTCGGGCAATTGCAACCCTCGATGATCAGGTCCCCCTTGTAAACTTCGTGAACCGGTACAGGCATAAGGACGGATCATACCGGTGGATTGAATGGCGTTCATTTCCGTATGGGAAGTATATCTACGCATCTGCACGTGACATTTCTGAATATAAGCGCAATGAAGAAGCAATCAAGCGGAGTGAAGAGCGGTTCAGAACCCTTGTGAATGCGATTCAGGAGACAATGTCAGTCATTGACCGGAATGGCACATTTCTCTATGCAAATGCAGCCGCTGCACGAAACCTGTCAGGGAAGGATCCGTCGTATGTTATCGGAAAGAACATCAGGGATTTTGTTTCCGCACAAAAAGCTGCAGAGTTAATCCACAATTACCAGACCACCATCGACGATGGCGTTCCCTTTTCAGGCGAGGTACTGGTAGAGATGCAGGGGAAAAAGATGTATTTTTTTAACCGGCTCATCCCATTCAGATTTTCACCTGATGAGGAGATGGTCGTCCTCTCACTCTCGCTGGATGTAACTGAGCAGCACGTAATCAGGGAGGAGATTGCTGAGCGGGAAGAACAATACCGGAGGATTGTTGAAACCGCCGAGGAGGGGATCTGGCAGATGGATAGTCAAGAGAATACGGTGTATGTAAATACCCGCATGGCTGAGATGCTTGGGTATACACCGGAAGAGATGCTTGGGAGACCTGTTACCGCTTTTATGCTTCCTGATGACCTAAAGCCTCATCATGATCGGATTATTCACCGGATGCAAGGAAAAAATGACCGGTATGAGCAGCAGTTTGTGAGAAAGGACGGCTCCCGTATATGGCTGCAGGTATCGGCCACTGCTCTTGTTGCCCCTGATGGCACCTTTAACGGCTCATTTGCCATGCTTACTGACATAACGGAGAGGAAGAAGGCTGAGGAGGCCCTTATAGAGAGTGAAACCAGGTTTTATGAACTCTTTCATAACATGCCTGCTGCCGTTGCAATCTATCATGCGGTTGATGACGGGAATGATTTCATCTTTCATGACTTTAACCGTGCAGGTGAGCGGTTCGAACAGATTTCCAGGGATGAGGTTATCGGCAGGAGCGTGAAACAGGTCTTCCCAGGAGTTGTCGATTTCGGTCTTTTTGAAGTATTCCAGCGGGTATACCGAACAGGGGTCCCGGAAAGTCATCCGGTTTCATTCTATAAGGATAACCGGATCACCGGATGGCGTGAGAATTATGTGTACAAACTTCCATCCGGAGATATCGTTGCGATATACGAGGATGTGACCGAACACAAGCAGGCAGAACATGAGCTGTCTGTCCTCTCAGAATCCCTCTCCAAAGCGATGAAGATAGCACACTTGGCAAACTGGGAGTATGACCCGAAATCCGGGTATTTTACGTTCAATGACTTATTTTATGACATGCTTGGAACGAATGCAGCAGAGGCGGGAGGATACCGCATAACAACTAATGAGTTTATAGAACGGTATGGTACTGCACCATACGCAGACCAGGTCAGAAAGACGATTCAAGCGGCATTATCCTCAAAAGACCCGGATTTTGAGATGACTATCGAAGGCGAACTTATCCGTCCTGATACAAGCACACTCTGGGTCATGACATGGTTTACGGTCGATCGGGATGAGTCAGGAGTTATTACCCGGCTCTTTGGTGTCAACCAGGATATTACCGAGCGGAAGAGAATGGAGATTGCTCTTGCCAAAAGCGAGCAGGAATACCGGAGTCTTGCAAACAGCATCACGGACATCTTTTTTGCAATGGATGATAACCTCCGGTATACATTCTGGAACCACGCATCTGAAACATTTACCGGGATATCATCCGATGATGCACTGGGTAAAACCATATATGAGCTTTTTGGCTCACGGGCTGAAGGCCCTGCAGTGGTATACAAAGAAGCGATACAAACCAGAACTCCCCGCACCTTTGAACATTCATATATCCACAACGGGAAGGAATATTTCTTTGAGATAAGTGTGTATCCATCAGAATCCGGTATTTCTGTTTTTACAAAGGATATCACCGAACGAAAAGAGATGGAGAAGAGGCTGAAGGACACAACGCAGAAGTTACTCCTTCTTACCCAGATAAACCGGCATGATATCTTCAATGAGCTGACGGCGATGCATCTATTGCATGATCTTGCCCTGGACACCACCGATCTTGATGAGATCTTCTCTTATATCCGCAGTTCAAAAGAAGGACTCCGCAGGATTGAACAGGTATTGCAATTTACCAGGGAGTATGATTATTTTACATCCTCATCTAGCATGTGGCTGCACCTTCGCCGGATCATTGATTCAGTCAGGGATGAGGTGGCAGCAGGAGATATTCTTTTTGAAAATGAGGTGCTTGAGACCATCGAGATCTATGCAGATGCCATGATACAAAAGGTATTCAGGGCGCTGTATGAAAATGCCATTCGTCATGGACAGACCCTGACATTAGTCAGATTCTATACGATTGAACGTGACCAGGATTTGATTATCGTATGCGAAGATGATGGGGTAGGAATCCCGGACCATGAAAAAGATGCAATTTTTTCATATGGTTATGGAAAACATACCGGTATCGGCCTTTTTCTGGCACGAGAGATACTCTCTGTGAATGGTCTTTCTATACAAGAATCTGGAGTGGAAACAAAGGGGTCCAGATTTGAGATACATATTCCAAAAGGAAAATGGAGATATCAGTATCATCATCATTCAATACATCCTTCAGACCAAGGCCAAACAGAATAGGGAATAATCGAATAAAGGTATTTCATCCGATATTTTTTGCCGAGAGCCGGTTCCATAGGGAGGGAGAGAGCTCACACTATCGTGCCAGGTATTTCAATTCGAATCAGCGGCGGAGGATATTACGGTTCATAATATGTATAATTAGTCCACTTTTTTGAACATACTCATAACCAGGTAATAAAAAAGATACCATTATTTCCGGTCCTTTCCAGTCATGGATTTGGTATCAATATGATGATGTTTCCGAAGAAACTCAAGAACCTTTTCAGATTCTACCCATCTCCGGTCCAGATCATGCACAATTGAATCGATTTTTGCTACCTGCGTACTGATCTTTTCCCCTAGTTCCACATCCTCTAACATACTTGCCAGAGTGAGAATGATACTTAATGGATTTCGTATCTGGTCATTGAGAACCGCAAATTTTGCAATGTTCTTCTCGATCTGTCCGATTGCGGCTGTCTTCTCAGCTTCAAGCTGTCGTTCTCTGGTGATGTCTTTTCCTGAAGCGAGAATCCCTGTGCATTTACCGGATGGAGAACGGATAGCATGCATAAACCATGAAATGGTTCTATGTGAACCATCAATGGTTATAATTTCCCCCTGCCAATGTGTGCACTCACCATACCATCCCTGGAAGAATTCGTGAAAAAATTCTCGTGTCCGAGCCCATTCCGTAGGGGGAAGAAACTGATCAAACCAGTTCTTCCCGATGATCTGATCCTGATGAAGCCCAAGGAATTCACACCCTCTCCGATTAACGAGACTGATCGTACCATTTCTCTCAAAGGCAAGGATCATTACCTCTGCAACATTGAGATATTGCTGTGCCCGTTCCTGCTCAAACCTGATCTGTTCAGCAGCTTGTACTTTTTCTGTTATATCATATGCAATCCCGATAACCCCGTTTATCATATGATCCGGCCCGGTCATGGGGCAGAGTGAGGTTTGAAATATCACTCCGTTATGATCATACTCAATAGTCACCTCTTCCCCGTGCAGCGCTCTGATATGTGCATCGATAACCGGATGATTACCTTCCTTGGCTTGAAAATAGTCATGAAGACTCTTACCGACGACCTCTCCTGGAGAAAGACCGATACGGGAAAGGCCTTTTCCTTCCGAGAGCAGGTACGTCAGGTTACGATCTACCACCCAGAGAGTTGCCGGTATCTGCCGGGTAATAAACCGAAGTTGTTCCTCCTTTTTTCGGATTTCAGACTCTGCCTGGGCAAGGTGCTGATACTGAAGACAAAGTTCATCATGCTGGGCAATAAGTTCCTCATTCAACACCGATATTTCAGTATTCTGAAGAATCAACAAGTCATACAGCTGCCGATATTCTTCAGATAATCCAGGATTTTTGTCCGGGTGGAGATGATCAGGTATTTCAGGGAGAGGAAACGGAAGTGTATTTTTCACGTGATTCATAACCAGACTCCGGATTCAATCAGATATCTTGACCGACCGTTCGTCGAGGATAATGGCTTTGGGAGGTATGTACGGAATAATGTCTGATAAGCATATCAAGGGAGTACATACATCATGAGAAAAATTGTCGTTGAGATAATAAATAGATATGAGTATGCATTCCACATTTTGAGAGAGAGAATACCATCGTACCATCAGAAGGAATTATTCAAAGAATCACTTTTCATAATCACTATCCTAAATACTAACCATGGTCAGTGTCCCTGTATGTCAGCCAGTATCCCGCTTCACCTTCTCCCCACTGACTGAACGCCTCTCCGAATACCTGTGTATTTAAGGAAGTTGATCAGGGCGGGACTGAAATTAAACGGAATATCGAACGACTGTTAAGAGGTTGGGATCCGGGCGTCCAATTCATGAGTCAATAACATTCAGGGATATTGGAAAAACCCGGTAAACATAGGGAGCTTCCTGTACTATCCCGGCTATCTCCAGACAGATGAACCACAATTGGATATCAAAGGACGAACTACTTACCGGTTATCTATTCCAAATATCGAGATTTGGTTTGCATATGAGTCATTTATTGAATCTCTTTACCCGAAAAAGGGAGGGCTTATGGGACGTATAAATAGTTCATGGAACATGATCCAGCTCCCGTTCTCGAGGAAATACTCCAGAAGTAATTACTGATACTGGTGAGTTGCCATGATGTTGCACGATTTCCTGACCAGTTTTTCACGCCTGTGTCCTTGATCTGCTTGAAAATATACGTTCCATTTATGATACCAGGTCAAATGCTGAATCAGGATATGAACGGGCGGATATTATCATGATTCCGAAAAGAGTCAGGTACCTCGGTGATACTAGTATCAAGTTTAAATCAATTGAATCAAATGGATTATCGAGATTTGCTCTCCATGCACTCAGACAGATTGAGGAAAAGGAGTATGAGACGATAGCAATATCTTCAGGAATTTCAACACAGCAGGTACGAAGACTTGATATTGTACTACAGGGAAAACGGATCGCGGTTGCAAGGAGTGAGGAGAAGGATTCAATAAACGCACCGGCGTTCAGAAATTCCTTTTTCATAAAAATATACAATTAATTTCTAATTGGGGGTGAGAGATCACGATGTGTAATATGGATTTATTATATAATAATCAGTTCCAACTATAGATGAACATCAGAAATAAGTCGCCGAATATCTATCCAGATGACCAGTTCTTTTCTGCTCTCCCCCCGCTCACCTACCTCCTTTTTTATGACTCCAAGAATATATCCCCCCTCTTCAGAACCACCCCGGGATGCCTGATCAATATCAGTGACTGGTATAGTGAGTACAGACGTTACTTCATCAACCACTATCCCGGTCTTTTGGGAGGTAACAGTATCATCAAGAACAATAAACCGGAGATCCGCAGTGTCAGTATCCTTGGGCGCTGCAATCTGAAGAAGCTGGCGAAGATCAATGATGGTTGTAATCTCACCCCTGAGATCAATAATCCCCCTGATATGAGGCGGGGCATGAGGAAGGGGGGTGATTTTCGAGGCTTCGACAATTTCCCTGACATCAAAGAGATTCACTGCAAATTTATCATCTCCGATAATAAACTCGACAACCTGGATTTCATCCTCCTTTTCCTTATTTCCGGCCTGAGATTTAAAATCTGCAAGTTCCATGGTATCCTCAGATTTTAAACTTTGCCATCTCTTGTGAGACGATTTCTACGATCTCATTCACATTTGCAACAATTTTACTGATCTGGTCAATTGAGGCTGATGCTTCCTGTGTTGCTGCTGCAGCATCTCCTGCCTCCTTCGCTGTATTCTGGACCAGTCCACTTACTTCATTGATGCTTGCCGTCACCTCTTCCACAGATGCTGCCTGCTCTTCTGAAGATGATGCCACATCAGTTGCATTACGGGTGATATCATCAATTGAGGCTGCGATCTGTTCAAAAGCCTCAACTGTTTCTGAAAGTGCAGCACTCCCAACAGCTACCGTCTCTCCGGCATGACCCATCGCTTCATTTGCTTTTTTCGCCTTTGTCTGGAGGGTCATGATCATATCTGCAATATTTTCAGCGGATTGCCGTGAGTCCTGAGCAAGGGATTTTACTTCAGCTGCAACGACAGCAAAACCTCGTCCTGCTTCACCTGCCCGTGCAGCCTCTATGGCTGCATTAAGGGCAAGCAGATTTGTCTGGTTTGCAATATCAGAAATGAGACGAACAATTTTCCCAATCTCATCCATCTGCTGATTAATTTCCTTGACTATCTGATCAACTTCTGAAGACGAACGCTTGATCTCCTCCATCGCAGTTTCAGACTTTTGAGCGAGATCAACACCGTTCTTGGCATACCCATTCGCTGCGGTTGCTGTAGAGGAGACTGCTTCTGCACGTCTGGAGACTTCTGCAACGGTGATATTGAGATCTTCCATGGCTTTCAGAACCTGATGAATGCCTTCCTCTCCCCGCATGGAATTTGCGCTTACTTCCCCGGCATTTTTCGCAATCTGTTGTGCTCCGGCTGAAACCTCCTCAATACTTGCAGTTGCTTCTTCTGCATTGGAAGCAAGATCCTGTAGTTTTTTATTGATCAACCCAACTGCAGCTGATATCTGGATACCAATATTGTCCAGAGCGTCTTTAAATTCGACCCAGTCACCTGATACCTTCAGTGAAGGATCCACTCGTGCAGCAAAGTTCGAATTTGCATATTCTTTCGAGACACGAAGAGCCTCATTTACCGGGATGATAACGCTGTCAAGCGTTTCATTGACTCCTTCAACGATCCTTCGGAAATCACCCTGATGTTTTGTTGCATCAGCTCGCGTTTTCAGTTTTCCATCGAGAGCCGCTTGAGAGAGCATATTTGCATCGCTGACAAGAGCATTGACCGCGTCAATACAAATATTTAAATTGTTTTTTATGGCGTTGAAATCACCATTATAAGAATCAGTAATCTTTTCTGGAATATCACCTTTCGAAATACGTTCAACATAGCCTGCAGCAACATTCAAAGGCCCAATGACAGCATCAAGGGTAGCATTCACACCCTCAACGATCTTCCGGAAAT
>ERZ795046.2540-NODE-2540-length-15822-cov-3.769138_pt1 | contig 15822 bp, 34 predicted proteins | sample MGYA00375130_ERZ795046 | MGnify/ENA primary metagenome ERZ795046 (study PRJEB30175, sample SAMN05720202) | activated sludge metagenome | isolation source: anaerobic digester from wastewater treatment plant | place: Japan | collected 2015-05-15 ...
ATGTGTTAGTTTTGCTTGAAACTTAGAAAATGCTTTTACAAACTCAAGGTCTTGGTGTAGTCCAATAACACCAGCACGCATAGCAGCGCCATTGCTTTCAGACTTCCCAAACAAAAAGATTCGATCAAGAAATTCATCCGTATCCTTAACGGATTCCAACAAAGCTTGAAAAGATTTTGAATATCCTTTCCGTTTGTCTCTATTAAAAACTTCAAGAAACTTAGAAGCAAGTTTGTGTTGATCATAAGGATGTTTATGATCTTCTAAAAGATATTCAGCCAAAGCAATAGATTGTTGAGTGTCATCAGAATACATACCCGCCCCCAGCTCCCCTAGCTGGTGTGGGCCATATACCAATAAGTTGTTTTTTCTTTCTTCAATATATTCTTTTGATCTGTATTCGTAACCAATACCAACAGCGTCAGCAATTGCAACAGTAGACAACAACATTTTTAATATCCTTTATTTTTTGCTATTTTTATACATATTTGGATGAATTCATTTTCATCCATATTCATTTTCATTTTGTTAATTCTTTTATCTATCCATTGAATATTATCAATTGTATAGTTTTTTGAACTATCAATGCGATCAAGTGATGCAGTACGATCATTTAATCTCAATCTTTCAGCAATTGAAAATTTCAATTCTACGCCTGATAAAGCACATTTTCTTTCTTGAAAGAGAAATTTTTCCCACGCTTGTTCTATCGTGATGAAAAATTTTATATTTCGAGATTTTGCTTTTGTTTGTATATCAGTCCACAATCTTTTTGATATTTCACCATGCCCTTGCCAAAGAAAATGAGAATTATTCTTTTGGCTATTGAAACAACCACATGAAATAGTATGATGATTAATTAAATTTGGTCTATAAACTTCAGTAATAGTCCCACACTCACATTGACATTCATAAACATGTTTAGAACTAGGATATTTGCTTTTCCCTTGTTTTGTTTCATGCCGTAACCAACGTAAAACAACAATTTTTCCTATTTTGGTACCAACAATATCTTCTTTATTTTTAAGTAAAATTTTTCCCATGCATAGAAATTAGACTTAAATAAAATATTGTTGGAAACTATAACCTTTAATAAGTTAAGCTTCCAACAATATAAAACTTATAAAGTTTATACGCCTGTCGTATTGCGACTTTCTGACGAAGCTAAAGTTGCCATGCTCTTTCGAGCAAGCTCACTAGCCTTGCGAGTATCAAGATAGTTCTTTGCATATGAAACAACAGTGTGAGCAATTGTTTCACGAACACTCTTGTTCTGAGTAACATTGCGAACCATGCGAACATGAACAAGTTTGCTGCTATTCATGACCAATGTTGCCATTGCAATATCCATTGGATTCGGTTTACTTACGCCCTCAAGAGCGCCACGAAGAACAGATTGGTTCTTTTTGTTCACATAAAGTTGACGACCAGCAGCACGAGCCATTGCTGCTGTACGGCCATGATCCTTGTTGAAAGTATCACCACGCTTTACAGCACAAAGTGAATAACCAACCGCGACTGTGCCATCAAGCTGTTCTAGACAACAAATAACACCGACTGGTTGGTTCTTGCGATTGCGGATATATGTAAAGCGGGCTGGACGTTGCCCTGTAACTGGCTTTGGAGCCGCCATAGTACGTGCCTGCCCGCCAGTTGGACCAACATCACCAGCAGCACCAGCAGGCATCACAGCACCACCAGTCTTTTGTTTTGCAACAGGAGCAGAAGCGAGAGCGCCCTTAACAGACTTCTTTGAACTTGCCATAAAAACCTTCTCTTTCAAATTTATGTTATGAACATCAACAACCATTCGTTGTGTTTCAGTTACAACAACCTAACCACAACTCATCGCTCGTCAAGGGTTGGTTGAATCTTCTTCATCCCCAATATATTCTTGTTCTAACACTTTTTTATACATTTCCAACATTGTTTCATATGGAGTGGTATCAAAAGTCCACAAGTTTCCTTGAAGAATTCTTAGTTCTTTGGACCATTTATAAAACTCTTGATCTTCGTTTCTTTTTCTTCTGTCCGTTGTTAACATAGACAATGCAAACACGGCGCCAATAAGTTGTTGAGTGTTACAGAAATATAATTTTGGACATTTTATAACCTTTTCATAGAAAGGAAATTTTTCTATTAGTTTCACAGTTCCAAAATTTTTTTCATCGTGTTTTGAACCACCAAGGGATGCTTCCAATATTCTTCTTCAGTAAACCATATTTTATCAATCGAAAATGTTTTACTCACAATCTTACCTTCACTGTTAAACCAAATAACAGCAGGACCATCTAACCTAGAAGTATTACCTTTCCAACACCATTCAAGTTTGGTTGGAGTTTTTATAGCTGGTTTATCTTTTCTATGCATTTTGCCATTCTGAAACCAAACCTTTATACCTTTTTCTATATAAACAAGCGCTGGGCCATTTTCTCTATGGAGGATTCCGTTTTTGAACCAAACTTTTGCACCCTGTTTTATACAATATGCTTCCCCCGAAAAATCATTTGGGATTTCGTTAGAAGTTGGAAATTTCCTTATTTTTTGCATAATAGTATTATTGAATCATAATAACTGTTATATGAACGTCAACCCTTAAAAAGAGAAAGGAGCCTTTTGGCTCCAAACTCAGTTTTGTTTATGTTATTTGATTAGCAGTGTGTGAGTGCAACAGTTACGAGTACACCCACAGTAATAAATCCTGCTAAACAATAACCACCATATCTGCTCATAAAAGCTCTAAATTTTGTAAAGTCTGCCATAGTATTTCAACCTCAGTTATCTTTAATTATGTCTTACAAATTCAACTATCTTTTTGATCGTCTAATTGTAAAATTGAGTCCATGACAGAAGCTATATACTTTTTTTCAAACTTTACAAGTTTTTCATTTAGTTCTTCAACAAATTTTGGATCAACATAAACATGTACATTTCTCGGTGGCTCAATAGTCCACTTAGTTGTAATTTTACTTGTTTTCTTCTTCGTCATCTAATTTCAAAATACTGTTCAAAAGTTGTCTGTTTTCTATTTTCGATAGTTCAGCTTCATCATAATATAATAAATCAAAATCAAGTTTGAATAGTGATATTTCCCCACAAGGATTCGATGTTGGAACCGGGCCGTAATATATGCTGTTGTTCGTCATTATCATTGTCTAGGGCTAATATAGATTGTAGTTTTTCTTTTATCTTGTTTATTTCTTGTTCCGCAGGATTATAAAAGTCTGTAACAAAAGCAGGAATATAAGGCGCAAAAACATATCCTTGTTGCATGTTATTCTTCATCGTCTAGTTTAATAATACTATTAAGCTTATGCAAAGCTTCTTTTCTTGCTTGTTCAGCAACATCATATTTGTAGTCAAGATAAAACATTAAACTTGACGGTTGTGACATTGGTTGAACAGAGACAATTTCATGTGAAATTAAACTTGGAAACACTCTGGTGGGTTTATAAAACAGATTCTTCACTTTGGATTTCATCGATTGACTTTAAAACATAGTCAATCAACAAAGGATGGTTCCAGTATTGTTCTTTTTTATAGCTTTTACCAAACAAATAATAAAATTCCATAAAATCATCTTGTTCATTTTCTGGTAAATAAACACCAGAAGGCCCACCTAATCTATGTGGCACACCATTGTCATGAAATTCAATAAACTCTTTACAGTATTCTGCGGGTTCTCCGTTGAAACTATGAATTTGTAGATTTTCATTCACAACCATAATCATATCATGGTTAACAATATAAAGTCGTCCTTCAACAAAGGGATCATCGTCACTTTCTATTTGAACACAAGAAAGTTTTTCTTCATCAAAAGTTTTATGTATTTTTTTGAAAAACTTCTTATCTTCTTCTCTCAAACCAACAATGTTGTCTAAGTTTTCTTCTATCCAACTCATAAGTTTTGTAATATTAGTTCTAGTTTAATTTCAACTACTTTTGGATGTTTAGGAAAGACGTTTAAAAAACTTTCTGAAAAAGATTCAGTTTCATTTCCGTTTTCAACAAACGAAAACAATTTTTCAGCTTGAAACCAAATAATTCCAGTATGCGTTTTTATTCTAGGATCACGATGATCTTTTACAGACAAAAAAATTTTATTCACAATTCCAAAACCTTGTCGAGTTTATATTTTATTGTTAGTGGATTTTCCACCCAGCCGCAAAAATCAGTTTCTCTGCCGTCAATCCAATATTCAACAACTTTTTCTAAAACAACAGCAGAAGGCATTAACATAAGTCTTTTGTTTTTGGTATAAATAACTGCTGGTCCGTCAAGTCTATGTAATTGACCATTCAAATAGCAGCAATAATTTTCGTAAGACTCAAGAAAAGCCCACCCAGAAAAATATTTTGGCACTGCCCTACTATGAATAAAAACTTCAAATTTTTTTGGTATTAATAATTCATTCATGTTTATAACTCAATAATAGATTTTATTGTTTGCTTGATAACATTAGGATGCTTCCAGTAATCTATTTTTGAATAGAGGATATCATCAATATAAAACTCTTCTTCACCAAACTCTGTGATAGCAGCAGGACCATCTAAACGATGAAATGTATTAGGTTTACCAAAATAAAACCTAACATATTTTATTTTATTAATATATTGTCTTTCTAATCTCCCCCAACCTGTAAAATTTTCGGGAATAGTTTCCCATCTTTTGAATGTTTTCATTAGAATTTATCACCCACAATGTTTAGAACTTTTTTTGCCCTTGTGTAAGCAACATAACAAATATTTTTTTCTTCTTGATTGGTTTCTTTAAGAGTGGATTGTAGAACCCAAACTTTGTCTGCCTCTAACCCTTTTGCTTTATGCACTGAACTATAAACAATTTTTGTTTTTAGGTTGTCATCTGTGTCTGCGAAAATTGTTTCTAGCTTGTTCAACATTTGCTCTACTGTAAAAACATCATCTGACAAAGCCATAATGCAATCAAACTTGTCTTGAATGTTTTCAAGTTTTTGTGCAAGAACAGACTTTGATTGTTCGTCTGGTTTTTCTTTTGTAGAAGGATTTTCTTCTGCTTCTTCGTTACACTTTTTTTCTTCTTCAAGTTTCCATGTATTGAGCCACTTAATAAAAGCAGGCATGGATTTTTCTTTGGATTTTTTAACAATTTTAATAAGGCCCTCGCCAATATCTTTTCCTGCAACGATTGCTGGCTTTCCGTTGGCTAGCGTTGAGAGACAAAGTTTCATGAGAGGAGCGTTTTTTCTCGAAAGAACAAAATCGCCAACATCAACTTCATCTAAAAGTTGTTCACGAGAAAGAATGTTGTTGATTGTTCCTTCTTCATTGGTTTCATGTGCAATGTAATCAGGAACATACTTCTTTGCTAGTTCAACAATCTTTTTTCCACATCTATACGTAACGGGCAATGTTAAAACTTCACAGTTGAATTCTTTAATAATGTTTGGAATGGATTTCATGTCTGCTTTACGGAAAGCAAAAATAGCTTGGTTTGGATCGCCACAAAAAACAAATTTTGTGCCATGTTTTTTAGCTTGCCGAATAAGTTTTAGTTGACATTTGTTTAGGTCTTGTGTTTCATCAACAAAAATATATTCGTATTTACCCGCTTGAAAACCCAACATAGCAGGAATATAAATCATGTCATCATATGACACGCACTTATCTTGAACTAAAGTAAGTTCAAGAACCTTTTTGCAATATGTAATAAGTTTTTGTTCTTCTTCTTTTGTTTCTAATCGAAGAGCAAATTCATCAATGATAGAATAAAATTCTTCATCAAAAGAATGTGATGACAAAGCATCGCACTTTGCTAAAGAAACAAGTTTAAGAAGTGTTTGTGAATGAACATAGTCTTCACCAACAACTTTATCAACAATCCAATAGTTTCTGGTGTTGTCTACTTCTGGATTGCCCCAATTATATTTCAATGCAGCATATCCATAAGAATGACACGTACGAACAGCACATGACTTTGGAACACGATTTTTTAGCTCATCAGCAATTTTTTTGCCGAACGCCATAAAAAGTTTGTTTTGGGCTGGATATTTACTTCCCTTTTTTTCTACAGGTGGCCGAGTATAATCAATTGCCTTCACAATTGAAGTTGTTTTAGCACATCCTGCATAAGCAATAATCATTAAGTTTTTAGAACTGTTTTTAACATGATCAAAAATAGCTTCTTGGTAAGAACTATATTGCATAACAATACCTCTATGGTGGTTATTCAGTTGAATCTAAGATCGATTTCAAAACCTGTCAATAGACATTCTACAAGAATACATTTTTAACTTCTGTTATATTGCGTGTACGCATGTGTGCGTTAAACAGTATTAACAGTTAATATACTATCTCCCCTTTCTATTTGCTGTCCGGGTAACAGATTTGTATGGCTGTTGAAACGATAGTTCAAGAGTTGACTCTAGGTTTGTGATGGTTATAGAAGACCTATGGAACCTGAATTCACATCTATTGAAACTTTCATATCTGAACTCACATCTGTGTTGCCACAGAAAAACGTTTGTTTGATTTTACGTGCCATTCCTGGCAGTGGTAAGAGCTATGTAACCAAACAACTAAAAGAAACCTTCGGAAACAAGTATTCTGTGGTTTCTGTGTCTGCTGATGATTATTTTGTTGATCCTGTTACTGGCGTTTATAAATTTGATATTGAAAAAATTGGAAACGCTCATGGTCATTCAAGATATTGTTTTGATAAAGCCCATGAAGCAAAAACAAACGTTGTTATCGTAGACAACACAAACCTCAAGTCAAGGGACTGGAAATACTACAAAAACGTCTCTGTTGAAAAAGGTTATGCCGTTTATGTTTTAAATGTTGTTTGTGACGCACAAGTTGCGTTTAAAAGACAGACTCATGGTGTGCCAGCTTCAACACACGAAGCAATGGCAAATTTGTTTAATGTAGGTTTGAATACACCATCAACTGATAAAAACGTTATAACAAGAAACATAAAGAACGGATAAGTTTTTTTGAAGAATCTGAAAATAGTTTGGCTATTGATCTTAATAAGTTTTGTAGGCTGTCGAATAGAGTATGGTGAAAATTCACAAGGAAGGTTTGTTGTGCAACGTCCTTCTGTTTGGTGTTTTTCTCCCGGCCCAGGAGAAACATTGTGTTATACAACAGTAGAAGAATGTATAAATGCAGAACGTAATGAAGGTGACAGACCTAGAGTTGGATGCCGAGCAGTTAGACAATAAATGTCAAGAATATTTCTTTTGGAGAACAATACCTGATAATTTTACAGGTAAGTGTTTTATTATAGATGAAGATGTCTATGTTTGGTTATCTCAAGGAAAAAGATTTCATCGATTAGATGGGCCAGCCATGAAATTTATAAATGGCCACCAACAGTTTTGGATTAATGATAAAAAATATTCACAATTAGAATTTTTTCGTCATCCATTGGTCATAGAAAACACCATAGAAAACATATTGAAATTATGATTAACTTTAAAAGTTGGAATACTATTCCAAAGGAGTTTATTGGAAATTGTATTGTTGAGAACAAGGATTCATTTAGTCGGTTTTGGTTAAAACAAGGAAAAATTCTACATAGAGAAAACGGACCAGCGTTAATTTATGATTGTGTTGATAAAAATAAATCCAATCATCAGTGGTGGATCAATGGTGAAAGACATCGTTTAGATGGCCCCGCAGTTTTCTGGCACAAAATTAATGTCTGCCATTACTATGTTGATGGTGAATGTTTTTATAACAAAAAAGAATTTTTAAAACATCCAAAAGTTATTTTAAATAAACTTAATAAAATAATAAAACTATGACAACATTTTTTTATCATTGGAATAATATACCTGACGATTTTGTTGGTAGATGTTATTGTAAATTACAAGCAGCATATTATTGGATTGGAAAAAACAAAGTTTATCATCGTGAAGATGGTCCCGCTGTTCTTTATGATAGCGGAACAGAAATTTGGATGAAAGATGGCAAACATCATAGACTCGATGGCCCTGCTATTTCACATAAAACCAACAATGAAAAATCATTCTTCATCAATGATGATGAATATTATGAAGATGAATATTGGAAACACCCTTTAGTCATAGCAAACAAACTAAAATCAATTTTAGCCTTGGAGGAATAAAATGAAATATCCAAAACTAGCGTCAGAGCCTTGTGTCCGTGGCCGTCCTTCACTCGAAGCCATTGCAAAAAGAAAAGAAGCGTGGCACGCAAAACATGGCCCACACACATACCCCGATGATAATGGAAACCCTGTCACAAACTATTCCGTAAAGGTTCCAGAAGCTCCTAAACCTGTTTCTGTGGCAAGCTCTAATTCAAGCCAACCAATCACACAAAAAGTAATGATTGAGCTGCCAGAAACAAACTTCGTAGCAGGAATCAAGGAACTTAAGCCTGGAATGAAAGTGTTTAAAAACACTGGAGATGAGTTTACAAAGCTACCCGGATATGTTGTAAAGGTAGACACAAACTTTTCTTACGTTGCTTGGTCAACAGGAAAAACTTATTGGTTCCCCAACAGTTTGATTCATCCTCAAGGAGATTAAAATGAAACCATTTTTAAGTCTATCAGAAGAAGAGTTTTGTTTGTTTGTTGCAAACAATATTTTTAAACTTGACAAACAAGTTGATAGACAAAAATGGTTTTCTAAAACTTGTTACGAATTTTTTTCATCAAAAATGAAAACAGATATATTGTCTGTTGTGACCCTAGCAAGGCTAACTGTAGGTAAAAACAACGAAAAACGTTGTGCTGTTGTACCAGAGTCTCTTGAAATATTGTTTTTTGAAAATGGACAAGTACATAGAATAGGTAAACCAGCGGGCTTATCTTTTGGCGAAGCAATTAGAGATGAAAATGAATATGCGCTCTCTTGGTTTATAAATGGAACTGAATATTCAACCAAAGATTACTGGACACACCCTTCGGTTGTAGAGTTTGTGTTAAAAAACATAAATGATTTATAATAGAACTTAAGAGTCTCAAATGATAAATTCTTATTCCACAGAACAAGAAAAGTATGAATATATAGCATCGTTTATTTCTATACATTACCCTAAAAACAATTTCACGGAAGAAGAAACATTAAAGAAAGCCAAAACTGTTTTGAAAGAACTTGAAAAACTGTTCCCTTCCAAAATAATAGGATATTATTTTGGAAGGGATATACTTGTTACAGATGATACTGAAATATCTTATAATCCTTATACCAATAATATTTGGTTTTTAAAAAACAAAAAGCCTCATAGAATTAATGGACCTGCACGAATCTCGATTGGTCCACAGAAAACTTATAATTTTTTTTACATTGATTCCCGTTGTTATAGCGAAGAAAAATATTGGAATCATCCTTTGGTGATTAAAAATAAACTTAATAGTATTATAAATTTATAATAAAACATAATCAAAATCAAGAGAACCTCAAGTTGACAGCCATCATGGAGTGATTAGGTTGTTACAACTGTTTTAAGGAGTTTTATCATGGAAACCAAAATTGATTATTTAAAGTTCTTAACTTCCACTGAACAAGCTGAATTTAAATTCATGACCAACAAGTTTGTCGGAAACGACTTTTATTTGGTTGGTGGAAGTGTGAGAGACATGGTTTTAGGGCTTTCTCCCAAAGACTATGACTTTGCAACCAATGTTCTTCCTGGCCAAATCAAAGAATTGTTTGTTAATGAACCATCTGTTCAACTTATTGAAGTAGGAGAATCTTTTGGCGTCATTAAACTAATGTTTCTAGACTCCAAAAATCAATATGAAATTGCAACATATCGTACTGATTGTTACAATGTTACTGGAACAAAAGAAGGATTCAAAAATTTTCTAAAATCAAAATATGAGAATGAATACAAATTATTCCTCAAATATTTAGGAGAATGAATAACTTTTTTTATATTTATGTTTTACTTGATGCCAACAAAACCGGCGATTATTCTTATGGTGGATTTTCTTTTTCTCATGAACCCTTTTATGTTGGAAAAGGAACCAAAAAAAGATATCTAGATCATTTTCGTGAATCTTCTTTAAAACAAAATTCTTATAAAAATAACAAAATAAAAAATTTGTTAAAAACAAATAAAATTCCTATTACTCAAATCATTTTAGAATCAAAAGATGAAAACTTTATTTTTGAAATAGAGACTAAAATGATTGCAACTATTGGGAGAAAAAATCTTGACATTGGACCATTAACAAATTTAACAGACGGCGGGAAAGGTATTTCTGGTCTTATTAAAACTCCAGAACATCGCAATAAATTACGACTTAGTAGATTAAACAAAAAATCATCAGAAACTACACGTAAAAAGATAAGTTTATCTCAAATTGGCAGCAAAAGAAATTTGGGAAAAAAGCATTCCGAGGAAACAAAAAATAAAATTTCTAAATCAAAAATTGGAACTTTGTCTTGGAATGCGACTCCTATAATTCAATTATCAGATAATAATGTTTTTATTAAAAAATGGGTGAGTGCTGGAAGTGCGGCAAAAGAATTAAATTTAAATCAAGGAAATATATCAAGTGTTATTGCAGGTAAAAGAAAATTGTGTGGCGGCTACAAATGGAAACTAGAAACGGAGTTTGAATATGGAAACATGGGAACAAGTAGCTAATAATAAATTCAAAGAATTATTTGACGAATATAAAGGTAGTTTGTACAATGGAGAGGGAGCAGACTCAGTAAAGTTTTCTACAATTGAAAAAGATGTTGCTCGCAGAGACTTAACAATCAATGCTTTGTTCTTGAATCTTCATTCAGGTGATGTTGTTGATCTTGTAGGTGGTCTAGAAGACATCAAAAACAACGTTGTTAGGGCTGTTGGTAATCCATACGAACGATTAGCAGAAGACAAACTAAGAGCTTTCCGCGCTGTTCGATTTGCTTCTAGATTTGAGAATGCTATTCTTGACAAAGAGCTAACAAAAGCTATCAAAGAACAAAGTATGTATGGCATTTCTAAAGAACGAATTCGAGAAGAATTTCTTAAAGGACTAAAAACAAGTAATAGTGTAAAAAACTATTTGATGCTACTTCAAGAACATGAACTTTTGGATTACGTTGTTAGAATGTCAAAAGGGTTCAATTTTGACAACTATCCAAAAACCAACACAAGATACATGCCATTTATTGTTGCATGGCTTTTGAATTGGTCTGAGGTTTCATATTATGAATACGAAACATTCCTGAATAAATCATGTTATACAAACGCAGAAACACGAGAAATTATTTGGCTTCAATCTCTTAGGTTGGATTCAGTTTCAACGATTGGTTACAAGTTAAACAACGCTTTTAAAATGAAAAAGCAACAAATCAAACTAAAAGTTTCTTATCAAACTTTATCAGACTGGATTTATGTTTGGTGTGATAAAGAGAAAAAGAAAGAACTTGTGGCTTTTCTGAACTATGAACTCTCAGTTGTTCCTACCCAACTAATGAATGAAGGGTTCCAAGGAATTCAACTTGGAGATGAAATTCAATCAAGAGAACTAGATGTTTACATGAAAATTTTGGAAGCTACGACGATAGAAAACACCAATGAGTGAAATTGAAGAATGTGATTCGATTAATAGATTGTTGATAAAGGCAAAAAAGAAATCACTTTCGCATCAATATCCAAAATGCCTTGACTCTAGACACTGTGCGTTTATTGTGTCTGGTGGCAGGATCATTGCTGTTGGGTATAATAAGCTTTCTAATCAAGAACTAAGGTTTGCGGAAACAGCAGTGTCACGGCGGCCAAAAACTTGTGAACATGCTGAACTGCAAGCAATTATGTCAATCAGGAAAAAGATTGACTTGACAAACACTAAAATGTTTGTTGTTAGAGTCAACAGAGCACAAGAGTTTTCTATGTCGCGGCCATGCAAACATTGTGCAGAGGCCATTCCAAAGTATGGAATAAGAACTGTTTATTATTCCATATCTGATTCAGAGTATGGAGTATGGAATGTCAAAAAACAATTTGAAAGACAGTTTAAACAAACTGTCAGACAAAAACACTAAAGAACTTGTTCAAAAATATGTTCAATATGTTTTAGCGAATCATTCATCAACAAACATTGTTATTCATGTTGTTGGAAACCTAAGACCATTGCTTGATTCTGGTTCGCAAGTTTTCATTGAAATCAATGAAGCAACTGACTGTATAATTGTTAGTTGGTTTAAAGACAACAAATTACACAAGGAGGATGGTCCTGCAAGGTTTCAATTAACAAACTGGCATTTTTTATCCATTTTAGAAATTGGAAATCCAGTTTCTTACCAATCAGAATATTTTTTGAATGGTAGTCAACAAGATACTTGTTATCACGAAAACAAGTTTACAATAACAAGTGAACTTGCAAAAATGAGAAACATAAGCTACATGTTTTACGAGGAACAATAATTTGCAAAAACTAGAGTTTAGCAATATTGACAAACAGTATATTGAAACCATTAAAAGAAACTATCCTGGTAAAAAAATTGTTGTAAAAGAAAAACTTGACGATAAAAGTGAATGGTTGCTTACTGATGAAGAACTTGAAGACTGCGTTTTTGTGTTAAAAAACTACATACACAACACTGTGTTTGTTAGATGGCTTTATAAAGGAATGACTCATCGAGATGATGGTCCAGCTTTTTTTCCTTTAGAAATTAATACCATTGATGATGAACCTTATTCTTGGGGCCTTTACTTTCTTTACGACAAAGAATATAAAAGTGCAGAAGAATATTATAACATTACCATAGTTGCTGAAAAGACAAGACTTAAAGCAATAAATGACTTTTTTAGAGACTACGATGAATTTATAAGAGACCCTGTAGGTTGGGAGGAAAAGGGTTGACAGTAGGTTTGCGATGATTAGGTTGATATCACGAGGGCGAGAGAATCAGCGCCTCGTAAAACCCAACAAGGATTATTACCATGCCAGTTACCAATGCCGAAGAAGTTGGTTTTATTCGTATGCGCCGCCGTTTTCTTCCTATGCTTCAAGAGCGTCAATCGGCTGTAGGTGTTCCAGAAAAGATTTATCTTTCCTCCAACACGAAGACTGGTATCTCTATCAATGTTTCGATTGCCGGAACATGCAATCCCACGAAACTTTGTATGTCTTCTTGCTATGCAATGCGTGGGCCAATGGTTTTCTCAGAGTCGCAAAAGCGCCAAACTGAAAACTTCATTCTGTTTCAATATCTCGAAACAGCACCAGAATCCGAAGTGGTCCGTATTGTTCATGAGCTTGCAAAAGATGTTCAACGTGGTCGCAATCCACAAAACTGGTTTCGTTGGAATGGTTCTGGTGACTTGATTCCCGGCAGTGTTCGGGTTATCAACAAGTTTGCAGAGCTTTATCCAAACATTATTCAGTGGGTTATCTCGCGAAAGCCTGCCATGATTGAAACCCTCGCAGACCATCCTGCAATTCGTTTACTGGTGTCCATTGACGAAACTACGCCAATGGATATTAAGGTTAGATTGCTTGCCACAAAAAAGCGTTTCAAGCGAACACACACGAAGTTTAGTTACATTCGTACGTCAGAAAATCAAAAGATCAATGTTCGTCAAGTTTCAATTGTGTTCAACGAACATATTGGACTTAAGAAAGTGAACCATAAAGATTCTAGAACGTGCCCAGCAACAACGAAGGGCGCTTCACACGAAGGTTCGTGTGATAAGTGCCGAAAGTGTTTTTCTTGAAAACTACTGATAAATAAAACAACGAACACCAGAACTAATCCTTCTGGTGTTAATGTTGTTTAAGGGTTTTATATGGACACAACGGAAATAAAAGAATTATTTGAAAAAACTTTGAAAAACAATGAAACCAAAATTACCAAATTTGGTAGTTTTCATGATGCAAGATATTTTAAACACACAGGAATGGCATTCACAGAAAAAATAATGATGAATACCAAGTCTGGATTTTTATATACACTTAAAAAACTATATTGGATGTTTGAAGGTGATATTCATAAATTAGACGGTCCTGCTGTTCTTACAGATGCAGGTAGCATCACTTATAGTATTGATCATGTTGAATATACTGAAGAGGATTTTTGGGAGCATCCAATGGTTCTTCAAAACAAACTTAATAAAATTCTTGAACTATGACAGAATTATTTGACTATTACGAAAATATTATCAAAAAACAAAAATATAAAACGTTTAGTATGGTATCAATTGCCAAATCTGAAAAATATTCTGGAATTGGGTATATTGTTGATTGGGTATGTGCTATTTTTTGGATGAAAAATGGAGAACTGCATCGTTTAGATGGTGTAGCTTATGTTAGCAAACAAACGTATGGATATTGGATTCACAATAAATCATATTCTGAAATAAACTTTTGGAATCATCCTTTGGTGATTGAAAACAAACTAAATCAAATAATAAAACTATAACCAAAATCAATAGAATCGTTTCTAACAACTTAATTAAGTTGTGTGACGACTGTTGAAGTGTTATTGTTGATTCGTAGTCAGCATCAAGAACTTAAAGAAAGAACAAGAAAAGCTTTGTTGAAAGCAATTGTTCAAAAAAAAGATGTTTTAACATTAAAAAGACTACTAAGGTTTTGGGAACAACACTTGCAGTTTGAGGAACAACTTTTTAAAGAATATTATCATGCTTTAACTCATGATGAATTTTTGTCTAAATTCTGATAATATATGACAAACACAACAAAACAAAAACAAAACACGTCTCCTGAAGAACGACTAGGTAAACTAATAAAAATTTACAGAGAAATTTTCAACAACAAACCAATTGTTTCATTTGAGGATGGTTATATTCAAATATATTTTAATGGTTATAGTGCAGGAAATCCTATTATGATTGATGGTGGCACAATAAATGATTGTTGCAAAATGTTTGAAGAAGAGATAAAGAAAAATTGTAAAGCTGATATTGAGTCAACAATATCAGAAATAAACACAATAAAAAAAGAAACAAAAGCTCGATTGTCTGAAAAACTAGGTTTGTTAAAACAGAAACAAGAAATGCGGTTTAAGTTGTTAGACGAATTAAACATTGATTTGGATGTTAAAGAGCTTGACAAAACCCTAGAGGAGAACAAATAATCACAACATGACAGACGTTAGTTATAAACGAAATAAAAAGCCAGCCAAAGTTACAAACCAAGCACAAGAAGTGTTATCCACAACGACAGGTGTAAAAAAAGTTGTTAAAACACAGAAACTCGTTCATTTAAAAAATCAAATGAAAGGTTTGTTGGTTCACGAGTATGAAAATCATTATTTGGTAGAGTTTACCAAAGAACATGGCCAAACTTATCCTTCAACAAGAATGAGTTGTTATGTTCCAAAACACTATGTGTTTAAACTTGTTTGATACAGGAACCAAACAATCATTTTATACAATAATGATATCATTGTGGTTCCGGTTGCTTCAATTATTTTAAGACAAATTAAAGAAAGCAAAACCATGTCTTTTTTAGAAAAATCAAACATATTTCAAAAAACAATCAGACCTAAAATCTTCTTCAACTTTCCCAAAGGAACATATTACACCAAAGAAGAAGATGTAAAAACTTTATTGTCTGTTACAAACAGATATAAATTTGCTTCTAATGATTCTACAAATGAAAACACGAAGCAAGGATTTCATATGGGCACAGGAACAGAGTTTAGTAATCCAATACTAACAACTCTGTTAGATGATAGGCTTTTGCATGATGCTTATATTCTAGAAATAGACGAAGAATTTAAATACCTGAAATTCAGGACAAACAAAACAAATGAAATTTATTTTTGTTGCCTGTTTCAACTAACAAAAATTCAAGAGCAGTCATCAAATGAGTGAAACAAAATTTCAAGCAATCGAA
>ERZ795046.2544-NODE-2544-length-15800-cov-4.789584_pt1 | contig 15800 bp, 18 predicted proteins | sample MGYA00375130_ERZ795046 | MGnify/ENA primary metagenome ERZ795046 (study PRJEB30175, sample SAMN05720202) | activated sludge metagenome | isolation source: anaerobic digester from wastewater treatment plant | place: Japan | collected 2015-05-15 ...
GCGCACGTTCCTGAAGCAGGTCGAGGACAACAGCTACTCGGGCGGCAGAAGGGGTGGAGCGGGGGAGCCGAACGTTCGTCGTCCGCTGCGCGGCATCGAGATCAAGGACGACACGTACGCGACCATGCGCGTCGTGCAGGCGGACGGGACCGAGATCCCGCTCTTCGACTCGAGCGACTCGGCCGGCACCTCGAACCGCTACTCGAACTTCCTCCTCCAATCCGTGCAGGAGCAGCGGATGGAGAAGCAGCAGATCGTCGAGACCTTCGGGGACCCGTACATCTACTTCTTCGGCGAGGCCCCGCGGTTCATCAACTGCTCGGCCATCCTGCTCAACACGCTCGACTTCAACTGGCGGGCGGAGTGGTGGCAGAACTACGACAAGTACCTGCGCGGCACGAAGCTCGTGGAGCAGGGGGCTCGCTGCTACCTCTTCTACGACGAGATCGTCCTCGAGGGGTACATCGTCTCGGCCGCGGCCGTGGAGACAGCGGAGCAGCCGTACTTCGTCCAGCTCCAGTTCCAGATGTTCCTGACCAACTACGCGAACATCTCGCTGATCGGCGACCCCTTCTACCCGACCCGCGACTCCGCGCAGGTGCCGGAGGGCATCGACCTCACGAGCGCGGACGCAATCTCGAAGCTCACCCCGAAGGCCCGTGGGCGGTACCCGCAGCCGGGGGACATGGCCGCCGAGGTCTACACGGCCTACCTGAAGCAGGTCGGGGCCATCCAGATCCAGCAGCAGATCGCGAACGCGCAGTCCATCGAGCAGGCCCAGAAGCTCCAGCGCGACTACCAGCTCCAGCAGCTCGGGCTCGGGACCGACATCCTCGGGGCGCTCGGGGACGCGTTCAAGGACACCCTCAACGCCATCAAGGGCAAGAAGCCCGCGACCGACAACCGCAGCCTGGGCAGCATCTTCGCGAGCGACGTCGCGAGCGCGGTCTCGAAGGAGGCCAGCAAGGCCGCGGCCGACCTGAAGCAGCAGTTCAAGAAGAACTTCCAGATGAACCCCGACCCGAACGGCTTCGGCGGGGAGTTCAACCTGGCCGACGTCCTACGGCGAGCGGTCTTCTACTCCACCCCGTACCCGGGGCAGAACATCGACGCGTTCATCCAGAACGCGCAGTTCAACGTCTTCGAGGGGCAGAAGCCGTCGCCCACGGTGCAGAGGAACTTCCCGTTCCGCTCGCTCATCAGCGACAACTACGACGAGTACACGAAGCCCGAGGTCGGACAGGGCTCCGCGGCCGACATCTTCAAGCAGCGCTTCGGCCAGCCCATCGGTCCCTCGAAGGACCCGTACAACCAGATCGACCAGGAGATGTGCAAGCGCGGGGCGCAGGCGAGCGCCCAGACCTACTACGCGTTCGGCCTGGTGAGCTGGAGCCCCGGGCAGGGCTTCTCGAGCTCGAGCGGCTCCGGGAGCTTGCCGGGCACGGGCGTGGGGTTCGGCTCCGCCGGCGGCCCGTTGGGGTTCGGTGGGGGCCAGGGGGGAGCGGTGGGGTTCGGTGGGACCGGGAACGGCCCCGCGAGCATCAACCCGAACTACCTCCCGGCCGGCTACGGAGGCTACGTGCTGGGCTTCGGGAAAGGGTTCAAGCCCTCCTTCTCGCGCACGCCGGGGTCGACGCCTGGGGTCGGTGGCGCGTACGGCGGCATGATGGGAGGCGGCATCGGTCCTGGTGTCGGCGGCGCCCTCGGGGGCTACGGGGCGAGCTCGTACGGGAACCCGAACTTCCCTCAGGCCGGCAGCCCCATGGCCCAGACCTTCAACCAGAACCCGATCGGCAACCCGTCCGGCGATCCCTACGGCCTCGGGTTCACGAAGTACGGCCCGAACACGACCACCTCGTACCCGTTCACGGGCGGGTACGCGCCCGACGGCACCTTCAAGGGTGGGATCGGTCCGGGCGGTGGCGGGAAGTTCGCGGGCGCGGGCTTCGGCGGCGGCTTCGGGGCCGGCGGCGGCGTCGGGAAGGGCGGCTCGGGCATCTTGGGTGGCGGCGCGAACGTGAACGCGGTCGCCGGCTTCGGGGTCGGGATCAAGGGCACGGGGGCCTTCGGGATGCAGTCGGTGCCTGGTTCGCTCGACCCCACGGGGCAGGGTGGCGGGAGCGCGAACTGCGACAGCAACGCGACCAAGAAGAACTCGGCTACCCTCTGACCCATGCCGATCGTCGGTCAAGGCGGGCAGCTCAAGATTCGGTTGTTCCTCGAGGGCATCGAGGTGCCGGTCATCAGCGCCCAGATCATCAGCCAGCCCAACGCACCCGCGCAGGCGGCCATCCAGATCCCACCGGCCTCCCTGGCCACGCGTCTTCTGCCCCGCACGGTCGTGCATCTCTTCTTCGCCGACCCCTACGAGGCCACGAACCCCTTCGTGACCTTCCGGGGGCCGGACCAGCGCCCCACCCAGCAGGAGCCGACCGCGCACCAGAAGCAGCTCCAGGACGCCAAGGACGCGGGGGTGATCGTCCCCGAGGAGGACGCGAACTTCGCGGCCGACTCCCGGAACGTGAAGTACAAGCTGCTCTTCGGCGGCGAGGTCGTGGGGTTCCAGTGGACCAAGACCCCCACGAACCGCTCCATCGTTCTTCAGTGCGTCGACTTCTCGAACTACTGGGACTACGCGTACCAGTTCAACAACACGGACCTGTTCGGACCGGGCCTGAAGGCCGTGTTCTCCGGTGGGTCCACGAACCTCCTGACCGACTTCCTCTCGAGCCCCGGAGAGATCATCGCCGGGCTCCTGCACCAGAAGAGCGCCCAGTACCCCGGCATCCCGGGCCTCCTGAGCGGTCTCATCCGCATCCTCGAGGCCATCGGGGGCTCGTACTTCTACGACAACAAGTTCCAGGGCCAGAACGTCTTCTTCAGCCTGGCGGAGCTGCGTCTGCGCATCACGCAGATGATCACCGCGTTCCCGTCCGACAACACGGCCGCGAAGCTCATGAACTCCGGGGGGTACGACGGCCTCTTCGGGCGCACGCTCGGGAACCTGGGCGAGCAGGTCTCGATCCGGTCGGTCCTGAAGGCCCTGATGGGCGTCATCTTCCACGAGACCTACCCGATCACCACGCCCTACTACGTGCCCGGCACGGGAGGCAGCCAGAGCGGGTCGGTGCGCAAGAAGATCAAGAACGTCCCGGAGTACTACAGCATCTACGCCGGAGCTGCGTTGGTCGACGACGCCCTGACGGACATGACGAACATCATCCTCGGGCCCGCGCAGCCCGGGGCCACGCCGCTCGAGGGCGACCCGAAGAAGAACAAGACCCAGTTCTTGATCCGGCTCACGAACATGAAGCGCACCCTCAACGATGCGCGGCTTCTGGCCCAGCAGCTTCGCCTGAAGGAGGTCAACGCGCCCCTGACGGCCGCCATCACGGCCATGTCGGTGGCGATCACGAAGGTGCAGAAGACCTGGAGTCCGGGGATGTACCCGAACCAGAAGCACCAGGAGATCCTGAAGGCGTTCGGGGATGCGCAGGAGGAGCTGCACAAGATCGACGACATGGAGGTCGAGACGGTCGCGAAGGCCAAGCGCATCCCGGCGCGTCTCAACACCCAGATCTTCAAGCCCGACATCTGGTTCGGCCCGCCCCCGCGGTGCAACGTCCTGTTCCCGGACCACTACTTCCAGCTCCAGTACCAGCGGTCGTTCTTGGCAGAGCCCACCCGCTTCCTCCTGAAGACCCACAACGAGTTCGTCGGAGAGGACGAGCTGTTCGACAACTTCTACTTCGCCCCGAAGGCCCGGACCGTGAAGGCGCAGAAGAAGACCCTTCAGGCGCTCTTCGAGAACGACATCATGACCCACGAGCTCTTCACGGGGATCCTCCCGGTGTTCGAGAAGATGGGGGAGATGAACATCTTCGCGGTCCGGTCCGGCACCGTGAACGGCAAGAACCCGAAGGTCGGGCTCGCGCAGCGCAGCACGAACTTCTTGTACTTCAAGCACCGCTTCGCCTCGAGGCAGATGGCGGTCGCGGCGCGGTTCAACCCGTACCTGGCCTGCGGGTTCCCGTGTCTCGTGATCGACAAGTACGTGAGCCCCGAAGCCGCCGCTCGCTATCAGGGGCTGCTCATCAGCTTGGAGAAGACCAGCATCCCCGAGTTCAACACCCTGCTGGGAACGCACTTCGTCGGGTCCATCATGGAGCTGACGCACAACGTGTCCGCGCAGGACCGACAGGGCACGACCAGCATCCGCTTCGCGTTCCCGCGGGAGTTCAACGAGATCACCGAGTTCTTCGGCCCCGAGATCGCGGAGGACCAGGTCGTCCAGAAGCGCTTCGGCGAGTCGGTGCGGTCGACCGTCGTGGCGGCCCTGAGCCCCCCTCCGGTCGGAGCTTTGGGTCCTGCGTTTGGGCAGATCGTGCACAGCCAGGACGTCACGAAGGACTACTCGAACCCCGATCCCCAGACGGCCTACAAGTTCCCGCTCTGGCTGGGACCGCGGCGCTCGGGAACCGGGCAGCTCAAGGTCGAGGTCCCGGTGGGTCCCACGCTGCCCGCGGTCGAGTACGGACCGGAGGTCGTGGCACTGGTGGGTGGCCCGGACCGCCCCGTGCGCTTCAACGCCTACAAGGTCTTCGAGCAGGTTCCGCGGTACCGTCGAGAGATCGTCGACCTGCCGGCTGAGGAGCTCATCCGACCGGGCTGGTACAGCGACGTCTGGCACCCGTCCAAGATCGGCGAGGCGTACTTCTACTACCTCGGGACGGGCTCCATCACGGACAAGACCCAGATCTCCGACCCTGGTGGGTTGCCGAACAACGCCCAGCAGACCGGGAACCCGAACGCCGACGAGGTCGATGCCCTGGCGGCGTTGCAGAAGACCAAGGACGGGAACGACCCGAAGTTCTCGAGCGCGGTCGCGCTCCTGACGCTCGACAAGGAGGCCAGCACCGAGCAGGCCGTGAGCTTCCTGCTCCTGACGTACTCGTACGTGAAGAGCGCGGGGCTCGACATCGACGAGTTCATCAAGGCGTACACGTGGCGCCCCATCGCGACCATGGTGGACATGTTCGGGACCAGCGACTTCGCGCTCGACGAGTCGGGTGAGCAGGCCATCTCGGGCATCGAGGGCTTCCACTCGAGGGCCTTCGGGCCCTTCAACAACCTGTTCGGGCTCGTGACTCCGGAGATCACGGAGATCCTCGGCATCAAGCGTGCCGCCATCGCGGCGCAGCGTGGGGACGTCCGCGGGCGACGCTACGTGGCGGTCGTGGACCTCGTGAACTCCCTCCAGCTCTCGCGGGCGAACGTCGGCTGACTTCCGCTTCTGTGGGTCGGGTGGTACAACCGATGGGTGGACTACTTCCGCGCCATGCAGGCTGGTTTCCTCGACGAGCTCGAGAAGATCGCTGCCTCGAAGGCCATGCTCCAGACGGTCTCCAAGACTCGTCGGGGCAAGGTCCCGATGCGCGTCTCCACGCTCCTGAAGAAGGAGAAGGACGGGACGCTCTGGAAGACCGGCGGTGAGGGGTCCGTGGGGAACCTGGTCTCGACGGCCGCCGGCGACCCGCCTGGCATGACGGGCGGCAGCGCGAAGGCCCCCAAGTCGGCCGACGAGCCCGCCTCGAGAGATGACGCCCGCGAGCACATCGCCACGATCCCGGCCCCGGGTGTCATGGTCTTGGCCCCCGCGGTCTCCAACACGCCGGCCGAACGCACCAACGTCTGAGGAGCCCCATGCACGCATTCAGCCTCGCCATCATGTCCGAAGAGCTCGAGAAGATCGCCAGCCTCCCGAGCGCGAGGGCGTCCGGTACGACGTTCTTGGCGAGTCGCACGGGCACCTCGGTCGCGGGAGCCAAGGGCTTGCCTCCCGTCACGGTCACGAAGCCGATCCCGGCCCCGAAGCCCATGGGGATGCAGGGCATCAAGATCGGCAGCCTGGGTGAGGCCCTGGCGAAGATCGCCACCGAGCTCACGACGGCGGGCCGGGAGCACATCAAGGACAAGAACTTCGCGCTCTCGAGCGAGCAGTCCGACACCGGCAAGCCCGCGTACCCGATCCACGACAAGGCCCACGCCGCGAACGCCCTCGCGCGGGTCAAGCAGTTCGGGTCGCCGAGCGAGAAGGCCGAGGTCTACAAGGACGTCGCGAAGAAGTTCCCGGGTCTCGCGGCCAAGAGCTCGGTGCCGGCCGTTCGCGAGAAGGAGAAGGACGCCGACATGGGGATGCCGAGCACGACCGGCGCTCCGCCGGCCAGCCCACTGCCGGGGATGGCCCGCGGGGGCTCTCCCGTCACGGCTCCGCCCGGCAACATGTCCCAGGGGGCCACGTGAACCTCGCGGCCTTCCGGGACGAGCTCGAGGGCCTCCTGAAGTCGGCGGCCGTCATGGACGCCGTCAAGGGCGTGGCGCGGCAGGTGCACCACCTCGAGGACCCGCTCGAGGTTGGGGGCCTCGGGATCCTGGGTGCGATCGGGGCTGACCGTCTTCAGGCCCATGCTCGTGCGGGCGCGGGCGCCGGTGAGCACGAGATCGAGAAGAAGCAGCTCCTCGGCGAGTCCGGGCACGCCGCCCTCGACACCGCGGGTCTCGGGATCCTCGCGGCGCCGCTCGTGGCGAAGAGGATCGCCACGGGGAAGTGGGTCTGACCATGTTCGGTGCGTGCTTGGACGAGCTCTCGAAGCTCGGGGAGGTCAGCCCCCAGGAGGCGCGGCGTGCGCTCGAGCGGCTCGAGTCCCTGGAGGAGAACAAGCCCACCGGAGAGCAGGTTCTTCGGTACGGCGCCCTCGGGGCCGTGTCCGGCCCGGCCATCAGCGCCCTGGGGGAGCTGGCAGCCGGCAGGAAGCCCTACCGGGCTGCCACGAAGGGCATCCTGGGGCTCGGGAAGGCCGTGGGGTCCTCCCCGGTCCGTGCGGTCGCGGGAGACGCCCTCAAGGGCGCCCTGACGGCGGGCGCCATCCCGCTCGTGCGGTCGGGCCTGGACCGCAACGCCGAGATCGGGAAGCTGAACCGCTTCATGCAGGAGTACCAGGCCGAGAAGGCTCCGGAGCCCGAGGTGCCGATCATCCACAAGGTGGGCGGTGTCGGGCAGGGCGCGGCCATGACCGTCAGCGAGTACTCGGGGCCGACGGGCGGCGGAGGCTTCAACCTCGTGAGCGGGCTGCCCAACAAGGCGCCGCCCGGTCTCCAGAGCGTCGTCCAGAAGGCCGGGGAGTTCGCGAAGCTCGGCTTCATGGAAGCTCTCATGGAAGCCATCCACGCTCTCGGGGGTGGGGCCGAGATGGTCATGGACGGCGCCGGGAACGTGGTCGAGACGGCCGCGGCCTTGGCGGGTCCGCACGTGGGCGAGATGGTGCGGGAGTCGGCCAAGACGATCGTCCCCGCCATCGCGCCGGCGCTCGTGCACCGCGACCAGCGGATGCTTCAGGACCAGGTCTTCAAGGGCGCGGAGCTCCTGGCCCCGAAGGCCAAGACGCCGGGCGCGGTGCTCCGGCAGGCCCAGAACGTCGGGACGTCCGCGCACAACCAGGCGCCGGGGCCGAGCATCGACCAGACCGTGGGGCGAGTGCAGCCGCCGGCCTTCAAGGCGCCGGGGATGCCGAAGCTGCCGGGGTGGGGGAAGCCGACCATGGGGGCCACGAAGGCCACCGAGGGTGTGCGCCGAGCCTTCACGAAGTAGTCGTGCCGGTCGGTCCAAGCGCCATCACCCGGCTCCTCGAGCGAGCCGAACGCCTCGGGTTCACCCAGAGGACCTTGCCGGTCTTGGGGCAGGCGTTGCTCGTGAGGCAGTACGACCCGAGACGCTACATGGAGCTGGTCAGGAAAGCGCGAGCGTTCCTGGACGCTACCGACCGCCGCCACCACCCCGACCGACCGCCTCGATCTGGATGATGAGCTTGCCGGTCTGGTTGCCTGCGAAGCTCGTGGCTTCGATGAGGTAGTAGCCGGGCACAGAGATGTCGGGCGTCAGGACCGCGGAGCCGTACGGCAGCTTGGTGTTGTGATCCGCGTAGTAGGAGAGGCCGAAGTTGTACGCGAGGTCTCGCGTGGCGTACGTGCCGCCCTTGAAGACGTACATGTACGTGTCGCTGATCGCGAGGTCGCCCGTCTCCTTGTAGACGTAGATGTTGACGTTCGAGGCGACCAAGGCCGCGTCGAACTTGTAGTAGACCCCGTAGGCCGTTTGGGCGAGGTCCGTGGACCGCTGCACGGCCATGACGCCGTTGGAGACTTCGTACTTCACGTACGAGCCCTTCGTGGTCGTCATGGCCGCGACGTCGAGCTCGAACGGGTTCGAGTCCGTGCCGTTGCCGGACAGGATGAACTCGTTGGTCTTGTCGACCATGAACGGCGGGCTGCGACCGAGGACGTCCAGCCAGAAGGGTACCCGCCCCTGGCCGTTCCGCTGGTTGAGGAGGGTCTGGACGTCGGCTTCGGTTCGTGCGGGCATGTGGTACTATCCTTCTCCGAGGAACTCGCCATGAGCCTACACCATCTCCAGCAGGCCGTTGCCAAGATGCAGGGCATCAAGCTCGCCCAGAGCGCCGACGCCAACCCCGGACGTCTCGAGGCGAACGAGAAGAGCATCGAGGGCACGAACCACGTGAACCGCGCGGCCTCCGAGACGGTCGGGATGGACGGCAGCCCGAAGGGCTACCGCTGGAGCCAGGAGCTGCCGCCCGACCAGCCCGCGACGTCGGGCAGGACGCCGGGCCTCGAGACGCTCACGGAGAGTGCGGAGGCAGGCGCTCTCGACGAGAACCTGACGATGCTGAAGCGCCTGTTCACGAACGACGGCGCCGATCGCGCGGCCGACCAGGAGCTGATCGCCAAGAGCTTCGTGCACGGCCAGCCGGGGAAGTACGTCACGCGGTCCAAGACCCTGCTCGAGAAGGTCGGTTCGGTCCTCGGGCGCTGACGCACACGCGCGGGCTCTTGCGGAACAAGAGTCCTGGAGGACCAGCATGGCTCATCAACCTCTCGACGAAGCCCTCGAGGAGAAGTCCAAAGAGGCCCAGGTCCGCCAGGTCCGCGAGCTGTCGCACTGGCACACCTGGAACAACAACGGGCGACAGCCCGACCACCTCGACCCCCTGCTGGACGCGTACAAGCCGCTCATCCAGCGCAAGGCCGTCGAGTACGGCGGCGGGCTCCCGATGGTGCCGAAGACCGCCCTCGAGGCGGAGATCACGAAGCACGTCATCGGCGCCTTCCAGACCTACAACCCCGACCGTGGGGCGTCGTTGCTCACGCACGTCTACAACCGCATCCCGAAGGCCAAGCGCTTCGTGGTGCAGCACCAGAACCTTGCGTACATCCCCGAGGGCAAGGCGTACGAGATCGGCCGCATCCAGCGCGGCGCCGCGAACCTCCAGGAAGACCTGGGGCGGGAGCCCACGGCTGAGGAGCTCTCGGGGCACCTCGGGATGCCCTTGAAGCGCCTGACGAGCATCCAGGCCGCGATGGTGAAGGACATCCCCTCGAGCGCCCTCGAGAGCGACCCGTTTCCGAAGCTCGGGCCGCGGCACGATGAAGTCCTCTCGCTTCTCCCCTCGGTCCTGACCGACCGCGAGAAGAAGGTCTTCGACCTCGTGTACCACCCGACCAGCCCGGTCAGGAGCACGACCGAGCTCGCCCGAGAGCTCAGCCTCAACCCTTCGCAGGTGTCGCGCTTGAAGGCGGGCATCATCGCGAAGATCAACAAGTACAAGTGAAGGCTCCGAAGTGCGGTCTGTGCGGGGCACCGCACGGACCCTTCGAGTCCTGCTACTTCCCGAAGGCGGTGTACTACGCGTGGGCCTACGAGTGGCTCACGGTGCACCCGAACGAGGGAGGGCAGTACGAGATCTGCTGGGTGGTGCCGCTCCAGGAGAAGCCGAGCTGGGACCGCCCCGTCGAGGACGACCGACTCCTGAGTCGGTACTTCCGCCTCATGATGGGCGTTCGTTGCACGGGCGGCAGCGTCGCGCCGCCCTCGAAGTCCAGGACCAACTACAAGGTCTTCAGCGGCGGCACCGACAGGATCGCGTGGACGATCATCTACCGCTGGGCGCCGGACATGCTCGAGGACGCCCGGCGCTACCGCGACTGGTTGGCCGAAGAGCAGGAGCGGCGCCTTGACCGGCCAGGTTGAGCGGTGCGACTGGTGCGGGGAAGAACATGACGTAGAGGACCCGTGCGAGATGCTCGGGGCGCACTTCTACTTCCAGTTCACGGACTTCCCCAAGAACTTCGACTGGGCCAACGGCGTGGTCGAGAGCTACGTGGTGCCTTGCCACGACCAGAGCGAGGTCGATCTCATGACCGAGTACGTCAAGGTCGGTCTCGACCTCGCGGCCTACTCGTCCTCGAAGCTCCGTCCCCTGGGCGTCTCGGTCATCGAGGTCGCGTCCGGTGGTACGGGAGTCACGTTCATCAAGCGCTGGGCTCCGTCTCTCTTGCGGGAGGCGTACGCCTGGTACGACACCGGTCAGAAAAGGAAACGAAGAAGATGATCAAGGACATCGGCGCCACCACGAAGCGCCACAGCAGCAAGAAGCCGAACATCGCCGACGTGCCCAAGAGCGAGAAGCCGAAGTGCGAGGTCAAGACCGAGTTCTGCTCGGGCTCGCTCATGGCGAAGTTCAAGGGAACGAAGAAGGGCGACCCCGAGTTCTGGTGTTGCGGGGCCTGCATGGGCATGCTCAAGCGCCAGGGCCTGAAGAGCAGCAGCCTCGAGAGGATCGGATGACGCTCAGCCCCAAGGAGGAGCGTCGTCGCGCTCGACGTCGGGGCATCTACGTTCGCGGGCCGTACGTTCGTGTCGCTCCTCCTGCGTCCTGCAAGGACCCGTCGGAACTCTTCTGGGAGAAGGTCGACAAGAACGGTCCGAAGGTACCGGGCGTGTTGGGCTGTTGCTGGACCTGGACGGGCGGACGCGACAAGGACGGCTACGGAAAGTTCCAGGTCAGCGTGCCCGGAGAGGACAAGCAGAGGCACATCAGAGCGCACCGATTCGCATGGGAAGAAGTCAACGGCCCTGTTCCCGCCGACTTCTACTTGTTGCATCGGTGCGACAACCCTGCGTGTGTTCGTCCCGGCCATCTGCGTCCTGGAACGCAGAAGCAGAACAGGGAGGATTGCGTTCGTCGTGGACGAGAACCGCGAGGGTCGAAGAAGCCAAACGCGATCTTCACCGAAGAGCTGATTCGATCGGTGCGGGATCGCGTAGCTTCGGGCGCCGTCTTGGCGGACATCGCTCGAGAGCTGAAGGTCAACTACCTCTCGCTTCACAACGCCGTTACGAAGAACTGGAGACACGTATGAGACAGGTGAAAGGACATGTGCTGGTCGCGGACTGCCCCTGGAGGTTTGGGGACAGCCTCCCCGGAAAAGGGCGCGGTGCGGCGAAGCACTACGACACGCTTTCGGTAGAAGAGTTGAAGAGCTTTCCTCTGCCGCCCTTGCACGACGACTGCTACCTCTTCCTCTGGAGGGTGTCGTCCATGCAGCAGGAAGCGCTCGACGTCGCGAAGGCGTGGGGCTTCACGATCAAGTCCGAGATCGTCTGGAAGAAGCTCACGAAGAACGGCAAGACGCACTTCGGGATGGGGCGCACGGTGCGGCTCTCGCACGAGGTGTGCCTCATCGGCGTCCGGGGCCGCCCGGAGCCGAAGGTGAAGAACATCAGGTCCATCCTGGAGGCGGAGGACCTGACGGACTACCCGCCCGACCAGGTCATGGAGGCCCAGGTCGGCCCGCACTCCAGGAAGCCCGACGAGTTCTACCGGCTCGTCGAGACGCTCTGCTGGGGTCCCTACAAGGAGCTCTTCGCCCGACGCCAGCAAGGCCCGGAGTGGGAGTGCTTCGGCAACGAGGTCAACAAGGAGGTCTAAGATGGCCGCCAAGAAGAAGCGCCCGCTTGAGGGAAAGAAGATCCCCAAGGAGCAGTTGCGCAAGATGGGCCCCTCGCGGGACGTAGAAGGTGACGAGCCCTACGTCGTGAGCGAGGGGTCTTCTTCGTTCGAGAAGTCCTACATCGATCGTCGTCGTGAAGCCGATGACGTTCCGTTCCTGACCAAGAAAGACCTCTGACCATGGCCTACGCAGCGAAGGTCATCCTCGACAGCATCAGCTCCGCGGGGCACCGCCTCACCTCGTTCGAGATCACGCTCCCCAGGATCGTCCTGGCGGAGTTCAACACCCATCGGATGTTCTCCAGGAACTCGGCCTCGAGCCGCGCCATCCCGGTCGAGAAGATGATCCGGATGGTCGAGGAGGACCCGTACATCCCCGACACCTGGGGCAAGAACCAGAAGGGCATGGTCGCCGAGCAGGACCTCTCGCCCATCGAGCAGCAGACGTGCGAGAACGTCTGGCTGAAGGGGCGTGACGAGGCCGTCGTGACGGCCAAGCGCCTGCTCGAGATCGGCGTCCACAAGCAACTCACGAACCGGCTGCTCGAGCCGTTCATGTGGCACACGATCCTCGTGACCGCGACGGAGTGGAGCAACTTCTTCAACCTCCGAGACAACAAGAGCGCCCACCCGGCCATCCAGAAGCCGGCGGCGATGATGAAGGAGCTGTACGGGGCCTCGCGGCCGACGCTCTTGCAGGAGGGCCAGTGGCACATGCCGTACGTGTCCGGCACCGAGGACGAGCTCGCGTTCTCGGACCAGGACCCGGCGGCGCTCCCGCGCGAGGACGCCAAGAAGGTCTCGTCGGGGCGTGCCGCTCGTCTCAGCTACCTCACGCACGACAAGCGCCGCGACCTCAACGAGGACGTCCGCTTGCACGATGGCCTCCTGACCGGCGGTCACATGAGCCCGTTCGAGCACGTGGCTCGTCCCATGACGCCGGAGGAACTCGACGTCTACCGGATGACGCACGTCGTACTCGAGGGCGGCTTCCGAGCGGACACGCGAACGGTCGGCTACCAAGCCGGTGACACGGTCATGTTCCGTGGCATCGTGCGCAAGGTCATCTCGGTCCGTACGACGCACTTCTGCGGGAACTTCGACGGCTGGATGCAGTACCGGAAGGAGATCCCGTACGAGGAGGACATCCTTGCGTCGCGAGCATCGTGAACTCCTGACGCCCCAAGGGGCCAAGGGCATGATGTACGCCCTCGGGAACGCGAAGCTCCGCGAGGCGTTGAACATGTCGCATCTCACGTTCGACGACCTGGCGTTCGCGGAGCTGGAGTTCGTGGTCCCGTGCGCCAGGAAGAAGCACACGATCAAGACCACGAAGAGTGGTCGCATCTACTTCGTGGACCATGGCATCTCGGACCCCAGGGCCATGCTGGCCGAGGGTCAGCTCCGACTCAGGGACCCGGAGGAGAGGAACACCAAGGTAGGGACGACCCTGCGCGGCTGCGCCTTGGTGGCCTACATGATCCTGCACGAGCGGGACGCTCGCGAGTTCCAGTACAACGGGCGTGGACGGACCAAGAAGATGCGCGAGATGCACGACGTCGGGATCCCGGACGTGTTCATGACGGACTTCCTCCTGTCGGCGATCCGGAGGAAGGGGATGCGGTCTCTCTCGAGGAAGAACACGGACCCGCTGCGGCACCCCTTCGTGGGCCCGCCTCCGTCCATCTCGTACGGAGAAGCGAAGATGGGGCCGCGTATCGAGCTACTCTACCGGAACAAGAAGGACGCGCTGCTTCGTACGTTCTCGGGCGCCGTCGAACGCGCCCGCTTGCAGAGGGGCATCTCGACGAAGTAGAGTAGGAACTCTCAAACCGGCAACCTCTCCCTTCCCCTGAGGGAACACGGTTTTTTGGAACTCGAAAGTTGCCTAGAGGACCACCTCAGACCAGCAGAGGTAGAAGAGGCGAACGTCAACGCGAAAAAGCTGGAAGACGAGACGGCCCGGAGAGACGGGCATCTTCGGGGCCGATCGGTTTCGACGTTGGAAGGACAGCAAGAACTGCGTGCAAGAGCGCCCACTCTCTCCAAGAGGGCAACCCTGATCGCGAACGACAACGCGGTCCCGTTCTTCGCCCTCACGGGCTGAACGGCGCTCGAACGAGAGATCGTCCTGGTATCGGTAGAGCGTCAACCACAAGGGCTGGTTCACCGAGAGGTCTTCTTCAAGTAGGTGAACGAGGAGCAGATGAAGGAGTACGCGGCTGAGCCGCACCCGTGTCCGTGAGGTTCACGGACCACGCACGTGGATGAAGTTCTTGAAAGAGTTCTGACGGACCGGGGTTCGATTCCCCGCGGCTCCACACCCGATGGTGCGGTCCCTGGTTGCTTCAGGGACGACCTAGGGTTCGACAGGGAGGAGAGACTCCTGGAAGACCCGCCGCTCACGTGGCGGGTCTTTCTTTTAGCGCCGTGGTAGAAGAAGACCGCGCACGGGAGCCGCCCGGTCCCCGAGATTGCGATGCGCTGCCGGCCGCCGCTCCGGGTCAACGGCACGGCGTGCGAACACGAGCCCACGGGACGCGACCGAAAGGGCAACCGGGTGTAGTATTCCGGCATGAGCCTGGACGCCGATCGCAAGAAGGCCCGCGACCAGCGGATGGACGACCTCGTGAAGCTCACGAAGAGCTGGTCGGCGTCCACGCAGGCCGAGTACAACGCCAGGGTCAAGATGTTGAAGGCTCTTCTCGCGGGTCGTGGGGTCGGGCAGGTGGCCCAGACGACCGTCGGGGCGGCCTCGCAACTTGTCGTGGACGAAGTCAACGACTTCCTGACAGGATGAGCCACATGAAGAACGCCAAGCAGCTCTCCGCGGTGGACAAGCTCCGCGTGGACAACCTCCAGCTCGAGCACGAGAACATCACCCTCAAGACCCGGCTCTGCCAGGACGAGCTCGCCCGCCTCCAGACCGCCGGGCAGGAGATCGGCAAGAAGCTCGTGGACCTGCGGACCGAGTTCGCGGGCAGCTACGGGATGATGGCCGAGAGCATCACGATCCGCCGCGACGGCCTCATCGAAGGGGAGTCCGTCGAGCCCGTGAACGCTACCGGCGAAGTCGCGAAGGCGTGACATGAGCGCGGCATCGATCTTGGGCCAGGTGGTCACGCTCCAGTTCTCGGCTCCCGAGAGCGAGTGGTCTCCCTCGCGCTTCGATCGCCTCGAGGTCTGGAGGTCGATGTCGGGACCGAACGGTCCGTACGAAGAGCTGACGAGCGCCGTGTGGTCGGGGCCTCGTCTTCCTCAAGGCGCAGGTGACCCGCCTGCGGTGCCCGTGATGGGCCGCTACGAGACGATCGTCGGCAAGACCCTCGAGGTCCTGCTGGACGAGCGCGACCGCATCACGACCACGTTCACGGGAACCGACCCCATCCAGCGAGGGACGATCGCGGCTCAGATCACCTCGCAGTCAGCAGGACGGCTGCGCTCCTACGTGCTCTCCGACGGCAGCATGGTCGTCGAGAGCCTGGAGCCCGGCGTGCAGGCGATTCTTCGGATCCTACCGAGCGAGGGCGCGGGGATCTTGGGCCTGCCGTCCACCGAGCCGGAGTCCTTCACGTTCGGGCACGATGCACGGCTGGTGCTCGTGCCCGGGCAGGACTCGTACGCGTTCACGGACCCGCACGGGTCCGAGTCGGCCTTCTACAAGGCGCGGTACCGGAACGCCGAGACGGACGAGGTCAGCGACTTCTCGGCGCCGATCCCGGCCCAGACCGTCGTCTCGCTCACGGACCTCGTGGTGGGCTTTCTGGACCTCGTGGACACGTCGGGGCGCCCCCTGCCGAATCGCGAGGTCCGCCTGGAGGGGGCGTTCAACGGGCAGCTCGTGGAGGGCCGTACGGTCGTGCCCTCTCCGGGCCCCCAGACCTCGCGGAGATCGGAAGAGCACACGTCTGAACTCCAGTCACGAACGCTTATCTC
>ERZ795046.2551-NODE-2551-length-15782-cov-4.288803_pt1 | contig 15782 bp, 17 predicted proteins | sample MGYA00375130_ERZ795046 | MGnify/ENA primary metagenome ERZ795046 (study PRJEB30175, sample SAMN05720202) | activated sludge metagenome | isolation source: anaerobic digester from wastewater treatment plant | place: Japan | collected 2015-05-15 ...
TTACTCCTGCACCTTCAACAATAATATTTATCCTATTTGATTGAGCATCAAGGGAATTTTCAATTAATTCTTTTAGTACAGACGCCGGTCTCTCTATAACTTCTCCAGCTGCTATTTTGTTTATTATTGGATCCGGTAGAATTATAATTTTATTTGCCATCGGCTAAAAGGTACTGCAATTCCATCCCCAATCAGAAGGTGAGATATTAGTGAAATTTATATAAACAGCAGAGGGAGAAATATTCAATTCTTCTCTAAGAAGAGAACAAATTTTTTGGCTTAACTTCTTATTAATTTCTGGAGAAAATCCTCCTATTCCCTTGACTTCTACAAAGGCGCAAGGAGTAATTCTCCCTCCTATTGCAGTGAAAAATTTATCTCTTATGATGCTCATTACATATGATTCTGGTTTTCCCATGGTTTCCGCGCAAATTTTTGATGCCTTAAGGGAAATTTTTTCTTTTTTTTCTTCGGTCAAATCACCGTTGCATTCAATTTTTATCAATGGCATGTTCAGTACCTTTATTTAAGTTTTTATCGTATAATATTTTTGATAGATCAGATAGAAAGTTTTCACCAACAGTGTTTAAATCGTTATCTGCTATGATGTTATATGTTAGACGTATTTTTATGAAATTTCCTTTTAAACATGTTAATAGAAGATATGATTCTTTTTGAGAGCCTCCTTCAATATAATTATATTTTTTGCTTAAAAAATAAATATTTCCTATTTTTTTTATTTCATTATCTGATAAAACTCTTAATTTATTATAAATCTTCCCTTTTGCCAAAGCTTCTATATCCATACTTGCGCGTTGAAAACTCATTCTCGCGAGTTCTGAATCTATTCCATTTGTTATATCATTGAATCCAAGATTATAAATATAAACATCAGCTTTTATGCCATTGCTTCGGTATGAGAGACCAATGCCGAGCCCCTTTTCCCTCTCTTCAAAATTATTAATAGCACTAAGTTCAAGCCCTGATATTTTACCTGGAAATTCTATCGAAAGTGATTTTAAAAAATAACTTTCTGTATAATCATTTGTTGCAGAAAAAGAAAGGTTTGCCATCAATAAGAATATAAAAAAAATTAGAAAATCTTTATTTATTTTATTCATAATTCATAGCACCGTCTCAAATCACATACAACTATTTTAATTTTTTTTAAGAAAATTTCAAATTTTTTTTCAGAGAATGGCAATAAAAGGAAGATTTCTATATAACTCATTATAATCAAGCCCATAACCGATTAAGAATTTTTCAGGAACTGTAAATCCCACATAATCAGCTTTTATATCGATTATCCTGGAATCTGGTTTGTCAAGCAAGACGCATGTTTTTAATATAACTGGTTTCTTCTTTATCAAGTAGTTGTAAATTTTAGACAAAGTTCGTCCCGTATCAAGGATATCATCAACGAGAAGTACATTTTTCCCTCTGATATTTATTTTAATCTTTTTTGTGAATTTTAGTTGTCCTGAATTTTTTTTGCCTATGTATGAATATGCTGAAACCGAATCAAGTATTACTGGTATTGTTATTTTTCGTGCGAGGTCCGCAACAAAGATCATTGCTCCATTTGAAATGAATATTATGTGAAGAGGTTTTTTTGCCGGGAAATCCTTATTTATAATTGCAGCCAATTGTTTTATTTTGTTCTTTATCCTTCTTTCTGAAATCAAAATTTTAAATTTTTTCTTCATTTTTTTGCCCTTGGATGTGCATTCATATATACATTTTTCAATCGTTGAGAACTTATGTGAGTATAAATCTGAGTTGTACTCAGGTTTGCATGGCCGAGCAATTCCTGTACTGTCCTGAGATCAGCACCTGCATCGAGCATATGGGTTGCAAATGAGTGCCTTAATTTATGAGGGGTCAGGTCTTTTGGAAGTCCAGCAATGGACAGATATGCTTTAAAATTCCTTTGAAATGATCTTGGAGTTAGTCTTGTCCCGAATTTATTCAAAAAAAGTGGAGATTTCTTTTCTGAAGAGAATATTTTTCTTTTTACATCAATATATTTTTTTAAAGCGATAGCTGCTTGTTTACCGATAGGCGCAATTCGTTCTTTTTTTCCTTTTCCTTTCACTATAGATATCTCGGATAATAAATCTATATCTGATTCATTTAGAGATAGTGCTTCATTTATGCGAAGACCGCCGCTATATATAATTTCGAGTATTGCAGTATCACGTAATATTGCGAAATTCGCAAACTCTGGATTTGATATTTTTTCATCTCTTGATGAAGTCCAATAAAGAATGGGGGCATTCATTAATGATTGGATTTGTTGAATAGATAGATACTTAGGAAGTTTTTTTTCTTTTTTAGGTGTTGAAAGAGCTGCAAAAGGATTAGACGATACGATTTTTTCACGGAGTAGAAAACGATAAAAAGTCCTCAGCGAGGATATTTTGCGCAGAATGGAAGTCTTTGATATATTTTTCTTTTGTAGTTCAGATAAGAATAATCTTGCTTTAATGAGTCCAGTGGCATTCCAATTAATTGTCTGACAATTTTCTGAGGCAGGTTCAACATCGAATGCGAATTTCGCAAATTGTGTTATATCAATGGAGTAATTTGAAATGGTATGTTCAGAGGCATTTTTTTCACCTTTTAAGAAGGTGATGAATGCTCTGAAAGAGTTGTCCATATTTTTACTGTTTGTTTATTTCCAATCTTTTGGAGCCTACTAAAACTATAACTCTGTTAGAAGTAAATGCTACAAATGTCTTAGATTTTGCAGATATCAAAGCAATTGTAACGAAGGTAACTAACCAGATAGCAACTACTATGATATATGAAATTACTGCGTCCGACTTTGCCATAAAAACGGCGATGAGAGAGATTAAAATTGGGAATGAAGCACCAAAAGCAGTTCCTACGGGATTTCCAGTTATTTCTCTAAATCCATAAAGTTGTTCATCCGGACGAAGTTGAATTCTCGTCCATGGTGGTAATTGGATATTTTGTTGCAATGGTGGTGTTGATTGATGTGGAGCCTGTGTTTGTGAAGGAACAGTAGGTTTTTTAAATGTCATCTTTTGTGCTGAAGATGCTGAAGATGGTGGTGGTGGAGGAGGGGATGATACTGGAGGAGTATGCGGTTGTTGTGGCGGTGGCGATGGATGTCTCATCTGTGTTTTGAATTGAGGTGACTCTACAGGTGGAGTTGTTTGTTGTATTGGTTGTTGACGGGCAGGTGGTATTGGAAATCCAGATTGAGTTGGAGTACTTGCTGGCTTTTGCACTTGAGTAGGTTGTTGAAATGTAGGGCCTGAGCCTGGTCTGGGGGGGGGAGGGGTTGTTGATTTGACAGGATCGCCAAAAGTAAATGAATCTTTAAGAGAAGGTATCATTCCGATGCTTGTTCTTGAAAGTTTTACTGTATTTGTAGCTGTTTCACTTTCTTCAGTAATTTTACCTTTTATTGCGCCTGTTTCAGTTCCTGGCTCCTGGGGACTTTCTTCTGGTTTTGGTATTTCAAATACTGCTCCACACTCTGAACATTCTGCAATTTCCCCGGCTAATTCGGCAGGAACATTAAATATAGCAGAACAACCTGGACATGATACTTCAAGTTCTTTATCAGGCATTTTCGATACTCCCTTTTATTTCTTTGTTTTTGTTCCTTCTGATAGAGGTTTAAATCCTTCAGCCTCAAGGCATAGGAAAAATTCATCTGCATTAGTAAAAATATGGCCTTTTTCTATATAACTGTCAGTTGTGAAGGGACTGAGATTTCTTGGAGGAAATATCATATATCTTTTTTTAAGATAATCCCTTGCGTGTCCGAGTTCATCCATCATACCTGTTGAAAGAGGGGGCCTCTCAGCATAAGGATGTATTGCCACTACAGCATCTACTTTTCCAACGAACCAATGAAGGTCGCGATGAACAGTATAAGCGTATGTAGCTTCTTTATCTTCAACGGAATCATAATTGAATCCAATTTCTATTGCTTGTGGATCCAGGACAAGACCATATTTGGAAAGCCTTTTTATTACATTATTTATCTCATCTCTTGCTTCTTTATCACAATGAGTCATTGAATAGGAAGCGTAAAAAGAAGGGACATTTTTAAATTTTATGAGTTTTGAAATTGAACGGGGATCTTGCCCCGTTGGTATAACATAGTGTCTGACTCCCATATAAGCAGCCCAATCTTCTGATAAGCTTACTTCTTCATTCATCCAGCTTAATATATCTCTTATAGTGTGTTTTTGTTCTTTTATTCTGTTCAGGAAGAGATTATTTTCTGGTGCTTTTTCAAATCTCTCTCTTATTAACCATTCAGCGTCTATGAGGGTTACGATTATGTCCGGCTTAATGAAGTTTTTTATTTCTTCATGGTCTTTTAGTTTGAAATTTATTCTATTCCATTGAATTGTAGCAGGTACTCTGATTATTGCATTTGAAATTTTATTTTTTTCAAGTTCATATCCGATTTTGCGGTATTCTCTTTCTCGGATTACTTCAAAAAGATAATTTGTAGTCCCGAGGAGCATGTCAAGTTTTTTATTTCCGGTTCGTTCAATCTCGGTTACTAAGTTGAAATAACTGACATCAAAATTCTCATCTTTACAAAACTTAATCGCGTTTTCAATATATTTTGTATCATCAAGTCCTGCTATGATGCCAGTTACTAAGACTCTCATTATTTTGCAATCCTCAAAATTATTTTATTTTTTATTTTTTGCGAAAATCGCAGAAATGAATCAAAATTATATATTATTAACATATAAAGAAAAAAAATCAATCAATAAATTTATCAAAAAATTCTTTTATTATTGGTGCACAGGTTGTCCCGCCGCTTATACCATCCTCAATTATAAGAGCAAATGAAAATCTATTTTTTTTATTTTCTGCAAAGCCGGCCATCCATGTATTCTTCCTTTTCAAAGAGTCTGTTTTTATAACTTCTGCGGTTCCTGTTTTTCCATAGATGGTAATTTTTTCTGATTTTGCTCTTTTTCCAGTTCCTGAACTTGAATTGACTACATTAAACATAGCGTCTCTTATGAGTTTAAAATAACTTTCCGGTAAATCAATATTTAAAAATAATTCATTATTTGTTTTTTCTGCTATTAGATTACCGTGATAATCATATGCAGCTTTGATTACATAAGGCTTATATGCTCTTCCATTATTAGAAATAGCTGCCATATACGTTGCAGCTTGAATAGGTGTAACAAGAATTATTCCCTGTCCAATTGATAATAATGCAGTGTCAAAAATATTCCATTTTTGCTTAAAAATTCTTTTTTTATACTCTTCAGATGGAAGGAGCCCGGTACTTTCTGGAAGTTCAAAACCTGTTTTTTGCCCAATTCCAGCTTTTTCAAGAATAGATTTTATACTATTAAAACCTATTTTTGTGCCTTCAGTGATAAAATAGCTATTACATGATTGTTCTATTGCATATGGTAGATTTACCTCACCATGCCCTGAACTGAGCCAACAACTAATCCTTTTATTACCGATAAAAACGTATCCTGGACAATTTACTGTTTCGTTAGGAGAAATTCCTTTGTCAAGTATGGCAAGGGCTATAAGAGGCTTTAAGATTGAACCTGGAGTATATGATGCCATGGTAGCTCTGTTAAACATTGGTTTATCAGGTGAATTTATGAGTTCAGAATATTCTTCTCCAGTAATATACGGGATAAAAATTCCTGGATTGAAGGATGGTGATGATACTATTGCAATTATTTCCCCTGTATTACTGTTCATCAGAACGAAAGCTCCTTTTTTGCCAAGTAGCAAGAATTCAGCCAACTCTTGAGCTTTAGAATTTATTGTTAACATTACATTTTTCCCTTGTGATGGAGGAACAAATCTTTCAAGTGTTTCACTGACAAATCCTTTATTGTCAACCAGGACGAGGGAGTATCCTTCGGTTCCTTTTAAACCGCCAACCGGTACGGAGAATATTTGAGACATATCATCGTCACATAATTTTTCGATTCCCGTTTTGCCTTCATATCCTATTTGATAATAGAAAAACTGTTCTCTATTTTCATCTTTTGTAGGATCTTCTTTTCCTAAGTGTCCGATTATATGTGAAGCAATATCTCCCATAGGATAATTCCTGATATAAGATACAGATAATTCTATTCCTGGTATTTTAGGATACATTTCGCAGAATCTTGCCGTTTCACTATCAGAAAGATTGGAAAAAACTTTTAGAGGTAATGCAGGTCTATAGAAAATATGTCTTTTTATTTCTTCTTCATCAATTTCTGGAACTCTTCCAATAGTAGATGATATTTCTTTTGCAACGGCATTTATGTATGAAATAGTTTGTGATAATTTTCCGGGTCTCCTCATTTCAGATAAATGAAATAATATATCTTTTTGTTGTGATAATCCGGCAAGAATTTTCATATCGCTTGAAATGATGCTTCCCCTGATACCAGGTTCTCTTATGCAACGGATAGATTGTTTAGTTATTTTTTGTCTATGTTCTTCACCAAAGCGTACTTGTGTATTCCATAAATTAAAAAGAAGTATCATATAACAAGAAAAAATAAAGATAAAAATTAATACAGTTCTCATCTGTTTCCAAATACTATTCTCTCTGGTTCGCTTATATTTAATATTTTTTTTGCATATTCGAGTACAGCCAGGAAGATAATAGACAAAGATATAGTTAATGGAAGAGGCAAAATCACTTTTAGAGGAGAAGGGGAATAAAAAATAAAAATCAAAATTATGTAAGAAACATAAAAAATGGTTATTGGTATTGAACTCGCGATTATAAATAAAAAAGTATCAGGTTTATTTTTTTTTCTCCATTTTTCAAATAAAAATACTACTAAAATAAATAGCATAGAAGAATAAATTGAAATGAGAGGGGAAACGCAAGAAAAATAGTTGCTGACTATCGCCATGATTACTGCTGCGAGAGCAAAGGTTGAAAAGTTGACAAGTGGGCATATTGCGATGGATAAAACTGGAAATAATGGACATAAGATCCCGAATAGTGAAAGATTGTTTTCTATTATGATCGCAAAAAGGAAAAAAGAGTATATATAAATGGCCTTCATTTTGGTTCTATTTCGTTGGTTTCAGGTATTATAATTATAATAAAATTTATATTTGACAAATCGGTCATAGGGATGAAGTTTAATTTTGAAGGAGGATTAAAAATACTGCTTTTGTTTTCTGGAATTGCCTTTCCAACTGGAATAAAAGGAGGTACAAAGAGGGAAAATTTTGAGGAAAATACTTCATTAATTTTGTCTTCTATGAGTATTGGATTAAAGAACTGAATGGAAGGATTTTTACTTCCTACTAAAATTCCAGGAAGATTTGCATGTCCAATAAATACACTAAGGGAAAAATCACCATCAAATATTGTTGCTATTTCACTGGTTTTACGTGATGTTTGAACTACTCTTCCAATAATGCAGAATTTATTTGGAGAGGAGTATTCTGAAACAATAGAAATGACATAATAACCATTTTTTACTCCCTCACTTTCTCCTTTATTTACTATGAATCTGGTATTCCATGTTTCTGGACTTCGATAACTTATTTCTGCAGGCAACAGTTTGAAAGAGGGCGGGGCTGATAATTTGCATATTTCTCTTAATATTTTGTTTTCAGAGCTTAACTGTTTATTTAAGAGTTTTTGCTCTGAAATTTCTTTTATGTCTTTTATTTCAGAAATTTTGCTTTTATTTGGGATTGCTGTAATAGAGAATGGAAGGAAAAAATCTCTAAAAAATGGTTTTAACCTTTGTAAAAAAAATAAACCTAGAGATAAAATAAAAAGGAATGCAAATACTTTTAAAAATAAATTTTTCATTTTGTTATTTCCTGGAGTGCTGTTTTGTCACGTGGCAAATGTTCTAAAAGTAACGTGTACTTTTTCCCAGGAGATAGAAACTTTTCCTCGGATTTTTTCATCAATTCATAAATGTACTTATCCTTATTAAAAATATCATTTATTGTTGTATTTTCCAAAAAAGCGCTGATTTTTTTAAAATCGCTCTGAAAACTTTTTAATTTACTATAGAATGTGTCAAATGAACTCCTTGAAAAATATGGTAGATACTTCTGCATATTATTGAATTTGGTTACTGCATCATTGATGGCATTTCTTTTTTCCTGAAATTCTAATTCTGAATTATCGTATTCTTTTTTCAAAATATCCAGGAGAAAATTAATAGTAGTCTGAACTTCTTCTTCACAATTTTTTGGTGGCATAGGGTAGAAATAATTTAAAGAACTATATTTTATTATCGTAAAGGTGCTGTCAGGGATACACTTTTTTTCAAGAATCTTATTGTCCTGAAGTGATGCATCGAGAACAATTTGTTGTGAGTATGATTTCAATTCATCAATGAAATTATTTCCAGTAGATGATTTTCCTATTGATGAAATTATGGACCAGGCTATTTCAGACTTGATATTGAGGATGAAATCCTCTTTTAATTTTTTATCATTTTTAAGGAGTGCTTCATAATTAAAGCTACAAGGATAAATGAGGAGAGCTCGTAGGTATGGATAGTAAGGCAGTGTTATGAAAGGTCGTTTCAACATTTTTTCAGATTTATAAATGAAGGCAAAAGCTACCCAATCTGGAATAATCTCGTCTGACTTTTTGTCATGATCGGCAGATAAATCTAAATATTTTATTAGAAGTATTTTTGCGATTTTCAATAGGGAATTTTTGTCAAGAAATATTTCTTCTGGAGAAATAGTAATTTCTATATTTTGCCCCTGAAATAAAACCTGAATTTCTCCTTTTCTAAGCAGATAAGATCGCTTTATAAATAGAAATCTTTTGTCAAACGGATTTTTTCTGAAATATTTTGCTATAACAGAATTAAGGGTGTCTATCTGAGATTTTATCAGATCTTTATCATATTTGAAATCACCATTTGTGAGCTCAATGAAATCCCAAGCCTGAATTTGCAGTAAAAAGAACAAAAAAGGTAGGAAAAATGAAAAACGCATATTTGAACACAATTTTCCTTTCCTGTAGATGTATTTTCTCTATTTGTTATTGTATATTCCTCTGAAAATATTATATATATTTTTTAATGACTTTGAAAAATCACAGTGATTATTAAATTACAAATAGCATTACTATTTCTTAATCACAGATATACTCAGAAAATAACAAATATTTTTTTAGATAGTTGTTTTATTTTATAAGACTGCTACGGATTTTCTGCAAATTAGAACCAACTTTTTTTGTTATTAATATATGTGTTTACGAATTCTTCATCTGTTTTCGTAAGATAGATTATTCCTTCTATAAGTCCGATTATTCCCATTATCCATGCTAAAAAACCACAACTTAACAGGCTTACAAGCAACATAATTAAACCTTCAGTCTTATATCCGAGAATAAATTTGTGAATACCTAATGCTCCGATTAAAATCGCACAAATTCCTGCAGTTACCTTTTTTTCTGCGCCCTGAACTTCTGACATATGGCACCTCCAATTTTTATTATTTGTAATTTAAAACTGCAAACTATATATTGCAAATCTAAAAAAACACATTAACATTAATGATTATAAAAAAGGGGGCAAAAGATGAATATAGATGTTGCAAAGGCGTTTTCGTTTGCAGTCGAAAGAGTAAAGGCTAATCCACTCTTTTACATCGTGGGCGGGTTGATACTTTTTGGAATAAATTTTATTGTTTCTCTTTTTGGGAATATTTTTAGTTTTATCCTGACATTTATAACTAATTTTGTTATAAGACTACTTAATTTACGTGGTGGAGTAGCGGAGGTAATTGCTAATCTCTCAACTTCTCTTGCTGGAATGATTATAGGATTTCTACTTTCATTTATCGTTGCTCCTTTTTTCGTAGGTTATTTTAAGGGGATAAAGAAGGAATGTGGGGGAAAAAATGCCGACATAACGGATATTTTCTCATGTATGAATAATTTTATACCAATTATGTTAAATTATGCACTTACTGTCATTATTGTATCAGTTGGATTTTTATTCTGTATTATTCCGTATTTTTTGCTTTTGCCTATGATTCCATTGACATTATTTTTCCTTGCTCAAGGTGAAACTGCTGGAATAGAATCAGTTAAAAAGAGTTTTGAAACACTGAAAACTAATCCCGTTTTGATTTTATGGACGCTTTTATTTATGATTTTTTCAGGACTTGGCATTTTATTATGTTGTGTTGGTGTATTTATAACCGGACCGATTGCCGCAATATCTATCTATCTTGTGATAGCTCAGGCGACTGGACTGGAGGAGTCAGAGCAAAATTCAGAATTAAGTAAGTAATGAAAATCTAAGGAAATATTTTACTCTGATGGAATCTCTGAAAGAAAGTATTAATAAACTTCGCAAAGAAAAAGATGCATTGATTTTGGCTCATAATTATCAACTTGGAGAAATACAGGATATTGCTGATTTTACAGGTGATTCTCTTGAGCTCAGTTTTAAAGCGGCCCAATGCAAAAAAGAATTGATAGTTTTCTGCGGAGTCACGTTTATGGCGGAAACAGCTTCCATACTTGCCAATGATAAAATTGTTCTCTTGCCTGTTTTAGAGGCAGGTTGCCCAATGGCAGATATGGCTGATGTGGGGAAATTGCGAAAGTTAAAAGCGGAACATCCAAACGCAATTGTGGTGACTTACGTAAATAGTTCAGCTGAGGTGAAAGCCGAAAGTGATATTTGTGTAACATCAGCGAATGCCATAAAAATAATTTCTTCACTTCCACTGGATAGAGAGATCATTTTTGTTCCGGACCAGAACTTAGGAAATTATTGCTCAAAGAAAACGGGGAGAAAAATTATATTGTGGAATGGGTTCTGCCCGACTCATATGAGAATATCGCCAGAATATATAATAAAGAGAAAAGAGGAATTTCCGGATGCAAAAGTTATAGTTCATCCTGAATGCCCTATAGATGTAATAGCACTGGCTGATGAAGTTTTAAGCACAGGTGGAATGATAAAATATGCGAAGACTACTGATGCTAAAAAGATAATTGTTGCAACAGAACTGGGGTTAATTTATCGTCTTGAGAAGGAAAATCCTGAAAAACAGTTTATCCCTGTTTCTGAACAGGCAGTCTGCCCAAATATGAAATTGACGCGTTTGGAGGACGTCCTTGATGCATTAAAAAATTTGAAATACCCTGTAAAAGTTCCTTCTGAAATAGCCAAAAAAGCTCGTGTTCCAATAGAAAAAATGCTTGAAATGTCTTCAACCCAAAATAAGTAAAAGGGAGTAGTAAATATGTATCAAGAAAAAATAATTGCTTTTAATTCGAAGTCAATTGCTTTGACAAAAAGTCTTTTTACACGCGTTTATGCGTGGATGTTTGCTGGGCTTTTAATGTCTGCACTGATGGCTTTTTTTGTTTCCACACAACCCGCTCTTGTAAAGTTATTTCTGCAGAATAAATTTATGTTTTTTGGACTTATTATAGGAGAATTTTTGCTTGTTATTTTAATCTCTGGAATGATAAACCGTATAAGTTCTGCTACGGCTGGAGCATTTTTTGCGGCATATAGTCTTATGAATGGAATTACGCTGTCTGTAATCTTTTTGATTTATCAAATTGGTACTATTTCTCTTGCATTTGGCATAACGGCAGTAACATTTGGTCTTATGAGTCTGATAGGGTATTTCACAAAAGCTGATTTATCAAAATTGGGTTCTATATTATTTATGGGCCTGGTTGGTATAATCCTTGCTTCGATAGTGAATATATTTCTGAAGAGCAATTTTTTTGATTGGATAATTTCAATGTTTGGAGTTTTAATTTTTGTTGGGCTTACTGCATATGACACAAATAAAATTAAAATGATGCTTAATCGTGCTGATAGCGATGAGACAATAGCGAAAATCGCAGTTCTCGGCGCGTTAAGTCTCTACCTTGATTTTATTAATCTCTTTTTATTCATATTAAGACTTATTGGACGCAGGCGTTAAACCTTAAAAGTATTAAAATTACTTCAATTATGTCAGTTAGCACTTTCTTAAAGTCTTTTTTTTCTATCAAAAAAAAGGCATCAGACTTTATAAGTTATCGTGTAAAATGTGGAAAATGCGGGGAAATTGTAGATGTGAAAGTTTTTCCAGACAGAGACTTAAATCCAACATATGAAGATGAAGGTCCTTCTTATACGTTACGCAAAGAGATTATGGATTCAAAATGTTTTAGGATTATGGTGTTAACTGCTGAATTTGATTCTTCTCGCAGGGAGTTGAACAAAGATATATCTGGTGGAGAATTTGTTAATTAAGTGGAGTTTTACATCACGTCATATTTTTTTATATATGTTTCATAATTTTTGTATGGATAAAAAGTGATTCCAGGTTATATTAATGCCCTAAAAGAGTTATTAAATTAAATGAAAAAATTTTATATCACAACTCCTATATATTATGTAAATGATAAGCCGCACATTGGCCATTCTTATACAACGATTCTCGCTGATGTTCTTGCAAGATATCATAGACTTTTTGGGGATGAAGTTTTTTTTCTTACTGGTACTGATGAACACGGTCAAAAAGTTCAAAAAGCGGCAGAACAAAATAAAATTACACCTCAAGACCAATGTAACTTAACTGTTCCACGATATCTTGAATTATGGAAAAAACTTGAGATAACAAATGACGATTTCATACGTACTACTGAAGACCGACATAAAAATGTTGTTCGGGAAATATTATCAGACCTATATAAAAAAGATCTAATTTACAGGGCAGACTATAAAGGTTGGTATTGTGTGCCATGTGAGAGGTTTTTTACTGATAAAGATCTTGATGAAAGAAAATTATGTCCTGAATGTGGTAGACCAACGGAGGAATTAGTTGAAAGTAATTACTTTTTTAAAATGGGACAATATCAGGATTGGCTTATTGATTATATAAACAAACATCCCAAATTTATTCAGCCGGATTTCAGAAGAAATGAAACACTTGGTTTTTTGAAGAAAAAACTTGACGATCTTTGCATTTCACGACCAAAAAAGAGATTGTCCTGGGGAATAGCACTACCTTTTGATAAAGAATATGTTTGTTATGTCTGGTTTGATGCTTTAATTAATTATATTTCTGCTATTGGATATAAAACTGATTCTGCAAAATTCTCAAAGTGGTGGCCAGCAAATTACCATCTGATAGGTAAAGATATTTTAACCACTCATACCGTATATTGGCCTATAATGTTGAAGGCTATAGGACTTGAGTTGCCCGAAACTATTTTTGCTCACGGTTGGTGGTTGTCAGGCCTTGATAAGATGAGTAAGTCGCTTGGAAATGTTGTAAATCCAATGGATATGATTGATAAATATGGTGTTGATGCGTTTCGTTACTTCTTGATGGCGGAAATGGTTCTTGGAAATGATGCGTCATTTACTGAAGATTCATTTATTAACAGGTATAATAGTGAACTTGCAAATGATCTTGGCAATCTCCTGAGTCGAATAATAAAAATGATAGTCAAAAATAGGAATTCCACCATCCCTCATCCTGATAGCATGCAACCCGAAGATGAGGATATTAAAAGGAAATCTCTGGATACTGTTTTGCAGGTTGTCAAATCGATAGAAGAAATGAAAATTGATAAGGGATTATCCATAATTTTTACAACAGTAAGAAGTTTGAATAAGTATTTTGAACAGTCTGCACCATGGAAGTTAATAAAAGAAGGAAATGAAAAACGACTTAATACTGTTTTATACTGTTCTGCTGAAGCGCTCAGAATTACATCAGGGTTGTTATATCCTGTAATGCCAGGAAAAATTTCTATGCTTCGTAAAGCAATTGGTTTTTCACAAAAAGAAAATCCTACTATGGAGTCGCTTTCAAATTGGGGAGGGCTAAAACCAGGAATGAGAGTTCAAGATATTAATTCCCTCTTTCCAAGAGCTGAATTAAAAACTGAGCAAGCTGATAAATTTCAAACAAAAAATTCATCTTCGGGAGTTAAGATTATACAAGAAAAATCCGAAGATCTAATTACAATAGAGGAATTTTCCAGGATAAAACTTAAAACAGCTAAAGTGCTCTCTGCAGAAAAAATAGAAGGTGCGGATAAATTATTAAAGCTTCAAGTTGATCTTGGAGAAACAAAAAGACAAATAGTAGCTGGTATTGCCAAGTTCTATAAACCCGAGGAATTGATAGGAAAGAATATTGTAATTGTGGCAAATCTCAAACCTGCAAAAATAAGAGGCATAGAATCAAATGGAATGCTTCTTGCAGCAAAAACTGAAGGTTACTTAAAGTTATTAATCGTAGATGATGAAAGTTTTCCTGCCGGAGCAAATATAGGTTGAATTAATAAATATATGCTATAATTTAAGCTATAATAATTTAAGAAAATAAAAGGATAATAACTCATGTATCCTTATAGAGGAAAAATAAGTTCCCAGTTCTTTCTCTTCCCTTTGATGCTTATATCTTTATTTTATGTTTTTTCCGATGACAATGACAGAATTTCTGAAGACAGATCAAAAAAGAAAAATAACGTTGTAATAAAATATGAACCTTCAGAGGAATTAATTACCGAAAAAATCCTGTATGAAACTCTTGAATATAATATAGTAAAAGAACACTGCGAAAAATTGCTTTCTCCTAATGGTTATATACTAAACCTTCCCGAAAGAAAGATCCTCATAGTGCATGATACGGCTGCGAAAATCGCAAAAATAAAGGAATTAATAAAGGCAGTTGATATGCCTGCAGTGAATATAAGGATAGATATAATTTCAACTTACAGTGGGGATGCACCTAACAATCGTTTCTCCACAGATATAAAATACAATATGCCAGGAAATGATGGGAAAATTATTATAAAAAATGGAAAAATTCAGAAACCTGATAGTATAACGATTGATCTTGTAAAAGGTAATCAGAAGACTAATAGAAATAATAGTTCGTGGTTAGTTACTCAAAGTGGAAAACCTGCGAGTATATTCGTTGGAAAAGAGATTATTGACCCCAGTTGGCTTGCCAATTACAAGCTCATTCCTACGGTAATAGTTGCTGGAGGCGGTACAGTAGTAAAAATTCCAGGTTCTAATCCTGATTTTGTTTGGAGAAATGTTGGAAGCACTTTAAAGATTTTACCAACATTAAGAGATGACGGAATGATAGAAGTAGAAGTTTATCCAGAAATAAGTTATATAGACGGAGAAGGTAAGAAACAAGCTGTAAAAGTAGAGTCTGTTTCTACAAAATTAACAGTTGCCGAAGGGCAATTAATTCCCCTTGGTGGAGTAATTGATACACATCGTGAATTTTATTCTAATCTTTTTGGACCTGATTTCAGAGCTACTGGTGGAGGGGGAATTCTGGATATGAAGTTAAAGGCTACTGTTTTACGTTTACCAAAAACGGATAATGATAAAATTCCGAAAACTAATATCAACCTGAATAGTTTGAATGCTATAGACAGAGGCGAAAATCCAAATAATTGGAGACGATGATGAAAGCTCAACGAATCAAAATAGTATTACGTGGAAGGAATCTTGAAGATATTTTGCCGTTTTTGTCTACTGATGCTATTGAACTTGTTGATGAAAATCCTGATATCGTAGTTACCCATGGTGGTGATGGCGTATTACTTGGTTCGGAAAGAGAATTTCCAGGTATTCCAAAATTTCCAGTGAGGGATATAAGGACGGCTCCTCTGTGCGAAGAGCATTCTGGCTATGATAAACTGATAAAGCTTTTAATTGAAGATAAATTAAAAAAAACAACTTTGATAAAAATAGAAGCGAGAACTAAAAATAAAAAACTTAAAGCAGTTAATGATATATTTG
>ERZ795046.2554-NODE-2554-length-15752-cov-8.697267_pt1 | contig 15752 bp, 11 predicted proteins | sample MGYA00375130_ERZ795046 | MGnify/ENA primary metagenome ERZ795046 (study PRJEB30175, sample SAMN05720202) | activated sludge metagenome | isolation source: anaerobic digester from wastewater treatment plant | place: Japan | collected 2015-05-15 ...
AGAGAAAAACAGGAACACCCAAAATGAATTTACACAAAAATCTTGACATTACCAGAATAGAGATGATATCCTGGATGTGATATCTGAAAGAACTGGATTTGTAAAATTATCTGTAAAAGGAAAGCATATGCTTATCAATGGTCAACCATACTATTTCAGAGGGACAGGATATGCGGGATGGGAGCCGGAGACCGGCTGTCCCGATACTTCAAGAGAGAGATGGAGAGAAAAACTGAAGGTATTAAAGGAATATGGGTATAATTACGTGAGATGTCAGTCATTTATTCCTGCTCCTGAATACTACGATGTAGCAGATGAGGCTGGACTTCTTATACAGAGTGAAATGGGAATGCTTGGTGCATGGGCTGGTACAAGTAGCTGGCATCGGTATTCCTGGCCAACACCGGAACCTATCTTTTACCGTAAATTGAAGTGGCACTGGGAATATACAGTAATGAGAGATGTAAATCATCCTTCTGCTAATATCTATTGTATGAGCAATGAACTGTTAAATAATACCGATTTTCCACGGATTGCATGGGAGTGTTATAAAAACACCAAAAAGATTAAACCATCTGCCTTTGTTATATGGACAGATGGAGGATATAACCCCCGGTTACCCGGAGATTTTGTAAATGCTGAGGCAGATATAGATAAAAAGACATCCCTGCCTGTTATTCAGCATGAGTTCAGATGGTGGAGTTCCTATCCTGATGTGCGGATAAAGAATAAATATAAGGGTGCAGTAAGGCCTTATGCAATTGAATTTGCTGAAAAAGCTGCAAAGAAAAACAATATGGTATCACTTTTACCTGTTATAGCAGAGAACAGCCATAAACTTCAGTATATTGAGGCACGCACAAAACTTGAAAACTGCAGACGGGATAATCCCGGATTGGCTGGAATCTGCCATTTTAATGCTATGGATAGTGGCTTCTCTCCGCAGGGAATCCTTGATGAATTTTATGAAAGGAAACTTGTAGATGCTGAAACCTGGCGCCAGACGATGGGAGATACTGTTATCCTTGTGAATAAAAACTTTAATGACAGGATAATAACGGGTGGAGAAACTTTCAGTTTTTCTTTCTTTGTTTCTGATTTTTCCCACCCTCCTCTTAAAGCACCTTTTATAAAATGGGAGTTGAGTGATGAAGAAGATAAACGGGGCTATGGTGCAGGGATTATACAATTCACACATAAACCCTTCAGGACTATAAAGGCGGGCGACGGTAAGGTAAGACTTCCTGAAGTTAATCATCCACAGCAATTAATACTTAAAGCAAAGTTGATTGAAGGGGAAAGGTTATTTAAAAACCAGTGGACATTCTGGGTTTTCCCTTTTGGAATAAAACTGCCACAGAATATGGTGATTTATAAGAGAGCAAAATATACATGGTTGAAAAATTCAGGTATTCCACTGGTACAAAAAAATAATGTAGAAATTGAGGGTTCCGATAAAATTATTTTAACGGAATTTGTAGACATTACTCTTCTGGAAAAAATAGAAAAAGGAGGTAAAGTTATTCTCTGTGCTTCAGAGGGACTGGTAAGGCCTTTCCCGCCTAAACTGGGTCTTGCGGAGGGTAGGTACTTTTTCTTACCGCCTGCTAATTATCCTTCTTTTGAAGATGGGAACAGTGGAACAATAATTCTTTCACATCCAATCCTTGGGAACTTCCCACATAAAGGGTTCGCTGACCTGCAGTTTTACAGAATGATTGCTAATTTCCCACCCATAGATTTACTTGTTCTTGGATGTAAAAATCCTGTTATCAGAAGCATCAGCACATATTTTATTTCCCATCCCCTTGGTTATTTAGTCCTCTTTTCGTACGGAAAAGGACTGCTTGTTATTACTTCCCTTAATCTTGATCCGAGATTATCCGAGGCAAGATATCTTTTATTACAGATGGTTGATTATCTTTCTCATCCAGAAGGTGGAGAAGAAATAATTTCTGAAAAAGCAATTGAGTTTCTTGTCAGTATAAGCAGTATTAAATAAATACGGGAAGGAGATAAAATGACAGATATAGAAAGGTTTTATGGTGTAATGGATTATAGAAAGGTGGATAGATGCGTGTACAGGGTTGGAATGGGTGTCTGGCCTGAGACGATAGAGAGATGGAAGAACGAGGGATTTGACCCTGATGCACCTCAAACATTTCCTCTGCAGGATAGATGGGAATGGTATGGCGGATGGTTTTTCCCGGATCCCCCTTTTGAAAAAAAGGTTATATATGAGGATGACCGAACTGTTCTGTATATCAATCATGAAGGAATAACAATGAGAGAAAGAAAGGATAATCCTTTTTCTTCAATGCCTCAATTTGTAAAATTCCCTGTGGAGACACGAGAGGACTACAGGCGGTTTATGAAAGAAAGAATGCAGCCGGATCTGGAAAAACGGATAGGTCCTGACTATAAAGAAAAGTTAACTTCTTATAGAAAAAGAGACTTTCCACTTATTATAATTGCAGACAGACATGGAGGTTTTTTTGGGGGCTTGCGGGCATTACTGGGAGTGGAGAAGTTGTGTGTGCTTTTTTATGATGACCCTGCATGGGTTGAAGAGATGATGGATGACTTAGCAGATTTTTTAATTTCAATGATGCAACAGATTCTGGAACTTACAGATGTGGATGTATTTGGTTTCTGGGAAGATATGGCTTACAGGACAGGACCCCTTATCGGTCCTGCCCTTTTGAGAAAATATGCCTTTCCACGATACAGAAGGGTTGTGGATTTCCTTGTATCAAAAAATGTAAGATTTATTTCGCTGGATAGTGATGGAGATATTACTTCTCTAATCCCTGTATGGCTTGATGCGGGCATAAACATTCTGTATCCATTTGAGGTTCAGTGTGGGATGGATGTTAATAAGATAAGAAAGGAGTATGGAAAAAGTTTAAGGATGTGGTACGGGATAGACAAAAGAGCCCTGGCAATAGGGAGAGAAGCAATAGATAAGGAGATTAAAAGAGTTGAACCTCTTGTAAAAGAAGGCGGATATGTCCCCGGCCTTGACCATAGTGTACCGCCGGATGTATCGTATCAAAATTATCTATATTATATAGAAAAACTCTGGGGACTTGTAAATAAAATATAGGAGGGCAGGATGCTATATACAGAGGTAAATGTTCCAGTAGAATTTTCATTAAAAGCACGGGGAAGTTATAAAAATATTTTTAATGAGGTGGAAGTAGATGTTATTTTTACCTCTCCGGATGGAGAGAAACTGAAGTTGCCTGCATTCTGGAAAGGGGAGGGGGAATTCGGAGTAAGGGTTTCTTTTCCCGGGGAAGGGATTTATAAGTGGGAGAGTATATGTTCTAACAGGAGTGATGCAGGACTTCATAAACAGAAAGGAGAAATAAAGGTGGTCCCTTATACGGGGACAAATCCGCTTTATTTATATGGACGGCTGAAAAATTCTGATAATAAAAGGTACTTTTGCTATAAAAGTGGCAAACCGTTTTTCTGGTTCGGAGATACATGGTGGATGGGATTGTGCAAACGTCTGCAGTGGCCATTAGAATTTAAAGAGTTAACCTGTGACAGGGTCAGAAAAGGGTTTACAGTAATTCAGATTGTTGCTGGGCTGTATCCTGATATGGACTGGTTTGATGAAAGGGGAAAGAATGAAGCAGGGTATCCATGGGCAGGTGATTTTTCAGAGATTAATCCTGATTATTTTGATATGGCTGATTTACGCATTTTCCATCTTATAAATGAAGGTCTGGTGCCCTGTATTGTCGGTGCGTGGGGGTATTATCTTAAATGGACGGGAATTGAAAAGATGAAAAAGCACTGGAGAAATCTGGTGGCAAGATACAGTGCACTTCCTGTGGTATGGTGTGCAGCAGGAGAATATGATATGCCTTATTATTTAACTGATACGAAAGAAGAGGACCAGAAATTTCAGAGAGAGGGATGGAAAGAGATAATAAAATACATCAGAGAGATAGACCCGTACCATAATCTTATAACAGTCCATCCAGGAAGTTTTATAAGAGAAGTCCCCGGATATCCTGACCTCCTGGATTTTGATATGCTGCAAACAGGACATTACGACGCTTCTATAAAAAATGCCGTTTACAGAGTTAAACAGTCATACAATGCAGAACCGGTTATGCCAGTGATAATCGGGGAAGCTGTTTATGAAGGGATAGGCGGGCAATGCAGGGAGCAAATACAGAGATTGGTTTTCTGGGCATCTGTCCTTAACGGCGCCTGCGGTTATACTTATGGAGCAAATGGTATATGGCAGATAAACAGGAGAGAAAGACCTTACGGTCCTTCTCCACATGGAATGAGCTGGGGAGACACACCATGTGATGAAGCGATGAATCTTCCGGGCTCAAAACAACTCGGGCTTGCAAGGAAACTTCTTGAACAATACAGGTGGTGGGAATTTCAGGAGCACCCTGAGTGGATAGAAGTAAATGTATCAGAAGAAGATAAGACAAGAAATTATTATCCATATATTGCAGGTATTCCAGAAGAAGTGCGCATTGTATATCTTCCTTTTTTCTATAACATTTTCAAACTGAAAGAGATTGAGAGGGATATCTCTTATAAAGCATTCCTTTTTAATCCAGCAACAGGAGAAAAAATAGATATTGAGAGAGTTAATCCCACTTCTGATGGGAAATGGGAACCAACCGTAGTGAAAGGCAGGATAGTACGATTACCTGTCTTTCAGGACTGGGTGCTGGTACTGGAGAAGAGATAAACAGGGAGTGTAAAGTAATAATATTCGGTTTTATCTCCGGCCGATTATTTTAAAAGGAGGCGGTGATGGAGAGATTAAATTTTGAAGAAAAGATTGATGGATGTCTCACTGGTGCAGTAATAGGAGCAGAACTTGGATTTTCTGAATTGGTAAAACCGGATAAATTTCAGGTGGATAATCCCGAGAATATTTTCAATATCAAACTGAAAAGAATTACCGATTATAAAGAGGAGAAGCATCGTATAAATATAGGTAACACATTACATTTTGTCCGTTTAGGTATAGAGGTATATCTTAAAAAGAAAGGCAGGGTCCTGCCTGAAGATTTTGCAGAGATACTTAGGGAAGATGAAGAAATTTCAAGAGGGGTATTTATCTGGGATGGCATCCATACCATTCAGGAGATACTGAAAGAAGGTATGCATCCCCGTTTAAGCGGACTTGGAGCGACGCCTTCAGGATTTGTATGTGCTTCAATGGTTGGAACAGGAATTTATCATGCAGGAGACCCTGAATATGCATATATTGATGGAGTTGAAATTGCCTCCGTTGTTCAGCCAAAAGATGGAGCGGATTGGGCAGGGTTATGTGCAGCAGCAATCGCCTCTTCTTTTATTCCTGAAGTTAAACCTTCAGAGATAGTAGAAAAGGTTATGAAGATAGCATTTAAGAATAATAAAAACATATTTTATCAGTACAACTATTTTCTTCGTGAAAACAGAAGGTTTTTTAATAAAGGAGAGAAGGAATTTTTAAAATGGTGGTTTTACGGAGGTGGACATACTGACTGGAATAAGTTTGGTAGATGGCTTGCTCCTGACCCGCTATATCATATCCTCCCTCTTCTGGAACTCATGGGAGAAGACCCCTGTAAAATAATCTCGCTTCTCTTAATACCTGCTAATAATTCTTCTTATGTCTCTACTGTTATAGCAGGTGCAATTTCAGGGGCTATGTCCGGTAAATGGGTTTTTCAGAAAGAGTGGCTTGAGTGGGCAGAGCCAATAGCAAGAAAATGGAGCTTATTAAAAGGTATTGTAAAACAGCGATTGAAAAAAGAAAGAGAGATTATAAGAATAACCGAAAAATTGAATATGGAAAAGCAGGAAGGTAGTACCCTGATCTTTGATAAAATCTATGGCTGCCTTCTTGCAGGTTCAGTTGGAAATGCAATGGGGTCACCTGTGGAGGGTATGTTTTATTATGAGATAGATAAAAAATATAAAGGGGGTATCACAACGGTTTTAAATCCCGAGCGGCTTGAAGGAGAGGATGATAACCAGATGGCAATGCTTCTTGTTGAGACATATATTGAAAGGGATGGACAGCCTGTAACAGCAAGACATTTCGGAGAAATGTGGAAAATGCGGCTTGATGAGTATCATTTTTATCCTCATTGTATGGGGAGTGCATATCAGATGATAAGGGATGGATGGGACCCCAGGATTGTAGGACACTGGAAGCCAGTAACAGGTTCAACTGTTATGTGTATGGAACCTGTGGGAATTTACCATATGTTAGACAACGAATTTGCAATGATAGATGCTATGGAGATTTCTTATATGTACCAGAGGGGTCTTGATGTTGTGGCAGCCTCTCTGTTAGCGGTTGCTGTTTCAGAAGCATTCAGGCCTGATGCCGAAGTGGAAAGTATCTGTAAAAAGGTTCTATCGTGTGCTCCAAAGGGAAGATTTAAGACATTTGATAGGAGACCTTTTAAGAGTTGTTATGATTATCTGGAGATCTGTCTTGAGATTGCTGACAAATATGATGATGTATTTGAGGTAAGAAAACCTCTTTATGAAAAGTGTCTCCTTTATCACTGTATAGACCCTCTTGAAGTGTTGGGTCTGTCTCTGGCGATATTCAAAGTGGCAAAGGGAGATGTTAAAAAGGCAGCGATTGGAGGGACAAATATAGGCAGAGATTCTGATACCATAGCAGGCCGTGCTGCGATGCTTTCAGGACTGTTAAAAGGTGGAAAAAATGTCCCCGCTGAATGGCTCTCTTTATTCAAACCAGAGCCTCTTGAAAGAATAAAACATAATGCAGAAAGGCTGGTTAACCTTATTATAAATAAAAAACTGAAAAAGATGAAAGAGAGGCAGATTCTATTGGAGATGTAGTTGTTTCATAAATAAATTTTCTGACCTGCACCGAAAGGAAGGTCTCTATTCCATACATATCCGTCAAATTGCTTAAAATATTGAATATTTATTGGAATCCGTGAATATCAGCAATAAGTCAAAAGGAAAAAGTCAAAAAAGATATATTACAAAGTGAAACGTGAGAAGTAAAAATATATAAGTTTTTCTTCTCCCTTTTCATATCTTACTTCTTAAACTTCACGCCTTTCTATCTCTACCCCCTTCTGTCTTCAAAGATTTTCAGCAAGAATCTACGAGGACCTGCTGGATATTCATTACTCTGCAAACCTGAGTTTTAACAGCAGTACCTCCGGCGCAACCATAACATGTCGAAATTTTACTGATGCATCAGTAATTTTTTCTATCCGTACAGGGGCAGGGTATCTGCCATCACCAAGATGATAAAATTCAACTATCCCGCCTTTGTTAGGAATTCCTGTAATAGATATATCCAGTTCACACTGCCACCCCTGAAATCTGCTTATCAGTATTGCCGCTTTCCGTCTGTCCTCGGATAATGCAGCTAAAATACCTTCCCCTGTTTCTTCATTGGAACCATTAGCATAGACACGATGCCCTAATTTATACAGTTCAACAAAGGATAAAAAGGCATCATATATCTTTGTAGTCCTGAACCAGTGATCAAAAAATCCCCAGATACCCTGAGCTGCCCAGTAGTAATTTGCCATATCAACAGGTAAATCCTGAAGCCAGCACATAACAGTTGCGACCATTGCACTTCCTTCCATACCCTGTATTCTCGGGACCTGTACAGGGGCGTGGACAGGGATATTTATAAGATATCCGAAATCCATCTGGAAGTGGGGTGCCCATTCGTCCATATGAAGTTCTGCTTTTTCAAAACCAAGGCGGTCCATAGAGTCACGTACGATACGGGCATGACGGGCGACATATGCTGGGTGTGGACCATACTGATGCCATGCATGAAAATCAAAAGGTGTATTTGTCTCCTTGCAGAAAAGGAGAAATTTGTCAGAGAATTCTTTGTTCCATGATCCACCACAAAGACCTGCACCAATTTTCAAGGAAGGGTTATATTTTTTCAGTTTCTTTGCAACAGTTTCATAAAAACGGAAAAAAGATTCCGGAGTCCCTGGCCAGAATCCTTTTGGTCCATAAGTCCATGGCTCATTCCATATCTCCCAGTATTTTATGCCGTGGTGGAACCCATTAGCCCAGCCATCGTTGTAATGCATTACTATATGTAAAGCTGCTTCAGCCCATCTTTCAAAATTATATGGTTCACGCAGAAAGTTACGGTGGGGATAAATTTCAGCGGATTCGCCAAGACGGTACTTTATATCTGCCCCTGTATTTTTAACCGCAAGCAAGTAATTGTCTGTTGGGCCGAAGACATAGTTTTCAGGATTTGAAGGGTCAAGGTTGAGTATAGGAAAGATATTATGCATATCTACTACATTTGGCATCGCCCACGGGCAGTCATGCAATCTTACAGAAGGTATGCACAGACGTTTAAAATAATCAGTGGCATCAAAATTACCATGCCAGAGTGTTGGTCCGAGATTAACTCCATGTAAAGGTTTAATATTTCCTGCCGGAATGTTTAAATCCACTGAAAAACTCTTGATATAATCTACCAGTTTTTCCTCCAAGGGACCTGTCCCCCCTCTCTATGAAAATTTGAGAAAGATTATATAAATGTATTAGTTTTTAATTTTACAATGGTTCTTTTAATAGTGTCAATTTAAAAGGACATTATATTCCAGAGAGATTATTTTGAAAAACCAGCCAGGTTGTTTTTATCTATTTTTGAGAGTATAATTAAAATATGAGTAAAAAGATAGTGATTTTAGGAATTATAGGCGTGGTTTTTTCTTCACTTTATGGTGCACAGGATTATTCAGTTATACTGAAACGGAATATATTTACTGAGCCAGCACCAAAGCCGCAGCCAGTTCCAGAAAAGACACCCATATTGAAACCAGCACCACCCCCATCTTTAATCTCTCTCATAGATGTCGCAGGTATAATCTATTTCTCTGAAGGGGGCTCTTTTGTAATAGTGAAGAGTAAAAAGACAAATGAAGAAATTGTTTTACAGGAAGGGGATATCATAGAAAATGCCAGCGTAGTAAAGATTGAAGAAAGCAGTGTGGTCTTTCTCTATGATGGGAAGGAAGAGAGGTTCTCGTTAAAACAGGAAGATAGTGAGGGAATGATGGTGCCTGTGGCACCGGGACTTACTGTTAAACTTGATGAGAAAACTGATACAGCTGTAAAGAAAGAAAATAAATCAGAGCCACAGATTGTCAATCCGTCGTCAGTCGCTGTACCTGAATTTACCGAACCTGTATTTGTTGACCTTAATACAGCACTCAACGAGATAAAAAATGATAAAGAACTGTTTAAAAAGGTAAATGTTACTCCGAAAGTTAATGGGGGCAAAGTAGATGGTTTTGAAGTGAACAATCTTCCGCAGGATAGTCTGCCTTATAAGTACGGATTGAGGGATGGTGATATTGTCCGCAGGGTAAATGGTATTTTTATAGATAGTATTTCAAAGGGATTTGCCGTGGCTAATCAGATAATAAAGGAAAAAACAGAAATTGTTACCGTTGAGGTTATAAGAAATAACACTCCGTTAGTCCTCACATTTAAGTTAAGATGACGTTTTAGAATGGAAAATCTGATAGAAGCCAGGTTATGGGAAAGCAGAGAAGATAAGAGTGTCAGATGCGGTCTCTGCAACCATTTCTGTATAATCAGTGAAGGGAAAACAGGTAGATGTGGTGTAAGAATTAACAGAGATGGAAAACTTTTCTCACTTGTCTATGGTAATATCATTTCTGAACATACCGACCCTATAGAAAAAAAACCATTCTTCCATTTTCTACCCGGTTCTCTTTCTTATTCTATTGCTACTGCTGGCTGCAATTTTTCCTGTATTTTCTGTCAGAACTACAGTATATCAAGGGTGGATGAAAAAAGAGAAATTTTGTTATTCGGAAGGGAAGCATCTCCTGATGAGATTGTTCGTCTGGCTCTTAAATCTGAATGTCAGTCCATCTCCTATACATATACAGAACCAACGATATTTTTTGAGTTTGCTTTTGACACAGCTAAGAAAGCAAAAGAAAAAGGGCTGAAGAACAATTTTGTTACAAATGGATATATGAGTAGAGATGCACTGGAAATGATTGCACCGTATCTTGATGCGGCAAATATTGACCTGAAAGGAGATGAAGCATTTTATAAAAAACTGTGTGGAGCAAAAAGAGCGCCTGTAATTGATAATATAAGATTAATGAGAGAACTTGGTATATGGGTAGAAGTGACAACACTACTTATCCCTGAATACAACGATTCAGAAGAACAGATAAGAGAGACAGCAGGTATTATTAAAAGTATTGATATTGCAATTCCCTGGCATATAAGCAGGTTTTACCCGCATTATAAGATGAGCCATCATTATCCCACACCAACTGAAAAAATCAGTCGTGCAAGAGAAATTGGTTCTGAAGAGGGATTGAGGTATGTCTATACAGGAAATATTCCCGGGGATGAAGGAGAACACACCTACTGTTATTCATGCAAAAAACTTCTGATACACAGATACGGCTTTTCTGTACTGGAAAATAAAATCAGGGATGGGAAGTGTCCCTTCTGTGGGGCTGAAATAGATGGGGTCTTCGTATGAAATACATACAGGTTTTTACAACAACAGGTAGCAGAAAAGATGCAGAAAAAATTGCAGAAGAACTGGTTAAAAATAAACTTGCTGCCTGTGTTCAGATATTTCCTGTTAGCAGTATATACAGATGGAAGGGTAGAATAGACAGGAGCAGAGAATATCTGTGTATTATAAAAAGCAAGGGGGGTCTTTATAAAAAAATTGAGGAAACCATAAAAGAAATTCATCCTTACGAAGTCCCGGAGATTATATCTTTTCCAATTTCTTCAGGCAGCAAGGATTATCTTGAATGGCTCGCAGAAGAAACAGAGTAAATATAATCCCCCTGTTCTTGTTCTTTTTCGCGGGTCCCATAATTCTGCATTCTGAATTTATTTCTTTCTTTTCTGATTTCATACCTGTTTTTCCCTTCTATCCATTTTGTGGTGTTGACAGAGAAAAAGTAAAATTGTAAATTATATGGGATGGAAACAAAAAAATTTATAGCGATAGACATTGGGGCTGAAAGCGGAAGAGGATTGATTGGTGAGTTCAGTGGAGAGAAAGTTGTTTTGAAAGAGATACATAGATTTCCAACACATAATGTCAGATTACATTCCCATATATACTGGGATGTTCTTGCCATCTTCTCAGAAATAAAAAAGATTATATCTATTGCAAAGAGCGAAGGGAATATCTCAGGTCTGGGGATAACCACATGGGGTGTGGATTATGGACTTATCGGTGAAAATGACATTCTACTTTCCAACCCTTTTCACTATAGGGATAGGCGGACAGATGGACTGCCTGATGGAATATTTGGAATTATTCCGAAAGAGAAGATATTTAAGAGAACCGGAATCCAGTTTATGCCTTTGAATACGCTATATCAATTATATGCTACAAAAAAAGAATTTCCCTCTCTCCTTGATTCTGCAAAGACACTGCTTTTTATGCCAGACCTTTTTAACTTTTTCCTTACAGAGAAAAAGGTGGCTGAATATACAATAGCCAGTACATCCCAGATGTATGATTCCAGTGTTGAAAGAGAAAAAGAAGTTCCAGGTGAGTGGGCTGTTGATATACTGGAAATACTTGGTATACCTGTTCATTTTCTACCAGAAGTTGTTTCTCCTGGGACATTTTTAGGGAATATATCAGAGGACATTAAAGAAGAACTTGGAATTTCTGATATACCTGTCTATACGGTCTGCTGTCATGATACTGCATCTGCTGTGGTTTCTGTTCCGGCAAAAGATAATGTGTGGGCATATTTATCTTCAGGTACCTGGTCATTGCTAGGTGTGGAGATTGACCAGCCGGTTATCAATGAAAAAAGTTTAAGATATAACTTCACAAATGAAGGTGGCTACGGAAAAACTATAAGATTTCTTAAAAACATAATGGGACTGTGGATTTTACAGGAATGCAGAAGGCAGTGGCAGAGAGAAGGCAAAGAATTTTCATATCAGGAACTTACAGATATGGCTTCTTCTGCAAAACCATTTCTTTCTTTTATAGATGTAAATCATAAAGATTTTCTTTTCCCGGGCAATATGCCTGAGAGGATACAGAAGTATTGTAAGGATACAGGGCAGCAAATTCCAGAGGATATTCCACAGACTGTCAGGGTAATACTGGAAAGTTTAGCGATGGAGTACAGATATGTAATGGATAATCTTGAAGATGTTATAGGCACAAGGATAGAGACACTCCATATTGTTGGTGGTGGTTCGCAGAATAAACTTCTGTCCCAGTTTACTGCATCAGCGATAAAGAAGGTGGTAATGGCAGGTCCTGTGGAAGCAACAGGTACAGGAAATATACTTGTTCAGGCAATAGCCACAAAAGACATTTCCGATATTTCCCAGTTGCGTGAAGTTGTCAGGAAGTCATTCCCCCTCTTTGTTTATCAGCCAAAAGATACAGGGCTCTGGGAAGAAAACTACGAGAGATACAAAAGGTTGGTCAGCCGCTAATGGATACCGAAGAAAAAATCAATTATCTGGATGAACCACTGGCAAGATATATAAACAGAGTTTTTTCAAAAACTCCCATTCCAGGAGGAGGGAGTGTTGTTGCCTGTGTCGCTTCTCTGAGCTCTGCACTTATCAGTATGGTTCTGAATTATACGATTGGGAAAGAGAAATATGCTGCATACGAATCAGAACTAAAAAACATCTTTGAAGAAAATGATGTGATTCTTAAAAAACTTTCTTCATATATTGAAAAGGATAGTCAGATCTATGAAGAGATAAGAAGGTGTAATGCAAAGAAGGATTATACTTCTGCAGAAAAATATCTTAAGGACTCAGCAGAACTCCACCTTGACATATGCAGAACTGCACTTAAAATTATTGAATTTGCAGGGTTCCTTACAGAAAAGGGGAATAAAGGACTTATCTCCGATACAGGGATTGCTGCGTCTCTTGCTATTTCTGTATTCTTATCGGCAAAGATGAATGTCCTTATAAATGTTAAGTTTATTAAAGATAGGGATTTTGTGAAAAGTATATTAAAAGAAGTTGAAACAATGGAAAAAAAACTTATAATAAATGGACAAAAAGTGTGTGAAAAAGTGATAAAGATACTGGAGGGAAAGAATGGGTAATCTTATTGATGGAAAAGCGATTGCTGAAAAAGTAAAGGAAGAAGTTAAAAAAGAGATGGAGGTGCTTAAAACAGAAGGGATAGAACCTGGACTTGTTGCCATACAGGTTGGTGAAAATCCTGCGAGTGCTATATATACAAACCAGCAGAAAAAGAACTGTGAGAAGGCAGGTATAGGTTATGAATTGAAGACATTCCCGCAGGATATTACTGAGGAGCAACTTATAGCAGAGATAGGGAAATTAAATGGTGATAGCAGTATCACGGGTATTATACTTCAACTACCTCTACCACAGGGAATGGATGTAAGAAAGGTTCAGGCATCTATTTTGCCTGAAAAGGATGTGGAAGGTGTTAATCCTGCAAATATGGGATGGATTGTATATGGCAGGCCTTATCTTGCGCCGTGTACTGCACTTGCCGTAAAGGAAATAATAGATTCTACAGGGGTTGACCTCTACGGAAAAGAGGTTGTGATGGTGGGACACAGTGATATTGTGGGTAAACCTGTTGCTCTTTTGCTTGTTGACAAATTTGCTACTGTTTCTATATGCCATATAGGAACAAGTGATGCGGGGATGCTGGAAGAACATATCCGTCGTGCAGATATACTGATTGTGGCTGTAGGGAAGGCAAATCTTGTACCAGGAAAGTGGATAAAGGAAGGGGCTATTGTTGTAGATGTAGGGATTAATAGGGTAGGGGATAAGATTGTGGGTGATGTTGAGTTTGAAACAGCAAAAGAAAGAGCATCCCTTATAACCCCTGTTCCTGGCGGGGTGGGACCTGTAACTACAGCAATACTTTTAAGAAATGTAGTAAGGGCTGCAAAATGGGCGAAAAAATAGTGATTGACTACACAAAATACAGATTGAAGAAAGAGGATGAATTAAAAAATATCCTCAGTAATGTTAATAAACTGACTTTATTGTGGTGTAAAAAGTGCTTTACAGAGTTCAGGGAAGAACCGGGAGAGGAATGTGATGAGGCAGTAAGGATAATCAGGGATTCAGGTGTAGAAATTGCTGGTTGTGAAGGCATTGATTTCCTCTGTAATAATTACCTTACAGGGAAAATTCTTGAATTGATGTCGGATAACATTCCTGTTGGGGTTATTTCCTGCGGGATAGGTATTCAGTTTGTATCTAACTTTTTTAATGGAAGCAGGAAGGTTCTCGCCCTATCTGATTCAATTCCCCAGAGCGGAAATGCCACATCAATCGTCGGCTATCACGGAATTGCTTTAGGAGCTGAAAAGTGTGCTGCCTGTGGCCAGTGTTATCTTGGAAAAACAGGGGGTATATGTCCTGTTGTTGCCTGTGCAAAGTCCCTTCTTAATGGGCCGTGTGGCGGAGCAAGTAAGGATGGAAAGTGTGAGGTGAATAAGGAACTTCCCTGTGTCTGGATTGAGATATATAAAAGATTGAATAATCAGAAAAGGGAGATGGGTAAAAAAATTGATATAAGGGATTACAATATCTTTTCTGTGGAAAAAGAGAAAAAGCATATTAAGAAAAACCAGGGAACACGTGCAACTGGATTTTACGGTGGAGTCTATCCTCAGGAAAATAAGGATATAGCAGAGGCAATACCTATTAAAGTTTTTTCTATACCGGAAAGGATAGCCATCTTTCTTTCACAGCATACAGGCATTCCTGCAAAGCCGTTGGTAAAACCAGGGGATAGGGTAAGAAAAGGACAGAAGATAGGAGAAAGTGCAGGGTTTGTATCTGCACCAGTCCATTCATCTGTCAGTGGAAAGGTTATAGAAATAGAAAATAAACTACATCCTGTTTCTCAAACATTACAGCCAGCAGTGGTTATTGAAAACGATGGGATGGAGAAATTAGACAGTGCAATAGAACCGCTGACTGAGTGGCAACAACTTCCGAAGGAAAAATTGCTGGATATATTGAAGGAAAAGGGTATTGTGGGTTTAGGTGGAGCAATGTTTCCCTCATCTGTGAAGTTGTGTCCGCCGAAACCCGTGGATACACTCATTGTAAATGGCTGTGAGTGTGAGCCGTATTTGAACTCTGATAACCGCCTTATGATTGAACACTCTCAAGAAATTTTGAAAGGAATAGAGATAGTCAAGGAATTACTTGGAGTTTCCAGTGTTATATTTGCTATAGAAGATAATAAAAAAGAGGCAATTGAAATTATCAGGCGCTCTTTAGAGAATTATCCAGAAGTAAAATTGGAGACACCCGCGACAAAATATCCGCAGGGGGCAGAAAAGATGCTTATAAAGAGAACTTCAGGCAGAATAGTTCCAGAGGGAGGACTTCCGTTTGATGTCGGTGTTGTTGTTTTCAATGTGGGCACACTCCATTCTATATACCGTGCGATATATGAAGGTATGCCTCTGATTGAAAGGGTTATTACAGTAGCAGGGAAAAATGCAATAGCCCCGGGTAATTATATTATCAGGATTGGGACACATTTTTCAGATATCCTCAATACCTGTTTTGATATTAAATCTTCTACTATTCCGGATGACTGCGAACTTAAGATGGGCGGACCTATGATGGGTATTGTTCAGCAGGATGTTAATTCTGCGGTGATAAAAGGCACCACAGGACTTTTACTGCTGGAGAAATATCCTGTG
>ERZ795046.2555-NODE-2555-length-15749-cov-95.808398_pt1 | contig 15749 bp, 10 predicted proteins | sample MGYA00375130_ERZ795046 | MGnify/ENA primary metagenome ERZ795046 (study PRJEB30175, sample SAMN05720202) | activated sludge metagenome | isolation source: anaerobic digester from wastewater treatment plant | place: Japan | collected 2015-05-15 ...
AAAAGGCGTTCGGTGGAAATAAATACGATGGTGCATATGCCATCCAGCAAACGACAGATGGCGAATATATCGTTGCTGGGTACACAGCGTCGTTTGGAAATGGTTATAATAACGACGTATACGTCCTGAAACTTACTTCAGACGGAAGTTTAGCATGGCAAAAGACATTTGGAGGAAGTAATGATGATGAAGCATATTCTGTCGAAATAACGACAGATGGCGGATACATCGTTGCCGGTTATACAAAGTCGTTTGGAGCTGGTTATGAAGACGTATACATCTTGAAACTCGATTCAAATGGAGAATTACACCCATAATCTGCAACTATAGATATTTGGGCAATAAAGTTAATTTCTTTCCACATTCTAAACACAAAACCGGGCATCAGTTGCCCGGTTTTGCCTTTCTCATTAACTCATTGCAAAATCTCAACTGCCTCTTGTGCATCTTTGCCATCATATATCCAAAATGTTCTCCAAATTCCTCATTCATCGATATTCCTCTACAGTTTGTGGGTATGCTGCATATTTTCGTTGAGATTTCATAATTTTATGAATTTACTTGACAATCTGTTAACAAAAAATGTATAATTACATTGAATTTTCCAAATCAACTTTCCTGTGGGGGCGAAAATCATGAGAAGAACAGCTTACTTAGTGGTTTTGTCGGCTCTGTGTATCATTTTGTTGGTCTCTTGTACAAATCCTGTCAAGAAGGATATTTTCATCAACATTTCATTAATCGGTGAAGCCGCAAACATTAATTACTCTAAGTTTTCAACAACTCCTGCAAGCTTTCAGGACAACATCGTCGTGAACAAATACAAGGTGTATTTGTTGTACCAAAGTGGGACAGTAGTTTACCAGGAAGAGTTCTCGAATCTTTCCAACAACACGATATCACTTCGTTTGACAACTATCAACAGTGGAACGTACACCTTAAGAGTGGAAGCATTTAACGATACCACACCAATCTTCTATGGTGAGGAAGTAGTTCAGCTTTCATTTGGGCAAAACAACATTCAACTCGCAACATACTTCAACAAAGCAAAATTGACCATGAACGTTCAAAATCAAACAGAGGGATTCCAAATCACTCAGTTGAGTATAGTAGGGTCACTGCCGGCAAGTCCTACCAATAACTTTGTAGAGAATGCACCATTTCAAAACAAAGAGATATATCCAGGAGTTTGGCATATTGACTTGGAAGCAACATTGACTTCAGATAGCTCATCAGTTAAGGTAACATATCCGACAAATGTATACGAAATATACCCATCAGAAGACAAATTGCTAAATCTCGTATTAGAGAGCGATGACTTGGGAAACTTGTACATAGATTTGCTTACTGAACATTTTAGTTAGGGGGTCGATGATATGAGAAAAACCACTTATTTGTTAATGCTAGCAATTTTGCTCGCAATTTTAGTACTGTTTTCTTGTACAGATCCTGTCAAGAAGGATATTTTCATCAACATTTCGTTAATTGGTGAGGCTGCGAAAATTAAGTACTCTAAGTTCTCAACATCTCCTGAAAGTTTCCACGACAACATCGTTGTAAACAAATACAAGGTGTATTTGTATCAAGATGGGACAGAAGTTTACCAACAGGAGTTCTCAAATATTTCCAACAACACAATATTACTTCGTTTGACAAACATCAACAGTGGAACGTACACCTTGAGAGTGGAAGGATTTAAAGATACGACACCAATCTTCTATGGAGAGAAAGTAGTTCAGCTTTCATTTGGGCAAAACAACATTCAACTCGCAACATACTTCAACAAAGCAAAATTGACCATGAACGTTCAAAATCAAACAGAGGGATTCCAAATCACTCAGTTGAGTATAGTAGGGTCACTGCCGGCAAGTCCTACCAATAACTTTGTAGAGAATGCACCATTTCAAAACAAAGAGATATATCCAGGAATTTGGAACATCAATTTGGAAGCAACATTAACTCGTTCTGATTATCAAGTTCGAGTAAAATATCCAACAAAAGCATACGAAATATACCCATCAGAAGACAAATTGTTGAATTTCGTGGTGAAGAGAGATGATTTGGGGAATTTATACATAGATTTGCTTACAAAAGTTGAATTACCGTATCTCGACAAGGTATGGAACATGAAAGCGGAGAGGAATGACGATAGGCTGAAATTGATGTGGGATTACAACCTACCGGCAACGTTTAATATCTATCGAGGGGATGGATCTGAGATAGAGTTCATAGGCGTCACGACGGAAAAATACTTTGTTGATACAAATCCTGTAAGCATTAAGAACCATTACTATGTCAATGCAATTTACGGGGGAAGAGAAAGTGGTTTGTGTGAATTAGTGGTAGACTTGCAATCGCCACAAGTGACAATAATCAATCCAACGAACGGAACAATTGTAAGAGGTTTAGTTACAGTAACGGCAGAAGCACAAGACAATGTTGAAGTATCAAAGGTTGAATTTTACGTAGATGGGACGAAAATCGGTGAAGACACCGTTAAGCCATATCAATACGATTGGGACACTGAATTAACGGACGACTCAACACATACGATACAGGCAAAAGCATACGACATGATAGGTAACTCAGGGCAAAGCAATATAGTATCGGTGAGAGTTGCAAATTGCAAACCAGAAGTAAGGATAGTAAGTCCAACGAATGGATCAACTGTAAGAGGGGTAGTTACGATAACAGCAGAAGCGCAAGATAATGTTGGAGTATCAAAGGTTGAGTTCTACATAGATGGAACGAAAGTCGCTGAAGACACCAGCGAGCCATATCAATATAATTGGGACACTATTGGACTAACGAATGACTCAACTCATACGATACAGGCAAAAGCGTACGACATCATAGGTAACTCAGGGCAAAGCGATATAGTAGTAGTGAGAGTTGTAAATAACATACCACAAATTACGATAATAAGTCCAACGGACGGTGAGACTTTGCATGGAACGGTTACTATACTGGCTGAAGTTGAAGACAACGAAGGAATAGCTCAAGTTGAATTTTTTGTTAACAATAAACTTCTGAAAGGCGTCATCTCACCGCCGTATCACTATGCTTGGAATACGTATGGAGTAATCGATGGAACATATACATTAAAAGTGAGAGCTACAAATTTATTGGGTAATCAGAACTCTGAAAGTATAAATGTTGTAGTGAACAACGGACAAAAGACGTTTGGTGGAAACAGTAAAGATAAAGCATATTCCATCCAACAAACGACAAATGGCGGATACATTATTGCCGGTTGTACAACGTCGTTTGGAGCTGGTGGCTACGACCTATACATTTTAAAACTCAATTTAGACGGAAGTTTAGCATGGCAAAAGACGTTTGGTGGAAATCGTGATGATGTCGCATATTCCATCCAACAAACGACAGATGGTGGATACATCGTCGCTGGGTCGACATATTCTTTTGGAGCTGGTAGTAGCGATTTATACATTGTGAAACTAGATTCAAATGGAACACTGATCTGGCAAAAGACGTTTGGAGGTGGTCTTGAAGACTTCGCATATTTCATCCAGCAAACGACAGATGGTGGATACATCGTCGCTGGGTACACAAACTCTTTTGGATCTGGTGGCTACGACGTATACGTTCTGAAACTCAATTCAGATGGAGGTTTAGCATGGCAAAAGACATTTGGGGGGAATGGTGACGATTATTCATATTCCATACAACAAACGACAGATGGCGGATACATCATTGCCGGTTATACAACATCGTTTGGATCTGGTGGCAGGGATGTATATGTTCTGAAACTCAATTCAGATGGAGATTTAGCATGGCAAAAGACGTTTGACGGTGATGAAGCATACTCCGTCCAACAAACGACAGACGGCGGATACATCGTTGCTGGGTACGCATGGCCATTTGGCTCAGGAGTTTACGTTCTAAAACTAAATCCAAGTGGAGACTTGCAATGGCAAAAGACTTTTGGAGGAGAACCTAGCGACAAAGCATATTCCATACAACAAACGACAGATGGCGGATACATCATTGCGGGCACTAAAGGGACTTTTGGACCTGATAGCCGCGACGTATACATTTTGAAACTCAATTCAGACGGAACTTTAGCATGGCAAAAGAAATATGTAGGAAGTAATGATGATTATGCATATTCAATCCAACAAACAACAGATGGCGGATACATCGTTGCTGGTTCTACAAATTCGTTTGGAGCTGGTTGGGAAGATGTATATATCTTGAAACTTGATTCAAATGGAGAATTACACCCTTTTGAATGATAGATTTTGTGAATAAATGAGTCAGTTATTCTTCACTTTAAAACATATCGAAACAAAACCGGACATCAGTTGCCCGGTTTTGTTTTTCTCAACAATTGATTGCAAATCTCAACTGCTTGCTGTGCATCTTTGCCATAGGTACATCCAAATCTTTGAGCAAGTTCTTCGTTCATGGAAGCACCACCTGCAATGACTGGTATCTCTATTCCTGCGCCTTTGAGTGTGTTTACGACCTCGCCTACTTTGACAACTGTTGTTGTCATCATTGCAGATAATCCAACTATGTCTGGTTTTAATTCAACCGTCTTTTGAAGGATGACTTGTGCAGGTACATCTTTGCCGATGTCTATTACTTCAAAGCCTGAACTTTCCAACACTGTTCCAACTATCTTTTTGCCTATGTCGTGTATATCGCCTTCGACAGTTGCCAGCAAGACTCTTCCTGACTTTATCGACTGACCTTCTGGAATCATCTCAGTTAGTTTTGCGAATATCGGTTTCACCGTTTCTGCAGCCAATATTAGATGTGGCAGGAATATCTTGTTACTGGCATACAACTTCCCGATTTCTTCCATAGCCTTTGCCAGAACATTTTGAACGATTTCCAGCGGTGTCATTTGTGATGTACCTGAACTTAGTGAGGTAATGTATTTATCTGCACTAATCCCATCACCTTGAATCAGAGCTTTAACCAACTCGTTTTCTATACCTTGCACTGGTGCTTCGACAGCCTCTTTTTTCAACATCTTCTTCATGCCCGTTAAGATATTCATCGTTGTCTGTTCTGCCGTGTTGATGATGGCACCACAAAGTCCTCGTTCCATAGCCAATGCAAGTAGTGATGCATTTAGACTCTCACGGTTTGGCATACCAAAACTGAAATTTGATAGTCCTATGCTCGTCTTTATGCTATCTGCTGAAAGGAGCCTTATCGTTTCAAGTGTGACGTTGTAATCTTCATTTGCGCCGAATGGTAGTACCAGCGGATCAACGAAGATTCTATCTTTTTCTATACCTTGAGAAGTTACATATTCAACCGCCCATTTACCTATCTTGTACCTTTCTTGCGCACTCTTCGGTATCTCGTTTCCCATTGCGAGGATGATAAGGACACCGCCAAATCTTTTCAGCAGTGCAATCTTTTTATCTAGATCTTCTTTTGTTGCCTTGGAAGAATTGATGAGTGGCCTGCCAGGATATTCGAAAAGTGCTGCTTTCAGGAATTCCTCGCTCTGTATGTCCAAAGAGAGTGGAAGACTCACTACCCTATCGAGTTCAACTATCACTTTTTTGAAATGTTCTTTGCTTAGGAAAGTCTCGTTGCCAAGATTGACATCCAAAACTTGTGCACCCTCATTTTCCTGTTCCCTTGCCAATTTCAATATATTCTCAATATCGAAGTTTCGTATCTTTTCTTGGAATTTCTTCTTTCCAGAGGCATTTATTCGCTCGCCAACTATCAAGAATGGTGAGATATTCACCATGTATGTTCTATTCGAAATAACGTCCAGTTTCTCAACATTTCTCTTTACAGGTTTTCTATCCTTAAAATGTTTTGTCATGTAGTTTATGTGTTCTGGACCTGTGCCACAGCAACCACCGATGATGTTCATCCCAACTTGCACGTGGTCTTCCATGTACATTGTAAACTCCTCAGGACTGGTCTTGTACACGAGCTTTCCACCAGCAGTTAGAGTTGGTTTACCTGCATTTGGTTCTGTGAAGACGGGCTTTCTTGAAAAGAGTGCCAGTTTCCTTGCAAGTGGTACCATCAATTCTGCTGTCAGTGTACAATTCATACCAATTGCATCTACATCTAAGTCGTTGAAGAGTGATGTGTAAATTTCTAAGCTGGTACCAGTCACGGAAACACCATTTTCTTCAAATGTCATGCTAACGAGCAATGGGAGTTCTTGAGTCACATCACGTACTGCAAGGTAAGCAATTTTCAGTTCTTTTAGATCGCTCATCGTCTCTATTATGAATCCGTCCACACCTGCATCGTACAACAATTGTGCCTGCTCTTTGAAAATGTTGTACACATACTCCGAATCGAGCTCGCCAAAAGGCACAATCATCTCGCCAACTGATGATATATCACCAAGTACATACACATCTCTACCGTACAATTCTTTTGCCCTTTTGGCTGATTCCTTTGCTATTCTCACTGCATTGACATTTATATCGTAGAAAAACTCCTCACAATTCAGTTTGCGTAGCTTATGACGATTTGCACTGAACGTGTTAGTTAGTAAGAAGTCTGCACCAGCTTTTGCGTATTCATCTTGTAGCTGTCTTACAGCATCTGGATTGGTTACATTGAGCAATTCAACCGGTGCACTGCCCTTGGTGATACCACGCTTGAAGAATTCCGTACCGTATGCACCATCGATAAATAAGATCCTTTCATTTATAAGTTTGGAAAAAAGCTCTCTGTCCAAGGTTATCTCTCCCTACATTGATTTTTTTATAAGAGTCGCAAACTCAAAAATAAGCTACTAGATGGGTTGACCTTTCAAAATCCTTTCGAATACTGGATCAACTATTCTATACATATTTTGCATCTTTTCAATAAGCGACATCTTTTCGAGGGTTGTCAAAAGATCAGAAAGCCTTGAGTCACTTATCATATCACCCTTGGCGATGAAATGATTCTTTATCATCGTCCAAGTGTTTATTCCTTGTGCAATGAGCTGTAGTATCGTAGTATATCTAGGACTTCTCTTTTCAAGTTCGTTCATCTCTTTTTTGAAAAGCCCTTCCATCAAAGAATAGACCTCTCTTAAAGCCATATCCTTATCTTTCGTTTCCAAGTATTTTACACCAAACAATGTGAGATAACCTGGTATGCCATCTATCTTTTCAACAATCTCTGAAACGTCAAAATCTATTTTCTCTCCTATTTCTCGAAAACCCATTTTCAAGAACTCGGTAGATTGTTCAAAGTCAAATGGCTTTACGACCATTTGTTGGACTGCCCTTCCATAGAGTGGAGAATCGTAGTTTTCTAGTTTCAAAAAGTCATGAAGCACGCCTACTTCGGAACCTGTCACTATAACTCGTACATTAGTTAAGTAATCGTAGACATAAGATAAGAAGGTAAGTAAATCGTTTCCACCCCTCGAACCATAGAATCTGAAGTACTGTGCCTCGTCAAAACACACAACGAAGTAGTTATCTTCTGCTTTAGCAATTTCATTGAATTTCTCGAAGAGGTCCGACAAGGTTACCTCCTTGGGATTCATTTCGATACCATTTCCGAGCACGTTTACGCCCTTGACTCTCTTAAGAAAATTGCTTATCTTTTGTACATTGGAAATCTTCGAGAGCACCGTGTTCAGCTCTCTCACCAAGTCCGAGTGAGTTATGTTTCCAGACGTACCTTGGTACACCTTTCTTCCATCTATGGTGATATGCATAAATTCACTTTCGTTTAAGAACACACTTATCAAAGACGACTTTCCAACTCTTCTCAACCCAGTTACTAAAGTGAGAGGGTACATTTGCAAAGCATTTCTCAAATTAAGAAGTTCCTGTTCTCTGTCAAATAGATCATCTTTTCTAAGCTTTGGTGTGAGTGAGAACAACATTTCTTCCACCTCCTCATTCTGGTATATCTATTATACCACTTCTGGTAGCAGAAGTTACTTCCGGGGGCGGAAGCTACTTCTGGGGGCGGAAGTAAACAAGAATCTGAAATGGCAATACATAATACTGAGATACGGCATACCAAAATTGAATACGCTTTCTGTTAAGCCTCATCCTCGCTGAATATGTTTGAATATGTTCGAGATACGTACTATCCGTTGTTGACAAGAATACACGAAAATATATAATAGACTTGATAATATAGCTTTGCAATAGATAATTATCAATTCAACATGACTGTTGAATGTTAATTTGGAGGTAGGCAATGGACGAAAAGGATGGAGTGCAGAGAAAAAATGAAAGTGCGCACCACCATGGCAATCATGACAATCATGTACATTCTCATGACCATGGCCATTTAGTTGATTCTGAAATAAGTGGCATCAGATTACTATATGTTGTTCTACTGAATTTTGGTATCACAGCTGCTGAATTGATCGGTGGGTTGATAGCAGGTAGTTTATCTTTGATTTCTGATTCACTTCACAATTTTAGTGATGCGATGTCGATCGTTGTCACGTATTTTGCACACAAGATATCTTTGAGAGAACCATCTAAGAAGAAGACATTTGGATACAAACGTTCCACCATTCTTGCAGCGTTTCTTAACTCTCTAACTTTACTAGTCATAGGTGGATTTCTCATTAAAGAAGCAATCGAAAGATTTGCCAATCCACTAAGAGTTGGTAGTATAACGGTTATCTGGGTTGGTTCGATCGGATTGATTGCCAATTTGTTGAGTATGTATCTGCTCAGAAAATGGTCTGGGAAAGATATGAACGTAAGATCAGCATACCTACACATGTTCACCGATGCGCTTTCTTCCGTTGTAGTTATACTCGGTGCAGTGATAATGAACTTTTCAAATTTGAATTGGCTTGACCCACTACTTACGGTTCTTATAGCTGCTTATGTGATAAAGGAGAGTTTTGAAATACTAATTAGGTCTATTAACATTCTTATGCAATCTGCACCTGAGATTGCCGACATAAATACGATAGTTGATCAGTTAAGAAAGATCGATGAAGTGCAAGATGTACATCACGTACACATCTGGAGTTTGGATGAAAATACCATATTCTTTGAAGGTCACATAAATCTGAAAGAAGATTTGCCTGTTAGCGAGACGATGAATATAGAAAGTAAAGTCAAAGACCAACTCAAGTCATTTGGTATCTCACACGTAACGATACAATTTGAGTACAATGGCTGTCCAGAATGCGGTGTTATAGAAGAATCCGATGTATAACGGCACAGCCCCGATGAATACGTGCAAAACTATTCAATAATACCAGCTATGCAAGTTGTTGTCTTTCGTGGTATCATGATACCTGAATTTAGTACGGTTATCTCATTGTATAAACCAAGTAATTCAACGTATTCCTTGTTCGTTCTTATATCTAAATCACCATAACCTGGCGAGAATCTCATTGTGAGCTCTTTGGCATTCTCTTTCTTGAATTTTTCTTCAAAAGTATCGTTGAGCTTCTCAAGTGATTCTGATGCCCATGAATCGAGTAGGAAACTTAGATAAACTGAAGACTTGCCAAGCTCTTCTATTTTTTGATCGATTTCTTTTCCAAGCGTGGAGATGAAGATGAGAAATTCATTGTATTGTGCAAATTGCGATGGTATGGAGTAATCTGGCAATTCAGACCTTTCAAATGTACGCCAGAAGAGTTTTGGCCTCGCACATTCAAGGCCCAAGAGGTAAATTGAATTTACATCTTTCATGATATTTTCGTCCTTTATTGCCTCTACGTATCTGATACCAGCTCTTGCAAGAAATAGCTTTTTTTCTGGCATGTAATCAATTTTATCTGGGATAAATACATTTGGTAATCTTTCGGACATTTTTTCATCTCCCAAGTCAGTAATTAAATTATATTGAGTTATATTGAGTTATTCTAATATAGTATACATTGTCATTTGCTCAGTGTAAATTGTTCGAGATGTTTAGGAGGTACTTAAATGGGTGAATCAATCAACGATAAGGCTGGAATTGAAGATTTAAATATATGTAGACCGTGCGGTGGGAAGTGCTGCAAGTCCTATCCTGGCCCTGCAACGCCCGATGATTTTGGAGCACCTGATAAAGAACGCATGTACAATGAATTGTACAGTGCATTGAAATCTGGTAAGTGGACTATCGATTGGATAGACCAAGAACAAGAGTATTATTTCATTAGACCTGCGGTAAAAGGATTCGAATCGAGCGTTTTTGATCACAGATATATGGGAGAGTGTACTTTTCTTACGCCGACTGGCTGCGCACTTTCTTTTAATAAAAGACCAGAAAGTTGCAGAATGCTTGTACCAAAAATCAATGAAAAGTGTGACCCGCAAGGTTATACAAGGGCTTATGTGGTAAAAATGTGGCAGCCATACATCGATGTGCTAATAAAGGCCGCCACAGACGTTGAGAAAGTTGATATAGATTTCAATTGGTGACTAGCTTTTTTTCCATTCTTTGAATGCGTTCGTTATCGGTAAGCGTCTATCCTTCCCAAATGCCCTTGGTGTAATCTTCGGACCGGGCGGTGTTTGTCTGCGTTTGTATTCGTTAACGTCTACCATCCAAGCTACTCTTTTGACAGTTTCTTCATCGAAACCTTCTGCAATGATATCTTGCACGCTGTAATCTTCTTCTACGTACATACGCAATATCTCATCTAACACAGGATAGGGTGGCAATTTGTCTTGGTCAGTTTGATTTTCCCTCAATTCTGCACTCGGTGCCTTTTCAAAAACTCTTCTCGGTATGATTTCTCTACCTGCTTTCTCATTTACGTACTCTGCTAGTTCGTACACTAAGGTCTTGTAAACGTCTTTGATGACCGCATATCCGCCTGCAGTATCTCCGTAAAGTGTTGAATATCCAGTACTGCTCTCACTCTTGTTCCCAGTCGTGAGCACAATCCAGTTGAATTTATTCGATAGGGCCATGAGTATTACGCCGCGAATTCGCGCTTGCAGGTTCTCTTCCGTCGTATCGAACGGCAGGTCACCAAAGATCGGTTTGAATGTGTCAAGATACGTCTCGTACACATCCAATATGGGAATGGTCAAATACTTTATCCCAAGGTTTTCAGACAGAAGCTTAGCATCCTCCTTACTATGTTCAGAAGAAAATGGACCAGGCATGGAAACGCCAACTACGTTGTCTTTACCAAGTGCATCAACAGCTATGCATGCAACAAGAGAACTATCCATACCACCACTAAGCCCGATAACTGCCTTTTTCATTCCATTCTTTGTGATGTAATCCCTTGTGTTGAGCACGAGCGCATGGTACACCTCTGCAGCCTTTGGTAGTGCCTTTTCTATTCTCTGGGCAATTTTTGGCTTGTTCTCATTATATTTGAAATCTATGTCTAATACTTCAAGTTCATCTATCGCCCTCTCATCGAGATTGTGTTTATCTTGTCGTCGCCTTGGGTCTCTGAGCCTTGCCTTGTCTATGCTGATTAAATCAATATCGGCAACTAAAAAATCTTCCTCAAACTGCTTGGCCCTTGCTACGATCTCTCCATTTTCGTTTATAACCAAGCTAGCGCCATCGAATGCAAGCTCATCTTGTCCACCGACGGAGTTAACGTACGCAACAGCGGCTAAATTATCGTTTGCCCTAACGGATAGCATGCGTTCTCGCCACGACAGTTTTCCTATGTAATACGGTGATGCAGATATGTTGATGATAATTTCGGCATCTCCAACGAGTGCTTCCGTTCTTGCGGGACCGCCAGGATACCAGATATCTTCGCATATCGTTACACCTATTTTTGTACCATTGAACGATACAACTAGCGCCTTATCACCATGTTGGAAATACCTCATTTCATCAAAAACACCGTAATTTGGCAAATAATTCTTGTGATACTTTCCAACAATCTTGCCATCGTGCAGAACGGCCGCACCGTTGTATATATCGCCTTCCTCATCGACAAATCCGACGATGGCTATCAAATTGTCAGGCACGTGCGATGCAATTTCATTGAGTGCTTCGATATTTCTCTCTATGAAATGCGGTTTGAAGAGCAAGTCTTCCGGCGGATATCCGGTTATGGTCAATTCTGGAAAGGCAAGCACATCCACTCCCATATCAACTGCCTTCTCAATCTGCCCGACTATTTGCCGTACGTTTCCAGCGATATCTCCCACTGTTGTATCGATCTGTGACAATCCCAACCTTATTTTTCGCACAACCTATTCCTCCTCCGTATTAATGTTATCCTCTATTTTCTCCTTCTTTCTCCTTCGATTTCTTACCTGACATCAACATGAGTGGCAAGACAGTTAATGTGAGCAGAGTTGCGGTACCTATGCCCAAAGAGACGAGGATAGCCACTCTCTTGAAGAGTACAAGCTGCCCACCGATGAGCATCGTCATGAATCCACCAATTATTCCAAGTGCATTACCACTTATCGAAGGACCTACATTCTTTACTGTGAGAAGTATATCCTTTGTTCTATCGTATTCATGACCGATGTGTATAGAATAATCTATAGCAAGTCCTATAATTATACCCGAAGTTATGGCAGTTGAAATTTCCAACTTGATGCCAAATATAGCCATGTACACAAAATTCATAACGGTGGCAATTATAACAGGACTGATCAGCTTAAGTGCCTCTGATATCTTCCTGAAGACTATCCATATCGTTATGAAGACTATAATCAGTGCTGCAAAGAGACTTTGCAACTGATTTCTCAAGATAGTATCGTTTACTGCTTTCCAGATAAACGGAATACCTGCCAAGAAATAGTTGTATGGCAAGTCGTTCAAAACACCCTCTATCAATGTTGTAATCTCTTCAAGGTGGTCACTGCCGGATTTTGTGAGATTGACCATAAGCCGTATTGTCTTGGCATCTGCTATGTAGTTTCTAAGTAATGGCTGATTCCTTACTGCAAGTGTAAGTAATGTGATTGGGACATCCGTTGGAAAGTCAACATTTGTGATGTATTCTGAATTTGAAAGTTCAGTGATTATCTTCTCTATGTTTGCATTGTCGCCAGGTAAGAATACACCTACAGGTTTTTCCAAAACTATGTATATACTATCTCGCAATTCGAACTTTTCTTCTAATAGTTTGTATCCCACATTTATATCGGAATTCTTCGAAAAGTAATCCGTACTTGTAAGACCAACTTTGATCTTCGAAATTAAAAATGGTGATGAAACCAAGGCAACGACTATTATCACGACGATCGTCCAGGCGGCCTTTTTGCCTATGAAATGTATGCCAAGAGCTCTTGGCTTGTTTTTAGATTTCCTACTGGCTTGTTTGAGAAGTTCTCCACCAACTGTCAAAGTCAAGATAAAATCAAGTAGTAACCCTATGGAGACGTATATACCAAATTCTCTGAATGCAGGAATTTCGACAAATGCAAATGAGCCAAAGCCGATAGCAGTTGTCAACATCGAAAGGAATATAGGCTTGTAGATTTCCCCCTTGGCATCATCATCTCTAAAGAGTGAGTTGTAATAGTGCAATGGGTATGCTGAGCCTATGACTATGAGAAAAGACGGTATCATTGCAGTGAGCAAGTTTAGTACACCATTGAGCGATGAAAGTATGCCAAGTGTGAATAATGAGGCCAATATAGGTACGAAGAGTGATACAAGTGCTGCTTTGGCACTTCGAGTCTGATAGTAAAAAATGATGAATATGACTAAGAACATCGCAATTGGATAGAAGAACATCGAACGTTGCAATTCATCAAAGAGCATATTGTTTACGGAAGCTTCGGATATTACTATCACTGGATCATTCTTCAAATTGTTCGTTATCTTTCTTACGGCAGCTTGCACTTCACTCTCGTTTTGTGCATTTGTATTCAAAACGGTTAACAGCATCGCATATTTTTTATCATTGGAGACAAATACCTTTAGATTCGAAGGTAAATTCTCAAAATCTATAGCATCATTGACAATGTGTGCACTTGTGCCGGGATAGTTCAATACAGATATCACCATTTCAACATTTTCCATCTTCTCGATCTTTTCTTGGAGAGCCTTCAGACCTGACAATGCGCCTGGAGTATCGAGCGATACAGGTGATTCGTATATAACACTAACATTTGTCAAATCTCCAAACTTGGAACTCATCTTCATTTCATTTTGAAGTGCAGGATTGTCTATCTCTGAAATGGGTTTTCCAGGTGTGTATCCTGGCAAGAAAGTCTCTATACGCGTTTCGATCTTTGCATTGCCTACTATTATCAACAACGATAGAATCAACAAAAGTAGCGAGATTATTGTAAACTTGTATTCGTAGACTTTATCGAGAAACTTAGAAAACAGATTGGCCACAGCATCATCTCCTTTTCAGTTCTAACTAACGAGTATTTGGCTTTATCACACACAAAACTATACATAAATCATTTTCTTCGTCATTCCGCCATCGATGACAAAATACTGTCCAGTTATAAATCCGCTCTTTTCATCGTCAACCAAAAATTCTATCAAACTAGCGATGTCTTCTATCGTGCCAGCTCTACCTGTAAGGTGTTGCTTATGGTCTTGTTCACTGACTTGTTCACCTTCATGCAATATCCAACCAGGACATATCGCATTCACACGTACGTTTGGACCTAACGAATTTGCAAGTGCGTGCGTGAGACCCAATATTCCAGCCTTTGAAGCACTGTATGCCTCATTACCTGGCTCTGACATCAACGCCCTTGTCGATGAGATGTTCACTATTGCACCTTTTCCGGGATTTTCCAACATCAGTGGAACACCAAATCTCGCCATTAAAAAATAACCTGTCAAATTCACATCGATTGCCCTTTTCCATTCTCCAACACTCAGGTCTAGAAAACTCTTGAACTGCCCAATAGCTGCATTGTTTACAATTGCATCTAACCTGCCAAATCGCTCTTTCAGCAGTATGTAGAACTCTGCCACGGCAAATTCATCTGAAACATCACCAACATACAGAAATGCATTTTCATTTACCTTTTGTGGAAAGTCTTCCAACGCCTTCTTGTCATGGTCTATTATTCCAATTTGCCACCCGTTGTTGAGAAATCTCAATGCCACACCTTTACCTATGTTGTTTGCTCCGCCACTGATAACGATGACTTTATTGGCTTTTCTTTCAGCATTTCCTTCGCACATACATTTTCCCTCACTTTCACTGCGTTATTCGTGTGAACTAGCATAATAAATTATACCACCAGTGATATAATAAAAATAAGCATTTCGATGATTTTGGATAATATTTATGTACATCAAATATCGGGGGTGATACTATGCTCAAACCCAAGAAAACCAGAACTTTGCCATACGTAGTGATATTAAGCATCGTAACATTAACGATATTAGTGATTCTCTTTTCATCGGCAACTTCCTCAAGCACAACAAAGGAGGCGAGTAAGGTGAATAGCTTAAACGTAACGAGTTCCTTCAAAAATGGTGAGTTTATACCAAAAAAGTATGCATGTGAGGGAGAAGATATTAGCCCTGAGCTTGTTATAACAGGTATTCCAGAAAATGCAAAGACATTAGCAATCATATGCGATGACCCAGATGCGCCGGTTGGTACATTTGTTCACTGGGTAGTGTGGAATATACCAGTCAAGGGTACAAAAGTTGTCGTGGCTGAAAATTTGAAGAAAGTAGATAAATTACCAGATGGTACAAGGCAAGGATACAACGATTTTGGTAAAGTGGGATACAATGGTCCATGCCCTCCGAAGGGACATGGTGTACACCATTACCATTTCAAAGTCTATGCACTTGATACAACATTAGATATCAAGGGAAATGTAAAAAAGGCTGACCTTGAAAAGGCAATGAAAGGTCACATATTGGCTCAGGGAGAGATTGTCGGATTG
>ERZ795046.2558-NODE-2558-length-15728-cov-26.533976_pt1 | contig 15728 bp, 17 predicted proteins | sample MGYA00375130_ERZ795046 | MGnify/ENA primary metagenome ERZ795046 (study PRJEB30175, sample SAMN05720202) | activated sludge metagenome | isolation source: anaerobic digester from wastewater treatment plant | place: Japan | collected 2015-05-15 ...
GCAAAGATTTGATGGATATAGTTATAGAAGGGAGGTAGCAATTCTTACGTAGCGTCTTTGTAAGAGACGCAATTCCTCCACGTGGCTAAAGCCAGTGGCTTCCTTGCGTAAGAATTTGTGAAAGATAAATAGGGTAATGTTTTTTAGGTTAGCAAGGATGATCCCAGATTGAAAACTGGATAGTTAGTTAGTGTTAGTAAAAATAAAACAATGGTAAAAGATCAATATGGAAATAATGTACAGGTAGATATTAATGATCCCAGATTTAAAACTGGATAGCTAGTAGGATGTACAAAAGGATTCGCAAATTTTAAAGATTAGAATGGTAAAATTTTATATACAAGCATAACTGATCCCAGATATCTTTCAGGTCAATTAGTGGGGCATCATAAAGGAACCATGGGGATAACTAATGGAACTCAAAATAAAATGATTAAAAAGAATAATCCTATTCCTTAGGGATGGAGAAGAGGACGAACAAATATTAAAAAACATTAATTAAATATTATATTTAATATAAAAAATATAATTTAAAAATAATCAATAAAAAAGACCCCAATGTTAAAATTGAGGTCTTTCTTTTTTTTTCTTCTTATGAGTTTGTTCTAATATTGTTAATACTCAAGCTATGCCCAATCGTACCTGATAGTTAGGTTTATTTGGAGCGGTGTGTTCTAATCGGCATACTATAACTACCCAAAATCGGCAGACTGCAGCCAAGCGTTATGTAGTTTCCAGCTCTTCTGGACATCTCCTGAGGGACCTAGAATATGAATAGACATCTATTTTCTTACATAATTATTATAATATCCATCTCTACCTGTAGCGGGTTCATGTTTGGCTCTTAAGAGTGCCATTATAGCTTGTGCACCTGAAGGTGTGTAGGCATCTATGACGGTCAAAGTTATGGGCTACCATCTAACCTTACCTGCTTGCCAACGGATTTGATTAATATAATTTAATTGAACCTATCCAGCACTCCATTTAGGTAATTCTGCTTGGATACATAGATAAGTAGGGATACCCTAAATACTGACTATGTATTGATATTTTAGAGGCACTTCATATTGAACACCCATCATTTCATTTTGATAATCTGGATTTGCCATTTTTTTATCTCCTAATATTTATAAATTTTATAGTTTAGATAGAAACTGTTATATAAAGAAACTATCACTAATTATTAATTACTATTTCATTAAATTTTTAACTCAATTATTTTGGCATTGTGCTAGTTTTTTCGATAGAAATAGGAATTATGATATATTCAGCTGATTTAGTAGGCCATAGTTTTACTTGTCCTATCAGTTGATTTCTATCTATTACATCTGCTGTATTGAGTGTGTCATCCATAATAAATTCGAAAGCGTATAGACCGTTTTTCATAACTATATCAGATAAATAACCGTCAACATTTTGTTTAAAGATAACTCTCAGATTAACGGTGTTATTATTGAATAACATAGTTCTGCCATAGCTTTCAATCCATTTCTTAATTCTATTAATGAGAATTCTCACATTAACTCTATCAAGAGCACTGCGTTTTTGTTGTAGGGTTTTTTGACCCCAGACTACAGTTCCTTGACCAGGGAATGAAGCTATAGGATTTATATTATGGCTATAAAGTAAATCACGGTCAGATTGATTAAGTTTAATAACAGGTGCTATAACATTAAGTGAGCCTCTGCTAATACCAGCGGGTGCATAGAATGGCTGTGATATTCTTTCTGTATATGCCAATACTGCGGGTATATAAGTAGAAGCTGGGATTATAGGTAAAGTATTAGTGTATATACAATTAATCTTTACAGCGGGATAATAAACAGCACCAAAAGAACTATCAAAGTATTTAGTATTCTATATTACGCTACTTACATTATAATCATTTATTTTACCTGCATCTGCTACAATTATACATTCACCTCTACTTTCACAAATCTCTAGACTATACTATAATAATTTTCGCATATTTTCTGTGCCTATATGTAATCCTGGTATTGAAATTACATCAATATTATATTCATCAGCATTACCAAAGAGTTGTATAGCCTATTTGAACTTATTAAAGCTAGCAGTAGTACTAGTTGTATCACTGAAATCATAGCCATTAAAGCGATTATCTCCAGTAGAATAATCTTTGAAGGGATTACATCCATCAAATCCGCCATAGAATGGAATGATATAATCACCATTAAAAGTATCTTTAGGCAAATTTGAAATATCTATATTTTTAGATATAGGATTTGATAATGCTCTTATTTCCCACAAAGCGGTATTATATCCACAATGATTAAATGTGGTGCCACTAGTGGTTGTATGTGCTATATCTGGATAATCTAATGTATAAGCATTACTTCCAGTATAATATCTGCATCTCTACACTACATTGACATTACAATTAGATGCAATGCCTTTTTGTTTTACTAAATCACTAACAACAACTCTAATATAGCTAGATTTATTTGCATAATCGCCTTTAGTAATGATTTTCTTAGTGCTATCATTATATTCATAATATATATCACCAATCCGTCTTGCTATGTAATCTTCATCAGTAGGATTAAGATTGACTTTAGTAAAAGACTATAATATTTTTGGTTGCTTATCATTATCATAATAATCTCTAACTATTACATCAAAAACAGTATACTAGGATTCCGTATTTATATTTTCAATAGCAATCTTGATATCTCTATTAGTATAATTTCCATCACTTAAGTGTTCAAAATGAAATAGTTCATTACCTTGTTCATTATAGATGCTTGGAGTGCGTGCATTTTGATAACCATTTATACTTATAAATTTACTGGCAGTTTGTACTGATACAGTTGTTTGACCTGCACCAAATTGTGTACTTGAAGTATAATCCTATGCTTTGCAATATAGATAAAATGGATTATTATATGCAGGAGTTTCAGGAATATATTTCTCTATATTTAATATTTCTTTTACACTTTTACTGAATGAATTGCCAACACCACTCATAGTATAATTTATTACAACATATTTATTATCTAATTCATCACCTTGTGCACCACTTGCAGAAGTAACAGTAACTCCTGTTAAATTATTTCCTACTAATATAGCCAATACTGAACCGCTAGACTTGTCACTATTATGTGCGTAAATTATATATGCAGTAGGTTCCCATTGTTCATTCCAAAGCATTCTTTGAACATAGAAATTCTATTTATTTTTTGAATATTCTAGAGCAGCGTATTGAGCATAAAATATGCCATTAGGCTACCCTGTTTTTGCTATTAAATCATTTGTATTTTGTATTAACATAGGCACGAATGCTCTACCTTTTGTAAATCCACCAATAAACACCGCAGAAGGCTCAATTGGTGTTTCTACTTCTAATACAGAATTGTCAAATTCCTATGTATAAATCCCTGGACTTAAATATTCTTTCATATCTTATAATCTCCATATTTGGTTTCTTATTAATTTTGTTTTTATAAGGCATTAAAGGTTTACCATGCTTATTTAAAACGTATACTAACATAAAGTATACCTCCTTTTAGGAGTTGTTGCCCTTCGCCAATGTTAGGTAATGTGTGTTTTACAGCCGACTATCCCTACCCCTTAGGATTGTTTACGTACTTCACGACAGAGCTTGGAACTAGGGCATCATTCCAATGTGTCATAAGATAGATAACGTAGCTTTCGCTTAGGCTAGTCAACTAGGGCTTACAAGCCCCCACTTCAAGCACCTATGGTGCTAAGTGGTGGGTAGTTGACTTGAAGTGGGAGATACTGTTTTAGCTATTTATTATTATTCTGTTTTCTCTGTAGTAGTTTGCTGAGATTCAGCAGCTTGTTCAGTGTATCCAGGTATATCTTTTACACTATCAGCTATTGGTACACACATAATAAATTCATCATCACTAATAAATTCTAGATTTTCCAACTTTACCATAAAATACTTGGCTAACTCATTAGATCTAATACCAGTTATAGTTTCAAATGCAACCATCTTAATATCATCAATACTTCTAAAGGCATTTGGAACCAATACCTTAAAAGAAGAACCATGTCTAGAAATCAACGATACTACTGCAGATACATGGTCGTTATCTGCTCCTTCAGTAAAAGCACTATCTTTACATGTAATATTGACTGTTACTAATATAGAACTTGCACCTTGATATTTCATTTTAATACCTCCTGTAATTTATGATAGGTATCTCTATCAGTATCATTCTACCAAGTAAGATAATAACTGTCAAGTCTATTTTTTTAGAAATATTCAGTGGTTAGAAGTCCGCTACGCAGCCCTCTAACCACTGATGAGAAGATACTATAATCCTATCTGATGATGAGTAATACCTAGTATATAATAACATATATTATAAACAATGTCAAATAATCTATGGTACTAAAGTTACATATGATATAGCTGCCATTATAATGGAAAAAGCGACACTAATAACAGTTAATACTAATTTATTATGATGTTTAATCTCATCAATATCAGATGTTATTTTTATTAATTTATCATATATTGGGCTACCTTCTTGAAAAATAGATTCCAATCTGTCTTGAATGTATTTATTTTGTAATATATCTTTTTCACTATGCCATGTCTTAAGTTGCTCTATTATCTCTTTATTATCTTCAAATAACCTTTTAATTTCAAGCAGCATATTCTTTTCATTTTCAGATATAATATTTACTTTCTTTTCTAATACTGAATCTAGAGTTTTAATACATTCATCAATCTTTTCTGATATAACTTCTCTATTTTTCATAATAATATCATAAAGTTGTGCTCGAGAGGGTGGTGCAGTTACATATGTTAATAACTCATTTATTGACTTGGTAAGTTCTTTAATGGCTTCAAGGTTGTCTTCCTGAGGTTTGATGATAGTAGCTAGTATAGTCTCAACAAACTTAGCTGGTATATATTCATCTTGTGCCACGTTATGCACCACCATTTCTTGTTTTTATAGCTGAAAGTCTTTCCTTCATTTTGGCAAATTCTCTTTTCATATCAGCATAAGTTTTACCATTGTTTATAAAATACTGTTTAGTAATAAGTTCTACCTCTTTTTTAACTTTCTCAAATTCTCTTATTTGTTCTGTTATATCTGTACCTATAGAAATAATACCAATTATGTCTTTATTAAAAAGTAATGGTGCATGTGTAAAACTGTACCAGTCATTACTATTAGTTTTAATTGTGTGTTCTATTGGTTTTCTATGTTCAAGTATTAATTTATCTATACGATACAAAGCATCTACAAATTCTTTGTTATTTGAAAATATATCTTTGTAATGCTGTCCTATAATATCCATATAAGTTAACTTAGGTGTGACCAATGAGGATTCTACTAGTTGTTTGTTTGAGTATATTATAATACCTGTTTTATCGTGTACAAATAATAAGTTTGGTATTTGATCAGTAATAATCTTGAGGAGAGTATCCATTTTATAAAGCTCTTTTTGGAGGGCTATATATTCTGTTAGATTTACAGCATGACCTATTATTCCTTCTGCATTAATACCATCACTGCTAAGTATTGGTGCTTTATAGACACTATATGTTTCATATTTGTTTTTATTATATCCAGATTCAACATAATTAACAGATTCTTTATTTTGAATTACTTGTTTATCTGTTTCATTAACAGTATCTGGTTTAAAGTTCTGGAGTTTATATTTCAAAAGTTTTGTATTATAAAAGTAATCATATGTTTTGTTAAGTACATCTTCACTATCTTGGGCGTCTAAAAATTCCATTACTTTTTCGTTTATATATGTATATTTACCATTAGCATCTTTTGTCCAAAGATAATCAGGTATAATATCATGGATGGCCTTAATAAATCTACTTTTTTGTATGACAGTGCTTAGATATAATATTTTAAAAACAGCAGAAGATATTAATCCTGCAAATAACGCTAATGTATCAAAAAATATATCAGGCATATTGTTATTAATCTTTATAATTAATAAGGCAGTAGGTATATTAGTATACAATATTGGGGCTATAAATAGTTTATTATTATCATCTAATGTTTGAATAGTATATTGATCATCTTTAATAGATTCAGAATTAAATAGGTTAGTTATATCATTCTGAGAAATATATTCTTCTGAAATTGGAATTTCTAACTCCTTTAATAACATAGATGGATATATAACACTTTTATCTATTGGGTCGATAATAGAAGTATTATTAAATACCAACCATATATTTTCAATATTTTCCACCATTTGTTTTAATTCATTAAATATATATAGTATATTATTTTTTAGATTAGTGATCACTGTTTCTTTGACAAAAATTGTACTATACTTGGAAATGAGATAAAGTAATCGTATAGTTGGTACATTATTAATAAAATCATCATCGTTAATCTTACACATTCATAACCCTCCATTTTATATCTCTAACTAAATAATAAAGTAAGAATAGTAACTTTATATACTTATTACATATTTTGTTCTGATCTTTTATATTTGTTTCGAATAATAATAAGATTGGGTTTAAATACTAGTGATTCACATTGTTGTAACATTTTGTTGAAAGTATATAATTTATCTAACATATCTAAACTGATATTGCTGCATTGAAAAATGATAGTAAATTGCTTATTTGGTTTGGCCATAATAACTCTAACTGTTTCAGCATATGGGTCGATAATAGAACATATATTGTTTATTATATTTACAATTGAATCATAACTTATATTATTTTCTAAGCATAAGATGATAAGCTGATTAAACGTATCATCATCAATATTAGCTTGGATACAATCATCAGGTAATAACATGTACTTCCTCTGTGCAGTAATCATAGTAAATTCAGTTTTAACCTCCCAGAAATATGTGAATATATGTCACATTAAAATAATTATATTATACAAATTTATACATGTCAACCTAGTTAAATTAAACTAAGTTAACATTGTATTTGCCAGTAATTATAAACTTAAGTTTATTTTGAACTAATATTAAAATAAACTAACTGGTGCAAGAAAGTTTACTAGTATATATTTTATGGTTATAATTAAAGAGTACTGTGCTTATTTAAACTAATGTATAAAATTAATGTGAAATTTATATTATATATCAAAATTATTTTATATAATATAAAAATATATAACTGGGAATTTTATATTATATATCATTTTTTGAGTAAAAATCATAAATAATATAAATTTTCTTGGTGTTGAAATTATAAAAACATTGATACTAACTGGTGTATCCCAAATTTGAATTTTATATTATATACGTAAACATAAATTAGAAATTTATATAATATAAAATATTTGATATGTTGAATATAAATAATATAAATTCCTGAGTAAGTAATTTTATATAATATACATTTTACCTGGCGATAATACTTTAACTTGCCGAACTAGGTCGTACCTACTTTGTGAAAACAATAGCTTGCCTATATATTTATAATATTATAATATATTATATAACCTGGGTATATTAAAATAAAATATTATAATACTAGTATTTTATACATAGCTAGATAATATAATAATATTAAATACTAGTACTAAATACTAGTATTATTATTATAATATTAATATTAAAATACTGAATCTAATAATTTTATTATTTTTATAACACACACACCCTAACTCTCTTACAGAGTTAGGGTGTGTGTTATAATTATTATAATATTACTAGTGTCTAAATATATTAATATTAAAATTATATTATTATTTTAATACTAGTACTAATTCCTGTATTTAATAATATTATTTTTAAATATACTATTCCCTAATAATGCTTTAATATATTTAATATATCGAGTGGGTGGGCTAATATCAACACCAGATATAGGTCTAGAGACCTAATTTTGCATAAAATTAAAACACACTGTTGACAATCCCAAAATAAAAGCCTATGCTTTAGTAGCATCAGATCTGGTTTACAAATCTCCCAAAAAGGGTGTTGACAAAATCAAACCAGCTGGTGTAGAATTAAAATATCCTTGGCCAGGGGATAAGCAGCAGCACCAGAAGCAATAAAACAAGCAACAAAAATTCTAAACACGAAGGAGGACATCAATCACAATCATGATAAATCAAAGATTTAGCCCAGATAAGAATGCAGTGGAGGAGGAACTGATAGAGGAGTGGATGCCTGTTGAGGGCAGCAGATGTGATTTTCAGTCTTCAACTAGGAGTTTAAAGTATTACATTGAGCACGTGATTCTTCTCAAGAAAGGCAGATACACTGGTACCATTGCTGAGTACAAGCCATTTTTCCACATGTTCATGTTCACGATAGACAATGTGAAATTCAATGTGTACATCCCAATTGAGCACGCAGTAACCTTTGCAACAATGCTGAAGTATGTCATATCCAACAGCACAATCAACAAAGTTTTTGCAACATCAGTTACACAAGGTTGGACCATTGCACAAGATCAAAGAGATAAATCAATCATCAGGAAAGCATTCAACAAAAAAGTCATACTTGAAGTTATGCCATACATTGAGCCAGTCAGGAAGATACCTGCTTTCCTGTTCAAGTGGACAAATGGGACAACCACTTTTGACATGGTCACCACAGCAGGTGAGATTTCAATCCTGATAGAGAGACTCAATGGATTCATCAACAATGCACCAGTATACAATGCTTTAATTAAGCAAGAGATTAGAGACAGCTATCTTGAAACTAAGCTTGAAAAGCTTGACAGCCTATATGCTATGCTACTTGAAAACAGCAAAAAAGTTGACGAACAGAGCAATAGGCTTGACAATTTCACATCCAACATCAAACAGGAGATATCAACAGCATTCAGTGCAGCAGTTGGTTCGTTGATGGCTTATTTTACTAACACACAAAACCATTCAAATGCTTTGATTAGTCAAACTAATACATTAACAGGAGTGCTCACTGAAAATACAATTGGCATTATCCATGACAGTGAAAAAAATACAGAAACTGAAAGTGAGCATGATAATATTCCAGTTGAAGTTGAAATAGATACAGAGCAGTCATACGTTGACGCTAGTGAGATTAAAGAAACTCAGACAAATGAAGCTGGTGATGATGATTTAATATCAACTGAATTTTTATCTGATGAAGAGATAGAACGTGAAATACAAACAATGGATAAAGATGCCTTTTTAGCTGATTTGCTCAAAGATGAGTTTAATGTTATTGGCGCAAGCAATAGTGATGTAACCAAAGAGGACATCAAATCAATTGCACAAATTGAACGTGAAGAGCTAGACAAAAATGATAAGGGGCTCCATGATGATTTAGCCAAAAAGATATCTCTAGTTAAAAATAAACCAGTTGTTGAAAATGTCCAAAATTTTGAGAAGGAGATACCCTTGACTGAAGTATATCCCAAGCCCTTAATTGAACTGCTTACTCCAGAATTAAGTGATGCTAATGTTCCTCATTCAACATTTCCAGAGGAGGTCAAAGAGTATTATTCAAGAATCAATCTTAAGAAAATCATTGAGACTATAACCAAGGAACGTCCTAGATTAATTGATGATTCACTCTTATGCAATATGCTTGGCAATGTTTTCACCAAGAGAAATTTATCAGCAATGATGATTAACAGAGGAAACGTTGGTATACCTGCAACATCAGTACTTTATACTGCATCTCTATTTGCAGCTGGTTATGAAGAAATGTATATGACAAAAGATAAAGATGAACGTAAACAAATTGCGTTTAAATATGGTCGTCTTGCTATGAAATCATTTCTGGAACTATATTCCAATAAAGCAGATACTTCTATTGCTTCAAAGTATCATAAAGCACTATGTGAAGATATATTTAAAGAGCAAGATGAGAAATATGTGTGGAGATTATTTGTATTAGACAAGATGCTGGCTAAAGATAAATACGATTATAGCTATATTGACATACCTCTTTCAACTTTAAAACCACAAGAGAAATACTGTCTTGTAAAAGCATTGACTGATATATATTTGCTGTTATGGTACTCTGAGGCTAAGCATATTGCCATTGGAAGTAACACACCAGGCTTAAATATGGTAGATGCATTTACTTTGATAAATAAACCCATGTATAGATTTGCTAGAATGCTAATTGTAAATATAATAGCTAGTGCTATGACTAATGAAGAACGCAACACATTAAAATTAGCAGTGAGTGAATCAGTAGTGGCATTTATTAAAGTATTAAAAGTACTTAATTGGGATTTGGATGTATATAAAGATGCTGTTATAACATTACTGGGTTCTATATCCTATATTAATCAATCTGGTATTAAAAATAGACCAGTTGATTCAGATGGATTCATTGAAGGTACACCTATATATGCTGGAATACCTTATGGTGATATATACTCTATTATTAAATCAACATGTGATAAGATCAAAGAGAGGTCCAGCTAACAATGTTAAAGGAACTTATAGAGATATGGAAGAGGACTGTTATATTTACAGATAATAAAATACAATTAAGTGCTTATATCTTTGCACCTGTTATAAAAGAACTTATTGATTATCTTTATATCAAGGATACCAGAAAGTTGTATGATAAACTGTTTGAATTAGAAAAGAATAGTATCATTGATGAATTTAGATTTGCAGAGAGTACAACAAGAGAAGATTATTTGGATTATGATAGAGACATTAAAAATATGCTTCTTGAGATTGATTGGGAACAAGTATTGATGTTTATAGTTGATCATTTAGATGAGTTTGAAGAGGTACTTGATAGTAATACATACAGTATATTAATTAATAAAAAAAGAATATTAGAAAAAATAAGTAACTATAAAGAAAGCAATAAAACACCAGAACAAATAAATAGGATTAACGTTTTTCTATTGAAGGTATCAGAATATTTACCCAAGAACCATTGGTTGATATATATCATCAAAAACCATTGGATGGGTTCTGTATTTGATTGTTTAAATAGTGTTTTAATAAGTTTTGTCAAATTAAATAGTTTGATTATAGATGTTATTGATGAAGTATCTTATCTATTATATGAACTTGATAATAGAACTAAATTGTCATCATCTAACTTACTAATATTATTGAGAAATGCATCAAAATATTATGATAAATATGCGTTGGATATAATGGATATGTTGATTGATGGAAAGACTATAAGATATATATCTAAGATATTGGAAGAAAAAGGATTAGATACCAAAGAACGTTTATTATTAACAGATGCTATATTGTGGATAATATCAACAGGCAGTCTAAAATCACTTAATAATGAGAAAGATAAAGATGACAATATAGTTCAATTATTGAAAATATATTATGAAAACTTTGTTTATCCTTCTGGTAAGAGGATGTTAATTGATTATCCAATAGATTTGTCTCCTTAAAATCTTTTATGTAATGGAATTGTATTTCCACTAGAATAATCACTAGTTATATTTTGCAATATGGTATAAGAGAAAGGTAGATTAATTTGTCTTATAAGAAAGTATCTAAAAGAGTTCCATATATACATACTACATTTGGACCATTTATAAATGCACTTAGATCGTTCTTTAATACAAATGTTTATAAATTTAATTTTACAATGGTAGGGACAATGGATAAAGCAATTCAATTAATTTTTCAATCACAAGCTGATCCTAATGTAACATTACAGGGTCCATTAATGCCTATGATTGTATTTACTCCCAATTTAGTAGAGCAGGCTAAAGAAGCTGACTTTCCTTTTAAATATACTACATATCATCCATTTCAATCTAAATGGTTTCAGCAACCATTTATTTTTCAAGATGGATCAGCATTGGATATAGTAACAAGACGTATGACTGGTAGTGTTGATATTAGAGTATTTGCACATTCTTTAATGGAAATACATGATATCCAGATGGCTTTTCTGGATGCATTTAGAGGTTATGGAAAATGGATATTATTAAAACATATTAAACAATTTTTAGTAATTGAAGATAACGTTAGATTATTTACAGATGAAGGTGTTGAGTTTTTAGATTGGTCTAAAACTAATTTAAGTAATATGTTAATAAGATCAATAAATAAGAATAAATATTATTTACAAGTTGATACTGATGTTCAAGTTAGATTGGAAAGTCTGACAGATGCATCTGAGTTTTATGGAGGTACAGGTTTAAGTGAGTATGCATTAACTGGAGAGTTAACATATGAAATAGAACTACCAGCTTTATATAACCTGTATACTGATCTTGACATAGTGGATTTTGATGTTAACATATATAACGTATTTGTTCCTAATTATGATCTAAATATACCACCATCAGCATCATTTAAATTAATTGGTATATCTAAAGAAGAACGCAATGATAGGGTTGCATATATGTATGTTGATGAAGATCGTTCTTTATCTTTAGCTCAAATATTAAACAGAACAGTATTTGAAGTAGAATTACCAGAAGCAGGAGAAATAGTACCATTAATATTACAGAGTAATGAAATGGACTTATCTAAAGATTTCATAGTTTTAATTAATGGTGATATCTTTGAGGATATAGAAGTTATAGATAATCATACGATAAAAGTTAATTATACTAAACCAAACACTGAACCTATTGTAATAGAAGTAATGGAAATTAATAGATTTTAGAAACATTATTATTCTGAAAGGAGATAATACTAATGCCAAAAGTTACAAGAATTGGAGACGAAGAAGAAAATACTTGTAACCCTGGATATGATTGTTGTCCACATCATAGAGTGGGTACAAATGCTACTGGATCACCCAATGTTTTTGTTAATGGTAAAAAAGTACATCGAGTAAATGATACAGGACCAACTAATTGTCCTCATGGTGGTACTTTTGAATCAATTTCTGGATCACCCAATGTATTTGTTAATGGTAAACCAGTTACAAGAATTGGTGATAGCACGAAGTGTAAGAAATGTGGATTAGTTGGTAAACATATAAGTGGATCTCCAGATGTGATAGTAAATTAAATACTATTTTTAGTAGGGAGGTTAATTATTTATCATGATTAAACCTGAAGATGTATTAAAGTATATTGATGAAATGAAAACAGTAGAAGCTAAAGATGTAGAGAAACTTAAGAAGGATACAAGTGGTGATAATATTGCTTGGGTTGATAATAAACCAGCACAAGCTCCATTAGATATAAAGCAACAAGCTAATACTGATACAATTATTAGTAATAATAATATACCTACAAAGATTACAAAAGAACTACTTGATGAATATTTGCGAGACTATTATATGGAACATGTTAAACAACGAAATTCCTATCAAAAAGAAAACCTCTCTGTTACTGATTTAGTTAATTGTATAAGAATGGTTTATTTTGATTTTGTCAATACTGAGCGTAAACGTAATTATATATATCCTTATGAAGAAATAGTTACTGAAGTGGGAAATACAATTCATTCTATTATTCAGAAAAGGATACCATGTATTGATAAAGAAGAAAAGATAAAGATCACAGATGTATTTGCTTTTCCTATTAGTTTTAGGATGGATATACATCTTAATGATAAAACTTTAATTGAAATAAAAACTATAGATGCATTGCCAGACAAACCTAAACCAGAGCATATGAAACAAGCTATCATGTATGCATACTTTTTAAATAGATTTAAGAATTATAATATTGATTTAGTTCAACTATTATATGTCAGCAGAGGTAAGATAGATATAAAAGTATTTGATATCCCTATTACTGTACAATTGCTTGATAAAGTTGATATTAGTATAAAAGAGTATATTAATGATCTTAAGCGACATATAGATATGAATGTACCACCACCATTAACCAACAAATATATAGACAAAAATAAATGTTTCTTTTGTGATTATTCTTATATATGTCAAACAACATCAAATATTAAATATAAAACATATTCAGAAAAAATAAATTAAGAGGAAGGTAAATAAATGTTAGATATCTTAAACTTTTATGAGAAAAACTCATTTAAAAAGATTAAAAAGCTTGATAAAGAAGATATCGATTGTAATTTAACAAAATTAGACGATAATATAGTATGTTGGAATAATGAAGTATATGTACCTAATGATAATGATATGTATGACTTGATTAAATTGAGATATTTTTATTCTAATGTTGATTTCTCCAAGTTAGATACTGATATGATTATTATATTTAATGATAAATATGGAATATTGTATAATTTATTACCTAAAGATATAACGATATGCATAGTAAATGATGATGATATGCTAAATGATGAGAATGCAATATATATTAGAGAGTTAAATGGAGTAGATGAAGAATTACTACTTTCATGTAATGATATTGAAAAATCTTCTACTAAAAAGACTATTGTATTATTAGATGATAATATAATAAAATTTTATGATATTCAACAAAATGCAAAGTATGGATTATTTATATCCAAAGTGAGTAATTTTGTAGTATATTCTTTCTTTGATTATGCTTTATCTATGTATTCGACTCTTGGTGAAAATAAAAAAGATGTATTTAGGATGAAAGAGATTATAACTGATGATGAATGGTGTTTAATAAAGACAGAAGCAGAGACGATTTAAAGATGATTACTAATAATCCTACTTTAGAAAGTCCTATATATGGTGAAGAATCATTTTATACAGATGATTTTTTAACTGAGAAAGAAGAGAAGAGATTTATTAGAGAAGTTGAGAAGATAGTAAGAAAATCTCCAGAATATGACAGATGGGTAAGATTTGTACATGGTGCATTAGGGACTGGATTTGTTTGTTATTTAACAGGACATACTAGTGATGAATGTAAAATTGAATTACATCATTATCCAATATCATTATATAATTATATCCAGATAGCTATATACAATAATGATTCTTTTACTTCTTTTGATATAGCTCATCAAGTCATGAAATGGCATTTTGAAAATATGATTGGATTTATACCTTTAAGCCAATCTGTTCACGAAATGTATCATAATAATTATCTAAAGATACCTATAGATATAGTTGAAGGAGATTGGGAAAGTATTTTATCAGCAGTAGATATTCCTGATAAAATAAAAGCACAAGTTGATATGTTAAAGACAATTACATTAGATACTGTTAGTGAAAATTGGGATATTAGAGAAAAACAATATGATTTAAAAATAAGATAAAGTAGGAGGTGAAATAATAGACAATAAGTTATTGTCTATTATGACAAATGATAGGTGATATTATTAATTATGTGATTTCCAATGATATAATATTAAGCTTAATAATAATAGCTGTCATTGCTCTTTGTATTTATAGTTTCAGCAAACATAAGACTCTAAAAGATATAGTTATTGCTTTGTTAGGCACTATTGCATTTATCCTGCTTTTATTTAAGAAATCAAACAAAAGTATAGATGAAAAGATAGATAAGCTTGAAGAACAAAAAGAACAATTAAAAGATGAAATGCATAAAGTAGATGAAGAAGTAAAGGAAAATAAAAATCAATTTGATCAAGTAATGGATGAAAGAGAAGATATAGAGGCTGATTTAAATCAGAAACTGGAAGATGCTCAGAAAATTGAGCCAAAACAAATTGAATCAGATCAAGATATACTAGATGCTTTTGACTTTGCTGCTGATGTAGCTAAAAAGAAGAAAAAAGCAAAATAGCTTATTTGATATTGTTGTTATGAGGTGAATATATTTATGAAAAGAATGGTATTCTTAACTATATTTTGTTTAATATTTGTATTGACAATAGTAAGCCCTACTCTAGCATTAGGTATGAAAATAGAGAGTGGGATACTTTCTTTACCTGATGGAAAAAGCATTAAAGTAGGACCAGGTTTTTATTTGACTC
>ERZ795046.2564-NODE-2564-length-15722-cov-31.011617_pt1 | contig 15722 bp, 13 predicted proteins | sample MGYA00375130_ERZ795046 | MGnify/ENA primary metagenome ERZ795046 (study PRJEB30175, sample SAMN05720202) | activated sludge metagenome | isolation source: anaerobic digester from wastewater treatment plant | place: Japan | collected 2015-05-15 ...
ACGACCATTATCCTCCCAAGCAATATCCCCTTAAGCTAGATAAAATAACCTTTGGATGGATTGGCGGTGAACATAATTACCCGCTTTTAGATATACTGTTACCCATTTTGAATAGCTTGGCCGAACGCTATTCATTTAAGCTTTTGGTTATAGGTGGTTCTGAGTACAAGAGAGATGTAAAGTTTGAAATAGAGTTTGTTCCATGGTCTTTGGAAACGGAGGTGGAAAATCTGTACCGTATTGACATAGGATTAATGCCGTTGACTGATGATGCCAAGAGCAGAGGGAAAGGAGGTTTTAAATTGTTACAATATATGGGATTAGGCATTGTTAGTGTGGCCTCGGCCATTACTATAAATAAACAGATAGTTGATGATGGGTTAAATTCCCTTTTGGTTTATGATTGGGATGAATGGGAATATAAACTAACCCTTATTTTGAAGAACCAAATTAATTTACAACAAATGGGAAGTATGGCACGATTAAAAATTAGTAAATTTTATACTTTTGATGCCAATAGAGAAAAATATCTTTCTTTCATAAGCACAATAAAACAGCAGTAAAATGTGCGGTATTGCAGGGATATGGTTTCATACCAGCCAAAACGTAGGAACAGAGGTCATAAAAAAAATGACCGATGTTATATATCATAGAGGGCCTGATGGGGAAGGTTTTGCCGAACTCGACGACGGAAGACTTTTTTTAGGTCACCGTAGGCTATCCATTATTGATCTTACGCCTGCAGGCAATCAGCCAATGGAGTATATGAATCGTTACACAATAACTTACAATGGGGAAATCTACAATTATCTTGAGTTGCGCGAAATTCTTCAATCAAAAGGGTATCGGTTTTATAGTGCAACAGACACCGAGGTAATTATGGCTGCTTACGATTGTTGGGGTATTGATTGTTTACAAAAGTTCGACGGAATGTTTGCCTTCGCTCTGTATGACAAAAATTCCCATGAGTTGTTTTGTGCCAGAGATCGTTTTGGCGAAAAACCATTTCATTATTTTGAAGGTAATGATTTTTTTGTTTTTGGATCGGAAATGAAATCATTATGGGCAGCAGAAGTTGATAAAACCCCTGATGATTATAGTATTTATTTATTTTTGAATATGGAATTACATGAAGATCCTGAAGATAAATCAAGAACATTTTTTAAAAATATAAAGAGATTAAAACCTGGATATTATTTTAGAATAAAAAATTCGGAAAAAATATATCAAGAACAATATTGGAAAATAAATTTTCAAAATAAACAAACTAATATAAGCTTCGAGGAAGCATGTTTAAAATTCAGAGAACTATTTGAAATTTCGGTTAATCGTAGGTTACGTTCCGACGTTCCGGTTGGAACTTCACTTAGCGGCGGGCTCGATTCGTCGGCAGTAGCCCTAATGTTACACAAGGTGCGAAATCCATCCTTTCCTCAGAAATGTTTCTCTGCACGATTCAACGACTCTATTTTGGACGAAGGATACTTTATGCAAAAGGTAGTGGAAGGAACTTCCATCGAACACTTTGAGACTTGGCCCGATGCCATGGGACTTATAGCTAATTTCGAAAAACTGTTGTATCACCAGGAAGAGCCTTTTGGTACTGCCAGTATCTACGCTCAATGGGAAGTTTTTAAACTTGCCAAAGAAAAGAATGTTACAGTACTACTAGATGGCCAGGGTGCCGATGAAGTGTTAGCCGGATATACCCACTTTTTCTTGCCCTTTTTTAGAGAAATTTTTTTACGATATGGACACTCAAGATTAAAACAAGAATATCGATACTATCTTGAAAACAATATAGTTGAAAAACCAATCCCTATCGATTTAAGGTTTAAATTGGAAACACAATACCCCTCTTTGGTTAAAAGTTTGCGTGCTTTTAAAAGTAAAAACATAGGCGTGAATAAGTCTAAAGAAATCAGCGACTCTCTTTATAAAAGTTTTAAGCATAAAAAAACACCCTTTATCCAGTTTAATACTCTAAACGATGCTTTGGATTATTTTACCACCATTTCGGGGTTAGATAAACTGTTGCGGTTTGCCGATCGCAATTCTATGGCACACTCAAGGGAAGTTAGGTTACCATTTCTTTTTCATGAATTAGTCGAATTTGTTTTCAGTTTGCCTTCTGATTATAAAATAAAAGAAGGTTGGACCAAAGCATTGTTAAGACACGGATTAAAAGATATGATTCCGCAAGAAATTGTTTGGCGAAAAAATAAACTTGGGTTTCAACCACCACAAAAACAATGGGAGAAATCACAACAATTTATTACTCTTGCAAAAGAATGTAAAAATGTTGGAGTAAAATATAAATATTTATCCTTAGATGCTCCATTAAATTGGAAAACATTAGTTCTTGGAATTTTTCTAGAAATATGATTTAAACTCTTTAAAATAATGGCAAAAATTTGCATGTTGCTAAATGGTGAAATTAAGAATGATAGTAGAGTAATTAATGTGATAAAATCCATAAGTAGGTTTCATGAAATAGACTTGTTTTACATTTCAAATGAGAATGTTTCTAACAAAGTTTTAGGATTTAATGAAAAAGTAAAGTTAATTCCTAAGGAATTATCGCAGAATTATTTTAGAAAAATTATAAAAAATACTTTATTCTATAATGAATATAATTTTTTTTTACGTGAAGTTTTAAATCAAAATGTTAAATACGATTTTATTTATGCAAACGATTTACCATGCTTAAAACCAGCTATAAAAATAAAAAAGAAATCAGGATGCAAAGTAATTTATGATTCACACGAAATTTATATTGAAACAATAAATCAGTTTTTTCCTCTTCAATCAAAATTTCCTAAGAACATTATTTTCAGGGTTCTAAAAAAAATTATGAAATTTTTTGGAACTTATGCAGAAAAACGAATGTTAAAACATGTTGATTATTTTATTACGGTAGGGGAAGGATTAAAACAATATTTTGAAAAAAAATACAATTATAATGGAATTAAAATAGTAATGAATAGTCCTTATTTGAGCATGATAAATGAAAAAATAAATTACTGTGATATATTAAATAATATTGATAAAGACAGTTTTAAGTTGCTTTACCAAGGAGTTTTTAATGAAGGTAGGGGGCTGAGGTTGATCATGGAAGCTATGCGATATACGGATACAAGAATTGTATTAATTTTAATAGGCTATGGAGTACTTGAAAATGAACTTAAAGATCTTGTCAAAAAAATTAATATTCAGGATAGAGTTGTATTTTTGGGAAAAATACAACAAAACGAATTAGCAAAATATACTGCAGGAGCAGATTGCGGAATTAATTTGCTGGAAAATATAAATAAAAGTAAAGAACTTGCTGCACCAAATAAGTTGTTTCAGTACATTCATGCAAATATCCCAGTTATTGCTAGTAATTCTTTTGAAAATAAAAAGGTTTTTGAAAAATATAATATTGGAATTTTAACAAATAATGATGTAAAATCTATTTCAGATGCAATAAATAAAATTGCGAGTATGGACAGAACTGTATTTGTTGAAAATTGTAAAAAAGCAGCTCTCGAATATAACTGGGAGAATCAGGAAAAAGTGCTTCTGGAAATTTTTGAAGATAAATAAATTGCTAAGAAAAATTATGGAGTTTAAGGATTTGCAATTATTTATTATTTAATGCCCATTAACTCCCCTGATGTTAAAAAATAAAAAAAATGAAAAAACTACTCATCCTCGCTTACGACTTTCCGCCTTATGTATCGGTAGGGGGATTAAGACCATATTCATGGTACAAATACATGCATGAATTTGGAATTTTCCCTGTAGTAGTAACACGCCAATGGGCAAACAAATACGGAAACCATTTGGATTACATAGCTCCCGGAGAATCCAATGATGTAATTATCGAAGAATCTGAAAAAGGAATAATTATAAGAGCACCATACAAACCCACGTTAGCCAATCGTTTGATGTTAAGATACGGTGAAAATCGTTTTAAATTCCTGCGAAAAATAATCACCGGTTGGTACGAAATTGTTCAATGGTTTCTCCGTGTGGGTTCTAAATACCCAATATACAAAGCCGCAAATGAATTTTTAGAAAACAACAAAGTTGATTGTATAATAGCAACCGGAGATCCTTTTATTTTGTTTAGATACGCTTCAATCTTAAGTAAAAAACATAATATACCTTGGATTGCAGATTATCGTGACCCTTGGGCACAAGACACCAACAATTCTTATTTCATCCGGAAAATATTTTTGTATTTAGAACGTAAGATAGTTTCTCGTGCTTCACGAATTACCACCGTATCACAATTTCTTATTAACTTAATAAAATCTAATCTAAAGAATCAAAATTTCAAAATAGTTTACAACGGTTACGATTCGTTTTCTCTTCCTACCAATTATCCGAACCAACCTAGCAATAAAGTTTTAACTATTGCATATGCCGGTACTATATACCATTGGCATCCATGGAAACAATTCTTATCAGTTATTAACAGTTTTTCTCAAAAGGAACATTTCCCAATTTTTTTAAAATTCTACGGGATTAATAACGAAAAAGAATTAAACGAGTATTTTAAAAATTTTCAAAACAATTACCTAACACTTGAAGTTTTTCCCAAAAAATCAAATACCGAATTGTTAAAAGAGTTAGTCTTGACGGATATTCTATTGCTTTTTAATGATTATTATATCATAGGTACTAAAATTTTTGATTACCTTGCAGTTAGAAAAAAAATATTATTTTGTTTTTCCAACGATACGGAATCGTTACTTTTAAAGGAGAAATTTTATCATTTACCTGATTCTGTAAACAATGATTACCCTCAAATACAACTTATCAATCAAACCAATTCAGGATTAGTGGCCTCTAATCAGCAACATTTGTTCGAATTACTAAAAGAGATAAAAACAGAGTTTAATCAATCTGGAAAGATTGTTTGTCATTCCCAAGGTTATGAATTTTATTCAAGAAAAAATCAAACAAAAATATTAGCAGAACTAATAAAAGAGCTAACAGATGAGTAGAAATATTTTTATCATAGATTACCGGATGGGTAATCTTTTTTCGGTTTATAAAAGATTAAAAAGATTTTCCAATAATATAAAAATCAGTGAAGATTATAATGAAATAAAAAAGGCCGATAAAATTATATTACCCGGGGTAGGTCATTTTGGAAAGGCAATGCAAAACATTAAAAACTTAAAACTTACGGATACTTTAAATGAACTTGCTATTAATAAAAAGATTCCTGTTTTGGGAATTTGTCTTGGTATGCAAATAATGACAAAATTTAGTGAAGAAGGAAACATAACTGGATTGGGCTGGTTTGATGCCAAAGTGGTAAAATTCAAACATACAAATAATAGTTATAAAAATCCCCATATAGGTTGGAATAATCTTATAGTTACAAAAAAATCCTTGATATTTGAAGGTCTACCCGAACATCATGAATTTTATTTTGTACATTCATATCATTTAAAAACAAATGTTGAAAGCATTATTTCAGCAGAAACAGAATATGAATATAAATTTGTTTCCGCAATTGAAAATGGAAACATTTTCGGGGTTCAGTTCCACCCCGAGAAAAGTCATGAGTACGGAGATTTAATATTTAATAACTTCCTTAAGATTTAATTAAAAACACACTCAAGTGAATAAAAAAATAAATTCGAAACACTTTCGTGCATTTGTGGCGACCTCAAAACCCATTCATTTATTATTGGCTGCGTCAAAAAATAATTCAAGGATTCATGTCGAAATTGAAAAATATTTGTACATTAGTAGCTTATATTAAAATTAAAAAATTATTAAAATGTTCAGACCCAGAATAATACCAGTACTCCTTCTTAAAAATTCAGGATTGGTAAAATCTCGAAAATTTAAAGATTATACTTATATTGGCGATCCCATCAACGCAGTAAAAATTTTCAATGAATTAAAAGCTGACGAACTAGTGTTTCTAGATATTACAGCAAGCAGAGAGAACAGGTTAATATCACTCGATTTTGTGCAGGATGTTGGCGAAGAAGCAAATATGCCTTTTGCAGTTGGTGGGGGCATTAGAAGCATAGAAGATATCCGAAAAATCATCAGTTGTGGTGCCGAAAAGGTTGTTGTTAGTTCTTATGCCGCCGAAAATCCAAATTTTATTAAACAAGCCGTGGATCATTTCGGTTCGTCAACAATTGTTGTATGTATAGATGTAAAGAAAAAGTTTTTTGGCGGAAAACAAGTCTGTATTCTTAACGGTTCAAAATATACTTCTTACAATCCGGTTGAATACGCAAAAATCATGGAAGATATGGGAGCTGGAGAAATAATTATTCAATCTGTTGACAACGACGGTGAAATGAATGGTTACGACATAGAATTGTTAAAATCAATTTCGGCAGAAGTATCTATTCCCATTGTTGCCCTCGGCGGAGCTGGTAATCTAAATCATTTAAAAACAGCTTTTAAACAAGCAAATATTACCGGCCTTGCTGCAGGTAGTATGTTTGTTTTTCATGGTATTCACAGAGGAGTTTTAATAAACTATCCGTCTAAAGAAGAAAAATTAGAAATCTTAAATTGATTTATCATAAATTAGTGCATTAGTTGAAAAAAAAAAAATTAATTTTACAAAAATTTTATCTGATTCATGAAAAGAGATTATCAAATTTGCAATTATTGTGTAATGGACACCACCGACGAAGACATAATTTTCGATGAAAACGGAAGGTGTAATCACTGTAAAGATTTTGAACAAACTTTAGAAAAAATTAAAATTCAAAAACAAAATACAGATTATATAGATAACCTGATAAAAAAAGTAAAATCCAAAAACAAAAAATATGATAGTATTGTCGGTATTAGTGGTGGTGTTGATAGCTGCTACACACTCTATTTATGTGTAAAATGGGGATTGAAGCCTCTTGCCGTTCACATGGATAATGGTTGGAATTCTGAAATTGCAGTTACAAATGTAAAAAGAATTGTAAAAAAATTAGGAGTTGACTATATTTCTTATGTTTTAAATTGGGAAGAATTTCGAGAAATTCAAAAAGCATTTCTAAAATCCTCAATTGTTGATATTGAGATGCCTACAGACATTGCTATTGCAGCAAGTTTATATGAAACAGCAGCAAAAAACAAAATAAAATATATTATTTCGGGCGGAAATTATTCAGCCGAAGGAATCTTACCTTTAACCTGGGGTTATCACGTATTGAAAGATCTTAAGATTTACAAACACATTATCAAAAAATATTCTGATGTAAAAATTAAAACAGTGCCTATTGTTGGTTTAAGGAAAGAAATTTATTATAAATTCTTTAAACGAATTAAATATTTATATCCCTTAAATTATATTGATTACAATAAGGATGAAGCAAGAGAATTTCTTAAAATAGAATTCGACTGGCAGGATTATGGAGGAAAACATCACGAATCCAGAATTACTGGCTTTTGGCAATCTTATGTTATGCCTGTAAAATATAACATGGACTATCGTCGTGCAACTTTATCATCGCAAATTGTGAGCGGACAAATTACCCGTAATAAAGCATTACAAATTCTGGAAAATTTACCATACAATCCCGAAAAAATCGAAATAGAAAAAAATTACATTGCAAAAAAATATGGAATTTCACGGCAAGAACTTGATAAATATTTAAATTTGCCACCAAAAACTTATAAAAATTTTCCGAATCAGAAAAAATTGATAATGATGATGTATGATCTTTATAGAAGTATTATTAAATAAAAATGAAAAAAATAGCTATTATTCAATCAAATTATATTCCTTGGAAAGGATACTTTGACCTAATTAATAGGGTTGATGAATTTGTGCTTTATGATGATATGCAATACACCAAAAATGATTGGAGAAATCGAAATAAAATAAAAACAATAAGAGGTGCAGAATGGATTACGATTCCTGTGCATCAAGAGAAACTACAACAAAGAATTAAAGATACAAAAATTAGTTTTAAAGACTGGAACAAAAAACATTTAAAAACTTTAATGACTAATTATTCAAAAGCGAAATATTATAAAGAATATAAAGATTTTTTTGAAGGGTTGTATTTGAACTGTAAGGAAGAGTTTTTGAGTGAAATAAATTACAAATTTATCGTAGCAATAAACAATATACTCGGAATAAAAACAAAAATCAGATGGTCAAGTGAGTTTGAACTAATAGATGGAAAAACAGAACGGCTTCTTCATATTTGCAAACAATGCAATGCCGACGTTTATATAAGTGGACCTGCAGCAAAAAATTACTTTGATGAAGAATTGGCAAAAAAAGAGTGTATTCAAGTAGAGTGGATGGATTACAACGGATATCCTGAATACAATCAGTTATTCCCACCATTTGAGCATGGTGTTTCTATTATAGATTTAATTTTTAACGAAGGTCCCAATGCTAAGAACTTTATGAAATCCTTTAAAAAATGAAATTGTCAATTGTTATTCCCGTATATAACGGAGCAAAAACCATTTCTAAGTTGGTTGAAGAAATAAAAAGAAATATTCAGGAAACTTCTTTTGAAATTGTATTGGTACATGATTGTGGTAAAGATAATTCATGGGAAGTTATTAAAAAAATTAAAGAAGAAAATAAAGATATTCTAAAAGCTGTGAAACTTAGTAGAAATTTTGGACAGCATAATGCAATTCTTTGCGGAATAAAACACAGTACAGGTGATTTTATAATAACAATGGATGAAGATTTACAACACGATCCTAAATTTATTAAAAATTTGATTCAAAAGCAAAAGGAGGGCAATTATGATGTTGTTTATGCAAAGTTTCAAAGAAAAAAACATAATACTTTTCGAAATATTACTTCCGATGTGTTAAATTATATGCTTAGATTAGGAATGCCCGATCTAAACCCGAATTATACATCATTTCGTTTAATAAGATCAAATATTGCCAAGCAAATGTTATCAATGAACAATTCTTACACATTTCTTGACGGATATTTAAGCTGGATAACAAATAATATAGGTTTTATTGAAATAGAACATAGAAAAAGAGAAAAGGAGAAAAGTTCATATACTTTAAAAAAACTAATTTTTCACGCTTTAAATATCTTTTTTACATTTTCTTTATTACCAATACGTATAGTTACTTTTTCATCTATCATGATATTTATTCTAACTTTAATTTATTCCATATACTTGGTTATTCGTAAACTTGTATTTAATGATTTAATTCCCGGCTATACATCAATAATGCTTATTTTGGGATTTGGAATAGGTTTGATTTTGTTTGCATTGGGTATAATAGGCGAATACATTCATAGGATTAATCAAAAAACAACTAAACGACCTGATTTTTTTGAAAAAGAAATATTATGAAAGAAAAAAAACTAGCAATAATTGGAGCCGGAGAGCTTGGAAAACAGATTTTAAATTTATTAAAATATTCCATTGAAAAATATAATTGCATCGGATTTTTTGACGATACGTTCAAACAAGGTGAAATAATAATGGATTCGATACCAGTAATTGACAATATTAAAAATATAAAATACTATTCTAATAAAAATCTTTTTGATGAAGTAATAATTGGCATTGGATATAAGCATATCAATTTTAGAAGTGAGTTGTATGAAAAATTTAAAAATAAATTGAATTTTGCCAAAATAACAAGTGCTAAAAGCATTATTGATGAATCAGCGACAGTAAAAAATGGCGTTGTTATATATCCGGGCTGTACTATTGATAAACAAGTTACAATTAATGAAAATGTTTTAATAAATTTAGGTTGTATTATTTCGCATGATTCAGAAATTGGAGCTAATTCTTTTATTGCACCCGGTGTTGTTATTTCAGGATTTGTGAAAATTGGAAAAAATTGTTTTATTGGTAGCGGGACAGTCATTAAGGATAATATAATAATAGAGGATAATGTAGTTATTGGAGCAGGTTCTGTGGTTATTAGAGATGTAATTAAAAATAGCAAAATAGCAGGAAATCCTGCAAAAAAAATATAATTATGATACCATTTAATAAGCCATATTTAACCGGAAAAGAAACAGAATATATTAAAGATGCAGTTACCTCCGGAAAAATATCAGGAAATGGCAAATATACAGCTTTATGTCAGAATTTTTTCGAAAGCCGATATGGGTTTAAAAAATGTTTACTCACAACTTCTTGCACCGATGCATTAGAAATGTGTGCAATTTTGTGTGATGTAAATCCGGGGGATGAGGTTATTTGTCCATCGTTTACTTTTGTTAGTTCTGCACTTGCATTTGTAAGACAGGGTGCAAAAATTGTTTTTGCCGATAGCAGAGCCGACCATCCCGGAATTGATGAAACTAAAATTGAAGAACTAATTACAGAAAAGACTAAAGTAATAGTTGTTGTTCATTATGCAGGGGTTTCCTGCGATATGGATAAAATAATGGACATTGCAAAAAAATATAATGTTTGGGTAGTTGAAGATGCTGCTCAGGCTGTGGATAGTTTTTACATTAATAAAAATGGTATCAAAAAAGCCCTTGGTTCTATCGGACATTTAGGAACTTTTTCATTCCACGAAACCAAAAACATTCAATGTGGCGAAGGAGGTATGCTTTGTGTTAATGATGAACGATTTTTTAAAAGAGCTGAAATAATTTGGGAAAAAGGTACAAATAGAGCCGAATTTTTTAGAGGTGAAGTAAATAAATACGGATGGGTGGATATTGGTTCAAGTTTTTTGCCATCAGAAATAAACGCTGCTTTTTTGTATGCTCAACTCGAAAATCTTATTGATATTCAAAATAAAAGAAAAATTTTATGGAACAAATATTATGAAATTATGTCTAATCTTAAAACGAATATTTTTAAATTACCCAATATACCTGATTATGCAACAAATAATGCTCACATGTTTTATTTGCTTTGTAAAGACATTGATTCTCGTACATATTTAATAAACAAATTAAAAGAAAATAAAATACATGCAGTTTTTCATTATCAATCTCTACATAAAAGTGTTTTTTATAATTCAAAACATGATGGTAGGATTCTGAATAATAGTGATAATTTTTCTGACTGTTTATTAAGATTACCTTTTTATTATGAATTGGAGATTGAAAATGTTGAAAAAATTTGTGAAATCATAAAATCTTTAATATCGGCATATGGAAATTAAATATTATATTATAATACTATGTTCCTTAATTTTTTTTTATACAATAGGAAAATTAATAAGTAGTTTTTTTATAAGTACCACGAATGAACCTAATTATTATTACAGGGCATTTGTTTCGTTAATAACTGGGCTATTTGCGGTAATTATTGTTTTTGCAATTGTGAAAACAAGATTTAATACAATTATGTTAGCTCTTATCTTCTTATTTGGTATATGGCTGATTAAATCAAAATTTTATGATTTCAATATTAAAAACATAAAAAATTTATTACTGGAAAATTTCACAAGGGACATTATAATATTAACTACAGTAAGTTTAATTTTATATATATTTTACGGGGCATTATTTTTCGAATATCCATTTAATAAAATTGCTCATGGAGATTATTATTATTATACTCGCCTAATTTACATGATGGTAGAAAATGGATATGAAAATACTATTCTGGGTTTAGATCCTTTTTATGTTGGCAAAATTGGAGCATCTCCATATCATTATCCCGAATTGTGGTTAAGTGCCTTTTATTTTCAAATCTTTAACATATTGCCCCTTATATCAATTTTAATAATTACACAAGTAATTTTAGCTACTGTTTTATGCATGGGTATAATTGCTTTAGCGCGGGAATTTTCGAATTCTATTATTATTAAAATTTTCGGATTATTATCATTATTCTTTAGCGGACTTTTATTATTTGAGCCTATTTCTCAAACTTCTTCTTTTATTGATTTTGGAAATATTTATACTCCAAAATTTTCAATAATTGCTTTATTTTTAATCTGGTATCTAATTCTATCTAATAGAAAATCAGACTTTTTCTATTTTCCATTATTGATTTTACCTGTTATAAACATAGCAACAGCTCCCTCAATTCTTACGGCTCTGAGTTTATATTTTTTAGTTAAAGCAATTTTTTCAAAAACATTTAAATCATTTTTTTATAGGTTTATTGATATTTTAATAATAGCCGTTTTTATAGCTGCATTTTATTTACTTCAGCCAAAAATTCCTGCTGCAAACCTAAATATCAGAGAAATAATAGAAGTAAATCTCCATGATCCAATGCAAATAATAAAAACTTTTGTAGGTGGAAACATAATTTTCTTTAGTTTATATATCTGGTTTTTCTTCCCTTTTCTGGCTTATATTTTTTATGCAAAACTTAATAAAAAAGAAGACTTTGATAGCAAATTTAAAGATATATTTTTGTTTTGGGGAATTTTATTCTTCACCGGATTAATAATATGGAATCTAACTAATCCCATGCATGATTCTTTGCAGTTTCATCTTTTACCGGTTTATATGTTTACAAATCTGCTGATTTTTATTTCTTTTATAATTGTTTATAATAAAATAAATGATTTTAAACCTCTAATAAAATATATTTTTATGGTTTTTTGGATAGTAATCATTTCTATTAATTTCTTGCAGCTTAGAAGTAAGGCTTTTTTTAGATATTATAATATTGCGGATTATTATTCATTAGAATACCTTGAAAAAATTTCGATGTTGGTTCCAAAGAGTTATAAAAGTGCTATAGGAGTGCTTTCTTCTCCAGTGGAAATAAGAACATCTTTTAATGCACAAATGTATTGGATCTCGATGCCACCTCTTGATAATTTATTCGCAAATGTGGTTATGATAAACTTAACTGCTGATGAATATGTAATTCTTTCTGATGACTTAAAAATTCTAAAACGAGCAAATAATTTTATCAATTCTTCTCCTTTTAATAAGTTTTCCTTACAAAATGATCCACAAAATGTTTTAAATAAAGATTCATTAAGATTGCAATATATTAAAAAGAACAATATAAAATACTTAATTATTAAAGATCAAAAAGAAATCAGCCCAATACTTATGCAAATAATTAAACTAATGGTCTCTGACTCGGTAAGTAAAGAAAAGTTTCTTGTATTAAATTATGAATAAAAATTTTCTTGATATAGAGGGGATATTTTTAATAGCGGGTTATATAATTATATTTACCATTGGTTTTAATATTTATTCCACAATAAAATATTCAAGGGAACAAAATCTAAAGAAGTTTTTCCTTTACGGTTTTTACTTTAAAATTTTTGCATCTATCGGTTTTGCTTTAGTCTATGATTTGTACTATGATAGAAGTGGTGATTCTTATTATTATTTCTATAGTTCTTGCAATTTGGGAAATGTCTTTTTTGAAGATTTTAAGAGTTATCTCCGCATTTTCTTTGGCTTTGTTTCAAAGCAAAATATCTACACTTTGCCTGCTGGGTTGAGTTATATTCCGGCGTTTAGTGATCCCGGAAAGATTGCTGTTCATCGCTTTATTTCTCCTTTTACAATTTTAGGGTTTAAGAATTATTATCTTACCATTATTGTTTTGAATGTGTTTTTGTATATTATCAATTGGAGGGTATTTTTGTCTTTTGATAAAATATTTCCCGATAAAACAAAAATACTTGCTTACGGTTTTCTTTTTGTGCCTTCGGTTTTGTTTTGGGGATCCGGCATATTAAAAGATTCTTTCACTTTTACTTTCGGGTTGGTTTTTATAAGTAATTTTTATAAAATATTCTTTCAACGTAAATTAAATCTCCTCAATGCAGCAAAGTTACTACTGGCGGCATATGTTGTAATTTCTCTGAAACCCTATATCTTATACTCCTATATTGCCGGAGGTTTTGTATGGTTGGGATTAAATTCTTTGAAAGCTGTTAAAAATCGTGTGTTGAGAGTTTTTGTTTTACCTGTTATAATTGTAGGTATAGGTTTTACCGGAATTTATGTTTTAAATTCGGTTGCAAATGTTGTAGGCGGATCATACAAAGATATTGACAGCATGCTTAATAAAGCGGTAGTTTCGCAACGAGACTTAAAACAGGAATATTATCAGGGAACATCTTTCGATATAGGAGATTATGATCCTACGGTTGAAGGGGCATTGTCGGTTACTCCAGCTGCAATTATTGCCGGTTTATACAGGCCTTTCATTTGGGAAGCAAGGTCGGCAGTGGTATTTTTATCCGGATTGGAAAATTTTATTTTGTTGCTAATAACAATATATGTGATTTATAAAGCGGGCTTGGTTGGTACTTTAAGGATTATTTCAAGAGAGCCGTTTTTGGTTTTTTGTCTTGTGTTTTCAATAATTATGGCTTGGGGAATAGGTTTGTCAACTTCAAATTTCGGGGCTCTGGTGAGATTTAAAATACCTCTCATGCCATTTTTTCTTATTTTGTGGTTGTTTATTTTGGATGAATATAAAAAGGTAAAAAGCGAAGTAAAAAGTTAATATAGCAAAGATAAATATTCAATACAAGAGATTAATTTCGAGTAGATTTATGAAAAAAAATAAGTAAATACTACAAAACGGATAACCATCTCTAAAACAAAAAGAAAAGCTCAAAAAAATCAACTACTAAATAACAAAAGGGGAAAAATAAATTTTTCATAAAATTCTGGATAAAAAACTCAATCAAAAGTTTTCAACTTTTCGCCGCAATATTTACAATAGTTAAAGTCTTTTCCGTTTTCGGTAAAACATCTTGGACATTTTATATTTTCATCTTTCTTTTGGCGTATAGCTTCTGCAGTAATTAAACCTGTGGGTACGGCAATGATTGAGTAGCCAATAAGCATTGTGATAGAAGCAATAAATTTCCCAATCATCGTAACAGGAGCGATATCTCCGTAACCTACAGTAGTAATTGTAACAATTGTCCAGTAAATTGAAACAGGGATATTACTATAACCGTGTTCGGGTCCTTCAATTAAAAACATCAAAGTGCCTATAACTACAATTGCTGTAAAAACAGCAAGCATAAAAACTGCAATTTTCGACCAGCTTCTTCCAATGGATTGTAATAATAGTCTGCTTTGTTTGGTGTAATCGCTCATCTGAAATATCGAAAATATTCTTAGAAGTCGCAGAGTCCTGATTGCTATTAGGATCTGTGTTCCGGGGATAAATAAACTGATAAATGGCGGTAAAATTGCTAAAACATCAATAATCCCGTAGAAACTTAGTGTGAATATCTTCGAAGCTGTCGAGCATCACTAAAAGCATATTTATTAGAATAACTGCTAATAGAGTAACGTCAAAGGCTTTTCCTGCCGGAGTATTTGATTTAAAAATTATTACATAAACTTTACATTTAAGTTTATTAAGCCTAGTGTTCATAAAAAGATATTTTTACAAAACTATTAAAAATTTATAAATGACTTTGATTTCCCGAATAAAAATCAAAATAAGACAATTTCCAATATAAGATAAGTTTTATAAATTTTCTTTCACGGGAAAAAATTATATTAACCTTGTGCAAAAAAATAAGAGATAAGCACAAAACAATCTTATAAAAACCACCAACTAACTAACTAACCAACCAACTAACCAACCAACCAACTAACCAACCAACCAACTAACCAACCAACTAACCAACCAACTAACCAACCAACTAACCAACCAACTAACTAACTAACTAACTAACCAACTAACTAACTAACCAACAAACCAACCAACCAACTAACCAACCAACTAACTAACTAACCAACTAACTAACCAACCAACTAACTAACTAACCAACCAACTAACCAACCAACTAACCAACCAACTAACCAACCAACTAAC
>ERZ795046.2565-NODE-2565-length-15721-cov-3.935019_pt1 | contig 15721 bp, 15 predicted proteins | sample MGYA00375130_ERZ795046 | MGnify/ENA primary metagenome ERZ795046 (study PRJEB30175, sample SAMN05720202) | activated sludge metagenome | isolation source: anaerobic digester from wastewater treatment plant | place: Japan | collected 2015-05-15 ...
TTTTCATTTATTTCTTCGATTTTTTTGTTAAGTTTTTCAGAATAGTCGCAATATGTAAGAATAAGTTTATCTCTGTACTGGTCACATAATCTTTCATTTTTTGTCATAGATACTTCACATCTGAATCTCATTGATGGTTTCATCATATTACAATTAATAAATCCATTTGAAACTGAATCTTTATAGAGTCTAAACGATTCTCTTACGTCATCAAAAATGGTATCGTTTTCATTTCTTGGAAGTACATTGTAACATTCTTTAAGTTTTTTGCCAGAAATATTAAGCGCATCGCAAGCTTTATCCATACCGAGTTTTAATGCAGCACATATCTCTTTTGGAGTTCTTTCAAGTTTTCTGAAAACTTCTCCATCTTCTTCATTTTTATCTGCCATTGCTTCTGTAAGATATTTCACACATGCTTCCTCTTGTTTGGCATCTTTTAAAAATACTAAAATCATTGTTTGCCACTTATTATATTTTAAAAGGCATGATTTTTGAGCAACAATTGGTAACATTTTGCAGTAATCGGGTGTGTTTTTCGCTATTGACATACAGAATGAATAATCTACAAGCATTGAGATTATGTTATTCGTTTCTTCTTCGGTTAGAGACGCTTTTACTTTTGCGGTCTTGGATATCCCCCATGTCTTGCCGTAGTCTAAAATTATATCGTTTATCGTTTTTGTGCAACCGGTTATTTGGGCATACTGGAGAGGTATCTGATCCATTGTCTGCGTTTTAGGAGCAGATGTGGTTTCTTTGACCACCTCTACGCCTATACTTATGTTTTCCGGTTGCTTTGGCGGAGTTTGGGATACCTCTAATTTTTTAGATGTCTTTATGTTTATTATTACGGCTATTATAAGCGCTATAATAATAACGGAAAGTATTATGTATTTTTTCATTTTCTACCCCTTTTTTTGTTTTTCGGTTCTTCCCCGAGGGCTGATATCAAAGCTTTGGTTATTATCATCTGAGATACCTTGAAATTTTTTTTAGATAAGTCTATTCTGCATTGCTGATTTAAAGCCTCGTTCATCAGTTCTTTGAATATTTTCTCGGAGTTTTCGCAATCTATATTTATTATGTTTTTGTTTTTTAATTTGGTTATAACTACCGACTCGCCATCTTTTATTATGTTTTTAGCTATATTCAATGCCTCGTATGAGTATAAATCTTCGAATGTTTCGTATTTCATACCGTTATCTCCTTTTTGTCTTCAACCCAAGAATTAAATATCTCCATATTTTTGGGGTCTTCCATTAACTCGAATATTATGTCGAAAATGCCCATGAATATTTTGCATCTTTCTGAGGATAAGTTATTTCCCCATATGTCGTTTTGAGATTCGTAGTTTATTACCGGGCAAACTCCGCAGTATGGTCTGTATGCGCATCTTGAACATGTAAATTGGTTTTCGAGATTTGAGGTTATGGCGCAGGTTCTTGTAGTCAGCGAATTTATAATCTTTTTATACGAGTCTTTTACCGTTCCTATTTTAAATATATCTTCTCCTTCCCATCCGACCATTCTTCCTTCGTCGCAGGTATATATGTCTCCGTTATGGTTATAAGCCACCTGTCCTATCCCCGCTCCGCAGGGGCATCTAAGGTCTACAAAACCGCTGTCTTTAGCGTTTAGTATTTTATTCAAAAGCATAATGGCGGTTTTCTCTTTTATGTCTATTCCTTTTTTGTTTAGGCTTAATATGTAGTTTAGCGAATCTTTATAAAATTTTAAAAAAGATTTGGAATCGTACCCTATTTTGTTCCACATCTTTTTTGCAAAACCTATTGGGGAAAGAGGCCTTAAGAAAATCGTATTTAAGTCGTTTTTTACAAATTCGTCTATTATCTCTTTATGATATTTTAAAGAATCGCAGGATATGGTGGTAAGAGCCGATGGTTTAAATATCCTGTAAGAGAGATTGGTTTGGTTGTCGTGCATCGAGTTAAAATATTTAAGCCATTTTATAGTTTCTCTATAGGAGTTTGCCTGTGTATATATTCTATTTTTATTGTGTAATTTTTCGGGTCCGTCAAGCGAGGTACATATGGAAACTTCGTTTTCCATTAAAAACTTGGCTTTTTTTTCGTCCATTACTGAAAAGTTGCTGACTATTGATATGTTAATTTTTTTGTCGCTATTTTTTTCTTTTTCTCTTATGTATTTTATAGCTTTGGATACTGTTTCCCAGTTGTAAAGCGGTTCCCCTCCCTGAAACTCGAAAGTCAATACGGGTGCTGTGGAATAAAATGCGATATCTACCGATTTTTTAGCTATGCTTGTCGGCATGTCGGTTTTGTCGTTGGATATCCCCACCGCCTGACTCTGGCAATAAACGCATTTATGGTTGCATCTCAGTGTAGTTACCAGTATATGAAGTGACGGTCCCCAGAAAAGATATGAGTTTGAATTTTTCCATCTTGAAAAAAGGTCGTCGAAGTCCATATGCGTTTTAATAAAACCTTTGGAAATAAGCTCTTCTTTTAATTTTTCGGAAACTTTGTTTTTGTATATTAAGTCGTTAAACTCTTTCTGGTTGAGGGATAAATAGTATCCGAAATCGTTTGTTATGATAAATTTGTTTTTTATCTTTCTCCATCTTATGTTGATAAGATCCAAACTATTTTTTGCCGTATTTTTCTTCCCAGGTTTTTTTGATGTCATTTTTCTTCTCCTTATTCATCTCTTTCGAAAGCTCTTCCTCTACTTCTTTTATAAGCTTCTCAAGCTCTTTTTCTTCTTCCGGCGTAAGACCGTCTTCTGAAGATTTGGGAGCTGGCGGAGTATATGTTATCGCTTTTTGTATTAGATATTCTCTTAAATCTTTATTGTCGTTCCATATTTTTTGCCTTATCAATTCGTGTCTAAATTCCTCTTCTATTTCTTTTTTTATTTTTTTTATATCGGAGCTGTTTTCGGTAATCGGTTCAAGGCTAACTTTTATTTTATTTTCGGTTTTATTTATTATTACCCAGAATCTGTCGCTTAAAGTATAAAAAACATATCTTATTACCTCAAGCGGATATTTTTTTTCATCGTATATAAATTCTATAGTTTTACTCAATTTCCCTCCTTAGATTATTGCATTTGCATTCTGCAGCATACAAGCCATCCTGTCTGGGTACTTTCTGCTGTAAAAACTGTCCATGCGCCGCTCGGATATAGCTGAGCGCTTATATTAGTTCCGGCTGCATTGGATATAAACCCGGCAACAAGTCCCCAGTCGCATGATGTCGTTCCGCCGTTTCCATACCATACGTAATGGCAAAGATTGTAAAAATTTCCGTTATCGATTCTTATATTTCCGTTGACATGAAGGTGCATGTTAGCCGCGGGTCCGGTTCTTATCCCGACTTCATTGGTATTTGTCATAAACATTGTTGTTATGCTTGAATTGTTTCTTATATTAAATCCTCCGGTGCCGTAGTTTATATACATAACGTTATCAGACCATCTCGGCCACATAAAAGTTTCGTATGTCCCGGCCGCATTTTTAGCCGCGAAAGAAGCTGTGTTTTCAACTCCGAGTACCCCTCCTGTCGCGCCTATAGTTAACGGATATGCCGGAGCAGCGGTGGATGCCGTTCTTATAGCAACTCCTCCTCCGTTTCTCGCAAGCCAGGTATTGTTTGTGGTGAGCATGCTTACGTAACCGCCGTATGGAGCGGGATAATATGTTGTTATATTGAGCGTTTCGCTTTCGGTTATGTTAGTTAAAGAAAGGATATAAACCGAGGTTACGGTTATGACAAAAACAAGCTTTTTTATAAAAACTTTAACCTTCATAACTCCCCCTTTTTTTCCATAGGGACAACATAATGATATTATACACCATAAATCGTGTTTTTTCAAGGTCGGTTAATCCATTAATTCTTTCGCTTTTTTGGCTAATAATATTTTTGTTTTTTCGTTTTTTTTACGCTTAAAAAATTTTATCGTTTTTATGATTTTTTCCATTGTTTTGTTATAATCGGCGATTATAGTTTTGTTGGATATTCCCCATATCAGTCGGGACGAGAGCGAAACAAATTCGTCGTAAGAAATAGCTTTTGAATATTTTAATATTCCGTAGCTTTTCCAAACCGTATCTTCGAATTTTAATTTGTTTTTCTTTAGGTAATCTTCGGAAGTTTTAATTTCTTTTTCTTCTATTATCTGAGCCAATTTTTTCGCTCTTTTTATAAAATCGTCGATTTTTTCATTGGGCTCGGGTTTGACGAACACATAAATAAATCCGAATGAACATAGGATATCCTCGTTTATCCCTTTTATTTCCGCTCCCAAAAATTTTAAGTTTTCTTTTATTTCCGCCGAGCTGTTAGTATGATAAATTCCGGGGGTGTGCATTAAAAATATTATTTCCGTTTGATTGGGAACAAGTGACGGGTCTGAGCCCAAAAAACCGAAGTTTTTGCTATACGAAAATATCAGGTGTTTCGATAGTTCGTCTATTATCCTTTTGGTCATTTCATAAGATTCTAAAGGACTGTTGCTTTCAGATTTCGATATGCAAGATATATGTTCGGAAATGTTTAATCCTACGGCGGTTTCTTCTATCGATTCGGATATCAAAATCGAATGCTTTTTTATTTCTCTTAAGTCTAAATCCAAAAATCTAATGATCAGTTCGTCTTTTATTCCGTTCGGATCTTTTATTATCTTCGGTTTTTTTATTATCTTTTTGGATAAGATTATTTCCTGCGTTTTTTCTTTTATCTCGGTTAAATTTTTCTCCGTTTCGCAGTTTGGGAATTTGTAAGGAAAAATATTTCTATAAATTATCGATTGCGTTCCGATTATCATTTTTTTTCTTTTAATTTTCTTAATTCTAAAAGCGTTTTTTTTATCATTTCGACGTCTTCAAAATCAAGATATGTTTTTAGTTTTTCCCTGAGTTTTAATATCTTTTCTTCCTTTGAATATTCCATATCTTCTATGGAATACGGATAATTTATTTCGTTTGTTGTTTCTTTTAAATTAAATCGAATGAGTTTTTTTAAAATTTCGCTAAATTTTATATAGCAGAAAGGACACCCCAATCTTTGGGTTTTTATAAATTCCAGATAATTTCTGCCGCATCTGGGACATATCAGTTTTTTTTTGGATTCCGGAAGTTCTTCTATTATCGCTTTGGCGTAATCCTCAAAAGAAGATTTTCCTCTGGAAATCTCATCTATATGAGCGTATTTCTCCGCGCAATTTGTGCACATCTTCATCGTTTTAATTCTTCCATTGGTTATCGTTTTAACCGATATTTCGGCTTCTTTTTCTCCGCATCTTTCGCATTTCATAGGATTTTTATTAATTCCGTCTTTGAAAGCGAGTATATTTTGTCGGAAAATATTCGCGCAAGCTCCATATTGTGGGTGACCATTATGATGGTAGATCCTTCTTGGTTTAATTTTTTAAAATCGTTCATAACTTTTATTGCGGTTTCGTGATCTAAGTTCCCCGTAGGTTCATCCGCTATTATAACGGAAGGATTGTTTCTTATGGCTCTTAAAATCGCCGTTCTTTGTTTTTCCCCTCCGGAAAGTTCTTGAGGTTTTTTGTAAGCTTTGTCTTCCATCCCCCACTTTTTCAAAAGCTCCATACCTTTTTTTATGCTTTTTTTGTCGTTTAGTATCAAGGCGGGCATTTCTATGTTTTCGATTATATTAAAGTCTTCAAGCAACGAATCGAATTGAAAGACAAAACCTATTTCTTTAAGCCTCATTTTGTTTTTTTCTTCTTCTTTCATTTTTGAAATATCCCTTCCCATAAAAAAAACTTCTCCCGAATATTTGGAATCTAAAGCGGATATTATGTTTAATAACGTGGTTTTGCCGCTTCCGCTCGGACCGGTTATGGAGACGAAATCTCCCTTTTTTATTTCAAAGGATAGATTTTCGAATATTATTATTTCTGAGTTTGGTTGCGGATATATTTTCGTCAGATTTTTTACTTCTATTATTTTTTCCATATTTAGCCGTATCTTATCGCGTCTCCCGGATCTACCTTTGAGGCTTTATTTGCGGGAATTTGAGAGCTTATGACGGTAAGTACGAGAGATATCGTTATTATCAATAAAACATCCTTAGTCGATACTTCTACCGGGACTCTTGTTATATAATATATATCCGAAGGAAGTTCTAATATTTTATATCTTTTTACTATTTCCAGAATTATAAATCCTATGATCATTCCTATTCCTATTCCTATTCCGGATATGTATATTCCGCATATCATGAAAATTTTCTTTATTTTGTTTTTAGACGCTCCCATGGCTCTTAGAATGCCTATCTCTTTGGTCTTTTGTACCGTTATCATGAAAAGATTTGAAGATATGGAGAATGTGGCTATTAAAATTATAAGAGAAAGTATCAGAGTCATTACGAATTTTTCAAGCTTAAGGGCGGAGAAAAGGTTTTTATTTATATCCGAGTATGTTTTTATTGAGAAATAAAAAGGTATTTCTTTTCTCAGCTTAAAATAAATCGATTGGGTTAAATTGATGTCTTTAAGTTTTATGGATATGCCGTTGGATAAAATATCGGGATTGAAAAAAGATCTCGCCTCGTTTATGTCTATGAAAGCGAAAGACGAATCGTATTCGTAATATCCCGTATTAATTATCCCCTTTATTTTAAACTTTCTCATCTTTGGTATTATTCCGAGCGTCCCGGAGTCGAATTTGGGAGAAACTAACACAAGTTCATCGTCTATAAAAACCCCTAAATTTTTCGCAAGTTCCTCTCCCAAAACTATTCCTTGATTTTTCAAATCCCATTTCCCGTATCTCAAAGATTTTTCTATGTTTGTAACTTTGAATTCGTTTTCGGCTTCTATCCCTTTTATAACCGTTCCTAAGCTTCTTGTTTGGGTTATAAGTATTCCTTGAGAAATAATAAAAACGGATTTGGCTTCTATTTCTTTAAAAGAGTATAGGATCGTATCCAATCTTGAAAGTTCGTTTTTATTCATTTCTCCGTATATTACGATATGAGATTGAGAATCGAGTATTTTCTTTTTTATTTCCGATTGAAATCCGTTTATAACCCCAAGGGTTACAAGTATTGCCGCGACGGATATCGCTATGCCGGATACGGCTATCAGAGTGGTTAAAGAGGTAAAAAGAGATTTCCTCGAATTTTTTACGTATCTTAAAGCTATTTCTGACTCAAAACTCATTTAGTTTCTTCTTTCGGTTTTAGAAGAGGAAAAAGGATAACCTCTCTTATGGAAGGTTTTTGAGATAAAAGCATGGTAAGCCTATCTATTCCTATTCCTATTCCGCCGGTAGGAGGCATGCCGTATTCCATGGCTTCTATAAAGTCTTTATCCAGTATGTCCGCTTCGCCTAAATTCTCTTCGAATTTTTGCTTTAATTGTTCAAGTAATCTCGATTTCTGATCCTGGGGATCGTTTAACTCGGAGTATGCGTTTGCAAGTTCGTGTCCTCCGACGTAAAACTCAAATCTTTCCACTATGGATTCGTCCTGATTTTTAAGCTTTGCAAGAGGTGTTATGGCCGTCGGATAATCCATAATAAAAGTAGGTTGAACTGTTTCGTCTTTTATTACCCAATCCATTATTCTTTCAAATAGCTTTGCCGAGGGAGTTTGTTTGTCGTAATCTATCTTTAATCTTTCGGCTAATTCGTAAAGCCCTTCTCTATTAAAAGATTTGCCTTTTAATACCGAATGTATATCCTCTCCGGTTTTTTCTTTCCACAAATCAGGCAATGAAATTCTTTTAAAAGGAGGCTTAAGATTAATTTTCATTCCGTCGTATTCTATTTCGGATAGGTTAAACTCGGATGTAAATCTTTCAAATAACCTTTCAACAAGCTCCGCCATTCCGTTGTAATCTGAGTATGCTTTGTATGCTTCCAGAGTCGTAAATTCTGGATTGTGAGTCGTGTCCACTCCTTCGTTTCTAAAAACTCTTCCTATTTCATAAACTCCGTCAAATCCGCCTATTATCAATTTTTTTAAAGGAAGCTCCGTGGCTATTCTCATATAAAGTTCTATTTTAAAAGCGTTATGAAATGTAATGAAAGGTCTTGCGGAAGCTCCGCCGGCTTGAGAGCAAAGAATAGGAGTTTCGACTTCCAGATATCCGTCTTTGTTGAGCGTGTCTCTTATAATGGATATTATTCTGCTCCTTTTTACGAAGATTTCTTTGACTTCTTCGTTAGATATCAGGTCCAGATATCTTTCTCTGTATCTTGTTTCCGGGTCGTTGAGCCCGTGCCATTTTTCGGGCATTGGTCTAACGGATTTGGATAGTATTGTAAAATTTTCAACGTTTATCGTAAGTTCTCCGGTATGAGTTTTAAAAAGCTTTCCCTCCACTCCTATAAAATCTCCGGTAGTCATATATTTTTTAAACAAATCGTATTTTTCTCCCAAAAGATCTTTTTTAAGATATATCTGTATTTTATCGGTTCCGTCTTTTATATGAGCGAAGCTCGCCTTTCCCATAACTCTCAAAAGAATTATTCTTCCGGCCGTTAAGACTTTCGAATCGATATCCATCCCTTTTATTTCGGATATTTTGTTTTTTACGTAAAATCTTGGGGGAAAGGGGTCTATATTTTGTTTTTTCAGCTCGTCTATTTTGGAATAATTGGTTTTTATTATCTCGTCAAGTGTTGTTTTTGTTTCCATATTCTATGGCTCCTTTAATGGTGTTTAAAAGATTTTTGGGGTCGAACGGTTTTTCTACGAAAGAATATACGTTGCTCGCCATTTCGAAAAGATCTTTAGTCTGGCCTTTTGCGGTCAATATTATTATCGGTATATTTCTCAGTTCTTCTATTTGTTGAAGTTTGGTTTGAAAGGTATACCCGTCCATTTCGGGCATCATTATATCGAGAACTATTACATCCGGTTTTATGGGATTGGATGCGTCGGTAAGTTTGTTATACGCTTCAAGCCCGTTTGATGCCTGTATCGCCTGGTATCCTTCTTTTTCGATCAAAACCTTTAATAAAAAAAGAACGTCTTTTTCGTCGTCTATTATCATAATCTTATTCATCTTTTTCCCCCGTTATTTTTCGACTTATAAATCGAAATTAAAAAATATGTTTTTGCGGCCATAATATAAATTTTACAAGATTAAAATCTCATAATCAAACATTTTTGAGCTATATTTTATTTGTTTATGGCTTTTAAATTTTTCTCGTATAAAATTCGATGGATTTCTTTCGCGAATAGATTTAAAGAATTGTCCCTTGCTCCCATAACCATTATTATATCGTCTTTTTTTATATTTTCGGAAATGAAAGTTTTTATGTCTTGCCTATTTGGAAAATAAAAAGCTTTTACGCCTTTTTTGATTGTCTCATCTATTATATCTTTTGAGGATATGTCTCTGGTAACGCTTCCACCCGCATAGTATATTTCGGGCATAATTAAAATATCTTCTTTTCTTAGTTTTGAAAAAACTTCCACCAGATCGTTTTTAAACATTCTTGCCGGTGCATATCCGTGAGGCTGGTAAATAAATATCGCTCTTTTACAAGCCCCTATCACCGTCTTTACGGCCGCTTCTATTTTTGCAGGATTATGAGCGTAGTCGTCTATTATCTTTATTCCGTTTACTTCTCCCACGAGATTCATCCTTCTAAAAGTTCCTTTAAAAGACAAAAGAGATTTCGATATATCTTTTAAACTTAATCCCAAGTGTTTTGTTACGGAGATTGCGGCTATGGCGTTTTCTATATTATGTAATCCGCCGATAGGGAGATGAAAATCGATATCGGCTATTTTAAATTGAGAATGGAAAATATCGGTTTTGATTATTTGGGCATTTAAAGTTTCTTTGCCGAATAAACGGATATTTTTGTTTTTCGCGGCTATTTCCTTGCAATTATCGTCTTCTTCGTTTATAAAGGCAGTTTCGGAGTTTGATATGAAAATGGAAAATATTTTTTTAAGTTCTTCAATGGGCTTGTGGTCTTTGGTTATGTTAAGTATAAGACCTATTTTGGGTTTATACCTGGTTATCGTAGAGTCGGATTCGTCCGCTTCTATTACAAGCCACTTCCCTTTCCCGCCGTAGGCGTTTCCTAAAAATTTTTCGTTCATTATCGAGTTTATGTAGGCTCCGTTTATTACCGAAGGATTAAGTCCCGATTCGTTTAAAATGTGCCATATCATAGCCGTAGTCGTACTTTTCCCGCTTGTGCCGGCTACCGCTATGGTCTGGTATCTTGAAACATATTCCGATAAAACTTCGGAGCGGTGAATTATTTTTAAACCTAATTTTTTGGCTTTTTCATACTCTGGGTTTGTCTCTTCCACAGCGGTTGAGATTACGAAGAAATCTATATCTTTTGTTATGCCGATACCGTTTTGAGGGTAAGTTTTAATTCCGTTTTTTTCAAATTTTTCTTTTATGTCCAGGTTTTGATTGTTATCGAATGATCTGTCCGAGCCGCAAACCTCGTGCCCTTCCATTTTTAAAATCTGAGCCAGAGCGCTCATTCCCGAACCGGCTATCGCGCAAAAAAAATATTTGGACATAAGATAATTATACTAAAAGATTTATTCGGCTGATAGGCTTAATCCTTTTAAAGCGGCTTTTTTCATTAATTCTTCGTTTTCTTTTTTTAGTCCCAATTTTTTATAAACCGCCCCAAGTCCGTAATAAGAATCTTTGGCGTAGGGACATAATTCTATGGATTTTTGAAAAAAATCTTTTGCCGTTTTAAAATCTCCTGATAACATATGAATGTTTCCGGCTTCGTTGTAAATTTTATAATAATCCGGGTATTTGTTTATCATCGAATATATTTGAGTTTTGGCTTTTTCCAGTTCTTTTTTTTCTTCTAATTTTATTATTTCCATTATTTCTTCAAACTCCGGTTTTTTTGTCGGCATACAAAAATTTTCTATTTGCTTGGATAATACTCTCGATTCCATATTGCAGTCTAATCTGTCTTTCGATCCCAATTTATTTATTATATTATTAAAAGAAACGCATAATTCGGAGGCTTTTTTTATATTTGGTTCGACCAGCGCGAACGAATTATATATATATCCGGTTTCTTTTATATATTTTCTTATTTCGCCGTCTATATAATACTCGCTGGAAGTGATGTTTTCTCTTAGATACGATTGAGATATCCTATCCCAGTTTTCGTTTATATAATCCTCGGCTTTTTTGGTCTCTTTTGTTTTTATGAGATATATGGCTTTTATAAGATGATTGTTGAACGGATAAGAGATTTGGGTTTGCTTTATTTCTTTATCGTTTAAAATATCGAATGTTTGAGATACGTTTGTTTTAATCGGATAGTCTTTTGCTTTTTCTAAAAAAGATTTAATATATTCTTTGGCTTTTTCTCCTTCGAAATAAGAGAGGGAGTTAAGAGAAGCGATAAGATGAAGATTCGGATGCGATTTAGGTCTTTTTTGAATAAAAGTATGGATGTCTTGCCGAGAATCAAGAGAGTATTTGCTAATCTGCCAAAGAACGATTAATACTGGTACGGTTAAAATCGCGGCGATTTTTTTTATAAATTCGAGCGATATTTCTTTTTTTTCATCGTTTATTTCAATGATGGAGGACGAGAGTACGGCCATTATTATGGCCGCCGGGAAAAAATATCTTTTTTCTACCGAAAACAAACAGTGTATAAAAACAAAAGTTAAAATAAATATGGTTATTATTTTAATTTCCTTTTTTTTATCGTATCCTTTATATATCGCATATGCCGATGGTATTATTAAAAATATGTTTGATGTAAAGAAAAAAACCAATCTTCTAAATATGGCAAGCATGTAATCTAAAGGTTTGGCCGATATCATTTTAATCGCGAAAATGTAGGGGTTTATTTCGTTTGCCCCTAAAAGTTTTGAAAAGTCTCCTTCCGCCGTAATGGTTATTCCCAGGGCTCCGGTTATTATGTTAAGATTAGCTCTTTTGTATTCCGTTAAAAGAAATGTCCCCAAAAGCTGTTTGGAAATTAGGATCCAGGGTATTAAAGGTATGTAAGAGGATACGAACATAAATAAAGATTTTTTATAAGAAAAATTCTTTTTTTTGTCTATAATATCGTAAATTATTAACAATATCGGCAAAGCTATAAGAGCGGATCTTATCAAAAACGTAAACCCCAATAAAATTCCGGACAAAACATCTAAAGTTATTTTTGAGTCTAAATAATTTTTTTCTCTTTCTATAAAAATCAATAAAAATAATATTATGTATAAAGAATACGCTATTTGCTCAAGATCCGCCGCATAGTTGTAAAAATAAAATGTCGATATCGTAAAAAGAAACAATAAAACCGAATTGTATTTGGAACTTATCGTATCGGATATTTTCGATAAAATAATTAAAGTCATAAATATGATAGCCCAAAGAAATATATAAGAAAAATAATTATTAAAATGGTTTGTTATAAAATAAAAAAATTGAGATAGCGGCATATTTAAAAAAATTTTAAATGTTTCCGACGAATCCATTTTTAAAGAATAATATATGTAATAATACGATTCGAATCTGCTGAATGTTTCGGTGTTTAGAATAGGTAATGTTAGGTATAAAATAATCAAAGATGCAAACGTAATCAAAACTAAACTTATATGTTTTTTTATCAGATTCATTTATAAATTTTACAAAATTATTGTAAAATATTTTTATTGCGCGGTTAGCTCAGCGGCAGAGCACCTCCCTTACAAGGAGGGGGTCGTAGGTTCAAATCCTGCACCGCGCATTTTTCATTTTGCTGAGCCGCGGTGAGCAAAGCCAACGATTTGGCTTTGCGACAGGATTTGAAAGTCCGGAGCAAAACATTGTGCATTCAGTTTTGCGAGGAGCGGCCCGCGAAAAAATGAGCGGTGAGCGAATTTTATTTGCGGGAAAATCCTGCACCGCGCATTTTTCATTTTATGTTTTGGCGGTGAGCAAAGCCAACGATTTGGCTTTGCGACAGGATTTGAAAGTCCGGAGCAAAACATTGTGCATTCAGTTTTGCGAGGAGCGGCCCGCGAAAAAATGAGCGGTGAGCGAATTTTATTTGCGGGAAAATCCTGCACCGCGCATTTTTCATTTTATGTTTTGGCGGTGAGCAAAGCCGGCATAAATTTAAAGCTAAAAAATGAATTTGTAATTATGTAAAATAATATTATGGATTTGCACGACAGAGAGCTGATAGATAAAGCGAAAACAGGGGATTTGGAAAGCCTTGAAAAGCTTTTGGAAAAATATAACGATAAGATAGCGAGTATCGCAAAATATGTTTGCGTTAACGCTCCGGCCGATGCCGACGACGTACATAATGAAACGATGATAAGCGTTTTTAAAAATATAGATAAATTTAAATCCGAATCGGATTTCTCGACATGGTTTTACAGAATAGCGGCAAATCACTGCTGGATGAAATTCAGAAAAAGAAAAAGAGAAAAATTGGTATCGATAGAGGATGTAAAAGATCTGGCTCATTACGAAAAAGATAGAAACGTAGAAATATCTCACGATTTTTACAAAATACTCGCGATGCTTCCTCTCGATTTTAGAATGGCCGTAACTTTGGTCGATATAGAAGGTTTTTCTTTAAAAGATGCGGCAAAAGAGCTTAATATAACCGTAGGAGCCCTTAAATCGAGGCTGTTTAGGGCTAGGAATATGTTTAAAAAAAAGATGGAAGAGGAAGATAAGAAAGGTTTTGAATAGATTTATGCTTCATCCTATCACCTCAAATTGCAATCAAAACTGCGTTTTTTGTTCTGCCTGGGGAAGAATAGACGAAAAGTTTAATTTGAATTCTTTTATAAAAGAAATATCTTCGGATAAAGACTCTCTTATAACCGTTTCGGGAGGAGAGCCTTTTACCGTCGGAATAGATAATTTAATATATATAGCTAATTTTGTTTCCGATCTCGGCAAGAAACTTGAGCTTCAAACAAACGCTTTGGCCGTAACGGATCAAGAAATAAAAAAATTAAAGATTCTCGTTTCGATATTAAATAAAACAGGTGGATATTTTAATATCAACCTATCCGCTCACAATTCTTCTTTAGATTGGAAAATTAGCGGAGTAAAAAATGGTTTTAAAAATAGGGTAAACGGGATAAAAATTCTAAAAAAAATTGGAGCCAAAATAAGAATTACATATGTCATAAATACTTTTAATTTTAAATTTATTCCCAATTTTTCAAGATTTGTGATAAAGGAAATTCCGTTTATCGATTGGGTTCAGTTCAGCTATACAAAAGGAATAGGGAAAGCTAAAAAAAACAAATCCATTATTCCCCCCTATTCGAAAGTTTCAAAATATCTTTTAATGGGTTTTAAAATTTTAGATAAAAATAATATAAATTTTAATGTCGATCATATTCCTTTGTGTTTTTTGGGTGATTTTTATTATAAGCATGTGGATATAAATAAGTTAAAAAACAAAATAAAAGGAGATTATCTTAAAGAGAAGTCTAAAATAAAAAGTTGTTACGGATGCGGTTTTTATAAAATATGTTCCGGTCCGAGAAAAGATTATATCGAAATATACGGCAAATTATGAGTAGAAAATGGATAAGCGAACAGCTATGCATATCGGAAGCTTCTTTTACCTGTAATCTTTATTGCAAATACTGCCACAATCCGCCTACCGGACGGAAAAATCCCATCGATTTTGTAATTAACAAAGTATCGGAAGAAAAGCCTTATGCGGTTAGTTTGGAAGGCAGGGGAGAGCCTCTTACCAATCCCGACATAATAAAGATGATTAAAGAGATAAAAAAAATAGGCGTGGAAAACATTTCGATTTCGACAAATGCGGTCGCTCTTTCGGATATGGATAAGTTAAAAAAAATAATAAAAGAAGTAGATTTTTTAATAATTAATTTCCCCTCTCATGTGGAAAAAGTTTACAACTCGGTAACTTCGAGCGTCAAATATAAAATGGCCGTAAAGGCGTTGGATAACATAAAAAAGTTGAAGGCGCTTTCAAAAGTCAGAATTTTCCATATAATATCCAAAGAAAATTATGCGCATTTGGGCGATTTTGTCGATTGGATAAATAATAATTACAAAGATGTTTTTCTTTTAAATTTTTGTTTTGCGAGAAACAAAGGTAGAGCTTTAAAATTTAAGAAAAAAATCATTCCCAAATACTCCGAAGTTTATAAATACCTTAAGTTGGCTTTAGCAAAATCCAAACTTTACGGGATCAAAGCCGTTACTCAAAATATACCGCTATGCATGATAAAAGGATTTGAGGGATTTTCTTTCGAGTTTCATAGGTGGAGAAGAGGCGATAAGGTTTTTGAACGAGGGGTTGAGGAACCTTTGAAAATAAAAAAATGTTCGGATTGTTCTCTTCGCGACGCTTGTTGCCAAGCCAGAAAAGACTACTCCGAATTATACGGCACTGATGAGCTTGAATCGTCAAAGCTATCGCCTGAAAAAATAAAACCGGAGAGGTTTTAATGCGTATAGTATCCTGCGTTACGGATCCTTATGAGATTCCCGTTTTAAAAAAGATCGGAGCCGACGAAATTTATATCGCTTATTCCAAGATATTAAATTACGGCGAGGCGATGTCTTTCAAATCTTTAGCCGATGTCATATCTTGCGTAAAGCTTGCGAAAAAAAATAAACTTAAAATTCATTTGGCGGCTAACGGTATCGCCTCAAAAAAGGAAACTATTACTTTAGCGGGCATGATAGGAGATATTAAAAAAATTAATGATATCGGAATAGATGGACTGATAGTTTCTAATGT
>ERZ795046.2577-NODE-2577-length-15656-cov-11.572271_pt1 | contig 15656 bp, 10 predicted proteins | sample MGYA00375130_ERZ795046 | MGnify/ENA primary metagenome ERZ795046 (study PRJEB30175, sample SAMN05720202) | activated sludge metagenome | isolation source: anaerobic digester from wastewater treatment plant | place: Japan | collected 2015-05-15 ...
ATATCTAAATAAAATCCTATATCAAGTAAAACACTATCTGGAATTTCTAAAGCATCTGCCTTGCTTATACTTTCTATGATTTCTTCTTCTAGTTTAGCGAAGCTAATATAAGATCCTCCGCCTTCTATGAGAATTTTATCGCCTATAACGTAATCCCAGTCGCTTTGCATTTGTTTTACTACTTCGTCAATGTCTTTCTCGCTTACAATATCTGGATCATAGCTTATATCATTGAGAATGTCTGGTTCAAGAAGAAAATTACCTATAGAAAAAACCGTGTCCTTAATAGAATCTCTGAAACTTTCTAGCCATTTTTCCATTGCATTGAAAATAGCTTCCTTGTCCAATGTAACCTCAGCTACATAATGTTTTGGACTAGATTGTTCACTAAATAATACTTCTTTCACATACATATTCACAATACCTCCATCATTATAATACCATATTACATACTACATCAAGTCCCTTTCATTATTTTTATATTTTTGGTAGTATTTTTTGTTATTGTTGTTGTAATTATAATAACGTTGTTTGTTATTATCTGTTTGCAAAATAGCTCCTTGCACAGTTACTGTATTACCTATTTGATTACGTAAGTATTGTGGTGTTAATATACCAATTTCTGTAGGTAATATACTCTTTATTATATTGGCAAGCTCAGATGAAGCGGCCAAGAAATATTGTTTAGCTAATTTTTGCGCTACATTATCTTTATTAGTATTTAATACTTCGCTAGCTTTATCCATACATATATCGTATAATTGGTTTCCCCATAGAGAACGCATGGCATATTTGTAGTCCTTAGCAGAATTAAATGTTAGAGATTGAGCAAATGTAGTACATTGAGTAATGAACGATGTTACTACGTTATATATATGTATATTAATAGCTTGTTCATTATTATCGAACAACATATCTATAGTTGGGTGTTGTGATTGTTCTATTGCTTCTGGTAATTTTTGTGATGCTTGTATCAGAGCTGTTTCTAAAACATGTTCATTATTATTCAACCAAATACCTATAGCTTGTGAAATATTAGAACCGGCAGATGTGTTACGCATGCCCTTGCTATCTACTTGCATTGTGCAAGCATACTGCTTGTCATTTATTTTGTAAGTTAGAACAACTCTGTAATCTAGTCCGTTGCGATCATCTCTTCCATTTGGGTTCTGATAAATTTTTGCCCAGCCATTATAGTGTGATAACACGCCATTAAGTATTTCATACATATCACCATTTATACACATTTGGTTAATAAAACCATTTATTTCCCAGAATGTAAATTTATGATTACCGTTACGATCTGTTTCTACCAATTTATCATGTACAAACTGCACAAATTCTTGCACTTTCTTGTCTGTTCCAGATAGTAAATATGTTGTATCCAAATTCCCGTGTTCCGCCATTATATACAGCATACGTGCAAAACTGTAGCGTGGTAATGCTTTAATCAATAATTCTGCTATAGGTTCTGGTTGTGTCTGTATCCATGTTAGCAGAGCTTCTGACTGTGATATCTTTTTGTCAGGGGATATTGTCCATTCTAGTGCTTCATTTATCATTTGCTGTTTAGTTTCCTCTGGCAATTCTGATAACCCGTTTATTAAAGAAGTAACAAATTGTTCTACTTTGTCGACACTTGTGTTAGGAGCAAATATAAATTCTTCACTGTAATTATGTTGTGTAAACTGTTTAGCAAGCAGTAATTTATCGATTATTATAGGGTTTTGTTCATCTTCTACCGTTCTCATAGATGGTACAATGGACATAATAGATGAATTGCTGCTACTATTCAAATACCAAGCAACTACACTTGGTAATAATGCAACTGTTGTTTCTGGGTAATGTGTGCACAAATGTCTTATTGTTCTACAACATTCTTGTGCTATTTCGCTAGGAATATTAGATGATGTTATGTTAGCTAAAGCAGTTTGTCTATCTTGTTCGTCTATGACAAGCGTGTTAATAAAATCTAGTACGTTACTTATTGTTGTATTAATATCATCGCTAATCAATGTGGCTAACGCTGCATATGGCCATGGGTATTTTGCTGCTGTTTGTTGCATTGTGTTGCGTCCTGTTTGCTGTAATCTAGGATCATCATTATACAATAATTGCACTGCATCAAGCCAACTATTGAATAGAAGATCATCATTAAATAACGGTTGGTTAGGATCTTGTTGTTCTAGTAACCGTTTTATTTGCGGATCCCATTCTGTGGACAATTGTTTATATTGTGTTAATTGTTGCAGTGCTGATGTCCACTCTATGGTTAGTGCTGCATCAGGTGTTTGTGGAAAGTGTTCCATGAATGTGTCTAACCAATCGCCTAATGCCTGAATCATAGCAGCGCGTGAACGCATTCCTAGTATATCAAGACGTTGTGCCATAGCGGTGGCTGGTATACCCATATTATCAAATACATTTAAACTTGCCCGCCATGTTTCCCAGTCGCATTGTTCAGTGAAACGTTTCCATTCATGCTCATCCCATTCTGTGTCTGCGCGTGTTAAATGATCTATTTCAGCAAGCGCTGCTTCTGCGACACTCAACCAAGCATCACAATAGCGTGCCATTTCACGATATGCAGGAGTTTGCATAATAGGTTGTAGTTTTTTAATAGCCGCCAATTTTTCTTTATATCTAGGTAATGTGTTATCGTCAAGAGCAGCCGCTGTTAGTTGTTTTACTAGCATGTCGAGCATCCAAACTTCATGCAGTGTATGTAAATCTTGTGGGTGTCTATGTAAACAGTTTTCTATAATATTAGGCAAATCATGTTCTATAAATTCTTGTTTAGGATCCAATTTCATTATGCGTCACCTCTATATTAATATACCATGTAATATTTTATGTAGGCATGGTATAACAATAATATGGATGTAAAGTATAACTATATCAATAACTTATTACCTATAATTAACAAAGAGTTTATTAGTATCGCTGAATACGATCCTCATTTGCCAATAAAATTATATTTAACATACACTATTAGTGACATATTTGCTAAAAGTAAAGTTTATCTAGACTATAATCTGACTGAAGAAGAATCTAATAATTTTACCGTGTTTTTTGAACAACATGAAAGATTAATGCAAATTCCGCACTACGAAGAAACTGTATTAGCGATACAAAAATTATATGACATTTACAGAGCTGCTATACAAATACAAGAAGCATTTTCTAGAAACGATGATATAGAAAAATTAAAACATGTAGCAGCGGAGATACTACCTGATTATGATATGGATGCATTAATTGTTACATTGCAAATTACTGATTTAGACATAGAACAATTACATGTAATCGAAAACAATATAAATACTATTAAAAAACTTGCAAAAAATAATATAAAACATCAAGACGCTAGCGCTGAGTTATATAAAGCATCTAAGGATATTATACAAAGTTTTTTCTCTATAATTAGTAGATGGGCACAAACTACTTTAGAAACTCAATTAACTGATTTATGGTACTATATAGATAACAGTATCGGATTAGTAGCAGGTAGCAGAGATAAAGATATTGTACAAGAACAAAGTAGTATTGTAACACAATCTGTTGGGCAAGAACAGCTACTTATTTCTATTAAAGAATTATATATTACATGTCTAGATAGTAGTTTACAAAGAAAAGATAAGATAACTAAAATACAGGAGCAAATTAAAAATATATCAGATACTGTTTACAAACATCCAGTTGAACTAAGTTTACCATTTACAACACTTGTAGCAAACACAATAGATATAAACAAACCTAAAAATACAATTAATGTATCAATGATTATTGATAATATGTTACAGATAGTATGGAAATCGATTCCAGATCGCTACGATGAATTAGCGCCAAAAATAAATGCGCTCAAAAAAATTAAAAAACGTGATGAACTTGTAAATGCAGTTATAGACACGTATATAGAGCTTGATAGCTTGTTGTATACACATGATATACGTATAAAAACAGTATCTATGTTAAATACAGCTTTACGTAAAATTGATGCGTATAGACAAATCCCACTATTGTTATACGCGGATGGTGAAGATAAAACACAAAACATCATTTACGTTGATAAACTTCGGCTAATAGAAAAATTAAAAGGAACCAGCATATTGAAACCTAACGTGGAATACTTACTGGTTGATCGCAATATAAGTAATAAAAAAGAACGTGCTAAAAAATACCTCAGTGTATTGATGGAAGAAAGACCAGAAGTGCAGCATATTAGCCAAAGTGTAATTAATAAAATAACGGCAAACATTAAGGAAGATAGTGAAGCAACTGTATCTTATCAATTACTCAATATGATAATAAACAATAAGAGTGTGGATGGGGAAAGTGTAGGCTTAACATCTGAAGAACGTATACATCTTGCTGACATATTACCAATCAATTTGTATGTAACGTTATTTTTTGATTTGTTAAAATCTAAAGATATAGAGACAATAGCTAGTGTAATTAGTAACTCTATGGATAAACATACTCTCGAAGTGTTAAAGCACTTTATAAAGTACGCGATAGAACAAAATAATACTAACTACGTATATGAAAAAGGATATGGAAGTCAATTTATAAATGCCGCGATCTTGACTACAACGTTAGAAACTCTAAAAGAATATTATTTACAAAATAGTTTATGTAAAGAATTTACTTACGAGATTAGTACAGACCCAAAACAAAATAATGCTGGTGAAGATTTCCTAACGTTTGTTAAAATTCAATTAGATAATACTAGAGTTTACAGTACAATTAGCATTGATAGTAAATCACACAGCAATTGTACACCGAGTAGCGGTTCCGCGCCAAGTAACATAGCACAGTCACTAGATATAATACTTGGGATAGATGACAGTATAACTGATAAAGATATACGCAGATTTTTTATAGATCCTGATACTGTAGATCAAGCGCTACAAATTGTGCAAGAACAACCGGAAAGGTTTAAAACACTGAATATGTTTTTACCATTAGATAAATTAGACGTTATTAGAAAACTACTCAATTCTATAGATGATTTGGTTACAAAACAAAACAATATAGAAAACCAATTCCATAATCGTAGAACTACATATTCTGATTCTTTTATGACAGCTTTTCGAGACGCTGTTTTGGCACTTGGTTATGATATAAGTGAAGATAAAACAACTATTGTAAATATACTTAGTGAAGTTGTTAAAGAATGTAACACACTAGTAAGTACGCTAATTAAAGACAGTAAATATGCAAACAATTTATTTGTGCTTATCACAACTCCTGATTATGCAGTACTTAGCGAAATTAAGAAAAGTGTGTTAGATATAGCTAAACGGTATAGTGATAGCAAACCCATAGAACCTCCCAAAATTACTAAATCAGATATTACATTAGACGAAAGTGAATTTCTAGATTTATTAGATGAAGAACTAGATTACAAATCAGTAGAACAGTTCAAAAAAACAAAATACAACGATTACGAAAGATAAAAAAGCTCTAGGGAACCCCCCTAGAGCTTAATACGAACATTATTGGTGGTCGTTTTCTTAGGTAGAGTTAGTTTAAGCAAGCCGTTACTAAACTCACCTTTGGCTTGTTCAGGCACTATTGTATCTGGCAAACTTATAATGCGTTCGCTTGTTGTTGTAATAAACTCGCTGTACAACACATTACCATTCTTGTTAGTTTTTTCACTAGCGTGAACACTAATACGTACAGTATCAGGCCCGACGTTTACATCCACATTGTCTTTATCTACACCAGGTATAGCTGCTATAACCTCTATAGCATCAGCAGTTTCCCTTATTTCTATTGGAATAGAATAATTCCAATCCCCCCACCAAAACATATTGAATAAATCTCTCATCACGCTAAGCATCACCTCCACTGTTGTAATATACCATTATCACACATATATTATACATGGTGTGTAGAAGTGCTATAATTATAATATGATGTGGGAACGTAAAATAGATAAAAACGGACATATAATTTGGCGTACTACAGTGTATATACCCGTAGAGGAAGTACAGAAATCACCTTTATATGATGACTATATAGACGGTACATATTTTATGGAAGTTATACTAGAACAAGATCTTATAGGCGAGATAGAATTTACTTATACATTAGATGAAACAGCGAATACAGGAGAGTATAGTTTGGTTCTTATTGGTTCTACAATGGATTTGTACGAAGATCTGATAGATTTTGTAAATGATGAAGCTAAAACTAAACATATATTAGAAGCATTTATTTATAATAATAAAGAAATAGACAGATGAATAAAAATATGTTCTTGTTGTATTAACTAGTATTTTATGTACACTGTTGGTAGTAGGTTGTACGCCACAAACTGATATTAGCAATGTTAATAACACATCTGATATTTATACAGCCTTTACACAAGCAGCACAGGTATTTGCTCGCTTAGATTTAGGTCTTTCACAACAACCTATTGTTGATTTACATAATATACAACAAGACGGAGATATAAGGTCAGCAATTGTAGATGTAGAAACACAAATAACAAATGCGAATGCGAAGAATATAGCGCTGAACTGGTTAGAACGAAACAAATCGTACTTAGAACAATGGCAGATAGACAATATACAGGCTTGGATTAGCCAATTAGATACTGATCCAACTGCTACCATTAAATGGACATATAAATTAATGAGTGCATCTGTAGAAGAAGCATTAGCAGGTAACTTCACAGTATGGTATTGGACAAGCGTAAATAAAGTGCCTATAGGTTATATAGAACACTGGAAACCTGTAGTATACACTCATACAAATGGTTTCAATCCTTACGATATTATATACAGGCAATTATTTGAATTAGTACGTTATAAAACATAAGGCCCGGTCTTAGTGCAAGTGCTTAATAACTTACCGTTGCTCCCTCTCGGGCCTGGCGGGGTTCGTTATTGCACTTCACTAAGTTCTCCGGGCTGTTATATATTATACCCATAACTTAACCTATATATACATGTTATAATATAAATATGACACGATCATTTGTTAATTTACATGTTCATAGCGCCTATTCATTACTAGATGGTGTAGCTATGCCGCATCAGCTAGTAGAAGCGGCAAAACAACAAGGACAAACTGCAATTGCTATAACAGACCATGCTAACTTATATGGGGCTGTACAGTTTTATAAAACTGCGACAAGTGCAGGTGTCAAGCCAATTATAGGTGTAGAAATGTACTTAGTAGATGATGCTACACAAAGAGATAGGTCTAATATGCATATTGTATTGCTTGTTGAGAACGAACAAGGCTATCAAAACCTTAACCATATTATGACTATCGCAAATACAGATGGATTTTATTATGTGCCTAGAACAGATTGGCGCACGTTAGAACAGTACCACGATGGTTTAATAGTCACAAGCGCTTGTATGCGTGGTGTATTATCGAGTGCTGTTTTACATGATGTCATGGCATTAGCGATGGAACGTGCACAACGCTTAGCTGACATATTCGGGCCTGACAGGTTTTATATTGAACTAATGTATCATGGTATACCAGGGGAAGATAAGATCATAGCTGGTTTGCTGGATATACATAAACAAACTGGCATCCCGCTTGTTGTTACTAACGATGTCCATTATATTGCGCCTGATGATGCGCAAATACGAAATATTTTAATTGATATTCATACAAAAGGAAGTATGAAACCTGAAACTTGGCCGTTGCACATGCGTACGCGTGAAGAGTTGGAACAGGTAATGCAGCCGTTTGGTGTACCACAATCAGCATTTGACAACACATTGAAAATAGCTGATATGTGCAACTATAAGATGCAATTAGGTATTAATCATATGCCAGCCGTTCCTGACGCAGCAACTGTTTTAGAACAATTAGTTAATACTGGTTTAAAAATGCGCTATGGAACAAATGTGCCGCCAGATGTGTTGCAGCGTGCGGAGTACGAATTATCCATTATACATCGCATGGGCTTTGATGGTTATTTTCTGATAGTACAAGACTATGTAAATTGGGCCAAACAGAATGGTATAGCTGTTGGACCTGGACGAGGTAGTGCCGTAGGATCTGTAGTTTCTTACGCACTTGGTATTACCGATATAGAGCCAATGCAGTATAACTTACTATTTGAACGTTTCCTCAATCCAGAACGTGTATCTATGCCAGACATAGATGTAGATTTTGGGGAAGGACGTAATGATGTAATACAATACATTAGTAAAAAATATGGAGAAGATAGGGTAGCCCAAGTAATGACTGTATATTACTATGGGGGACGTTCAGCATTTAGAGATGTAGCACGTGTTATGGGTTTACCTACAGCTGAAGTTGACGCTATAGCTAATACAATACCTGATGATGCTCAATTATCCGATTTAGATACCTCTAATATGAGTGAACAAATACGCGAAGCGTTACGTATAGCAGCGCATATACAAGGTTTACCACGTCATGTCAGTGTTCATGCAGGTGGTGTAGTTATAGCAGACAAACCGCTATACCATTATGTAGCATTAGAACGCAATACATCTGATACCATAGCATTAGATGTAGTAACTCAACAAGATAAGTGGGGGATTGAAGATTTAGGTTTGCTTAAGATGGATTTATTAGGGCTTAAAAACCTTGATGTTATAGAAAAATGCAAACAGTTGATAAGACAACGTTATGGCATAGAACCACAAATCGATATTAACGATCCAGTTATTTATAGTTTGTTAAGAGAAGGTAAGGTTAGTGGACTGTTTCAGGTAGAAGGATCAGGTTTCAGGGAATTTCTTATGCACTTACAACCAACCCAATTTAGTGATGTGTTTGCTAGTTTAGCTTTGTTTAGGCCTGGTACATTAGATAGTGGCGGTGCAGAAGCATTTATAAGACGTAAACATGGACTTGAACCTGTAGATTATTACGGTGTACCAGAGCTTGAACCAGTATTGCGCGAAACATATGGTGTTATTGTATATCAAGAACAAATCATGCAGATTGCTTCAATCATAGCTGGTTATTCGCTTGGTGAAGCAGATTTATTGCGGCGTGCTATTGGTAAGAAAAAGCGTGAAATTATAGAGCAACAACACGCTGATTTTGTACGACGCGCTGTTAGTCGTGGTTATTCTACAGAAGTAGCAGAACGTATATATAATGTAATAGAGAAGTTCGCAGACTATGGTTTTAATAAATCACATGCAGTAGCATACGCTGCTATTACAATGACTACAGCGTGGTTAAAGTATTACTATACTAAAGAGTATTACGAAGATCTATTACAAGTATTTAACGATGTGCCAGATAAAGTCAACGAATATTTAACAGAATTACAGCGAGATGGGTACACATGGACTACCCCAGATATCAATAAATCCGAACTCAATTGGCACTGGGATGGAGAACAGTTTGTACAAGGATTGTTATCTATTAAACACATGCGTGTAGATGTGGCTCAACGTATTATTGATGAACGCAATGCGCATGGCCCATATACTAGTTTGGCTAATCTTATTAACCGTGTGCGCCCTGACCGTGGTTCTTTAACTGGTCTACAACGTAGTGGTGCTTTGTGTAGCATAGGTACTGAAAGATTTGATAGCGAATTGCCGAGTGCTGTAAATCGTATACTCGATGCTGTTTACCTTAATGTTGTAAAAACACCCACCATAGATATATGGGATATCCCAGACGCATTTATATTACAACGTATTCAACGTGTAAATGGTCAGTCTATATTTACTGTGATTGATTCTAAAGGACAAACATATGATGTAATAATTGACGATAAAACACAATTGCAAGATATTTTAGCGTCATCACGACAGCTGTATGATAATGCATTATCTAGTGATGTAGACAGCGTGCTATCGGGGCGTACTTCAGCCGTTTTATTAGACACTATAGTATTACACGGCAAGCTACAACCTATAGGTGTATCACTATTTAAATTAGAGCTAACTTAACACATGGGGGGAACATCCCCCCATGTGTTAACGCAACAGTTCTTTAATTGCTTTCGCAGGTGTAAATTTAATTTTACCGTAATTAATCTGCATGTATTCGCGCGTTTGCGGATTGAATACACGACGCTGAGTTTTAGGCATAATTTTAATCGTACCTACGCCAGTAAGTGGAACCTTTACAAATTCTCCACTTTCAGCCGCTGTCTGTACAACATCTGATAAAGCGCTAAGTACACGTGCTACCTCTGTTTTACGCATACCAGTTAATTCTGCAATTGAACTCACGAGTTCACTCTTAGTCATTTATATACCTCCTGTTTATTATATAACACATTATATTGTGTGAATAGCGATATTATGCTATGTGGTATATAGTATAAGGAATGGACGAGCAACGTAAACGTGAAATAGAAAAAATAATCTCAAATACAGCACGTACTGACGATTTAGCGCGTAAAGTTAGTAAAGTGTTGTACAACCCTAAACAAGAATATTATCAAGCTATGCATAATTTACAAACTGGTCGAGTACCTAAACAAGTACGCGCTGAAGCTGAACATTATTTATCACCAATACAAACAGCCAAGTTAGATGCGGCGGCGCTAATTGGTTATAAATCAGCTGAAAGCGTACAACGTGAAATCGAACTCAAACATACTATAGGGTCCATGATAGTTGTAGCTAACGGTGATCCAGGTATACGTCATGAAACACAATATAAACATGATGTACACCAATTAGTTAATATTGCTAAGCAAGTAGATGACCCGCAGATTAAACAACAAGTGCAACAATTACAACGTACATTGGTAATTGCTGAAGCAGTAGATACATTGACAGCTGCCGCTAAACAAGAACGCGATCCCAATAAAGCTAACGCATATATGCGTGCCGCTCAACAAATGTCTGATGCGTTAGTATGGACACAAACGGGTAGTGCATCACACGAACAATTGGTATCTGTAGAACAAGCAGCGCGTAAATTAATAACATATGCGCATAAACCAGCTCGTGCGAGCACAGTGCAAACTGCGCGTATCGATGACATAGTATCGCAATTAGAGCGTACAATTCCTACACTAAATAATACGCCAACAGAACATACAGTAGTAATAAACACTGACATAACTAATAAAGCGCAAACTTTAGCACGCACATTAAACCAACATTTACAAAAAATGGCTAACGAAACGCAAGATAATGAAGAAAAAGCAGCGTATCTTATATTGGCTCGCGAAACAAAGCGTATTGGTGATACATTACCGCGGGAACAACAACAGTGGCAAGTATGGCAACAGATCAAGGAACTAACAAAAAATCCCAACATGCAAGAAGATGAAATAGCAGCTGCTGAACGAGCTCTTCGCGAATATGAAGAACAACAGCGTGAGCGTGCTCGTGCTGTTGAATTACAACGTTTAGAGGAAGAAAGATTAGCTGCCGAAGCTGGATTAACAACTAGCGCTTCTTGGGGTGAAAAAATGGGAGCTTACGCTGCTTCGGCAATAAGTGCGGGTGCTAAAGCAAAAGATATATATAAAGCAGCGTCTGGCGTATCATCTAGCGGACTTGCTGGTTTAATAGCTGTAGAACGTATTACACATCATACTGTATTGGATAGAAATAAACTTAGTTTAAAACAAGCTATTGATGAAGAGGTACAACATGCAGTAGATAATCTTGGTGGATTACTTAAAGCACAATTGTTACTAGATATGCCAGTATTAGCTGGTGCACAGCAATTTACACCTGATATACAAGCATTGTTAGATACGGTACATTCTCATGTAGACTGGAAAGCTGAAGATGTAAAAGAATATCTAGAATTGGTCGCCAAGGATCATCCAGATGTCATTAAAGAGTTAGAACGTTTAATCAGACTTAATATGCCGCATTATCTTAAAACAAATAAACAAGCTCAGGCATGGATTACGCACTATGTAACCACAGAATTGGAAAATAAAGGTTTTAATGTCAAATTACAACGTAAAACAATAGAACGTGAAGTAAAACAACGGTTATTAAGTGGTGCATTAACTGTTAAAAACTTTGTAATTAATGCTACGCAGGTAATCGAAACTTTAAACAAAATAGCATATTCTGATAAAGCGACAGATCGTATTAGTATAATCTATACCCAATTAGCTTTGCCTTTTTTGCGTATAACTTCGCGCGCGGTTATTAATATAGCGCATAAATTAACTGACCATGTGAATTGGCTTAATAAATTTGCAAATAATAAGTATATGTTGCAAGTAGCTGGTGTGTTAACAAACATTACACGTACAGTTAATGGCTTTATTCTCAGGTATGGCGCTTCTATAGGAAAAGTTACTCGTTTTACTGGAATATTGTTAAATGCTCAACAACCAACTGATATAATTAAGGCATATACACAGCCTCTAATAAGGCGTTTAAAGCGACAAGTTTTACAAGCTGTAGGACATGCTGTTATGGCCGTAGTAAAATTTATAGCTCGATTAGTAGTTAAAGCAGTAGCAGGTGTAGCTAGCGCTATTGCAGGACCTGCATTGATTATTGTTTTGCCACTACTGATTATAATGATGTTATTTGTTTTGCCAGGTAATATCAATGTAATAATACCAGTAGAACATTTATATACTATGGAAAATAACCAAGCTCTAGTAGCTTTACAAAATATGATGTTTTCATCTGTGGGCGGTTATAGCGATGTGGTGGCAGGTGCATATGCTGCGTATGGAGGTGGAACAACTGAGGAACAGACCGAGTTTTATTCTCTAGTTCAACAAGTACAATCTGACCTGGTAGATTTAGTAACTGTTAAACGCGACATGTATCCAGTTAAAGAACTGTTAGGTAGCGAGCAGCTATATTATAACGTTAAAGAGCTTTGGGCAGTTCCTGTAGATTCAGCTACACACAATGTCATACAACGTATTATTTCTGAAGTTACTTGTAATTTAGTAACATCTATTACAGCTTCTGGTGTTAATACATCTTGGGAAAAAACGGTAGTTAGTTCGACTGTAGAATACGTGGAATGGTCAGGTGAAATCCCAGAGCCAACACTTGTTACATGTGTGCAAACAGGTACATTTACAGAGATAACATACGGTGGTTACGGTGGTTCATGGACAAACGCGCGTAAAGTAAGGTTAGTACAACGTCCATTTCAAGCGTATATTAATGGGAAACAAACTATCTACGGGTTTGGTCCTACAGATAAAGTGTACTATGCTACAATCGGCAATAAACCAACAACGGGTTATATAGTGTTGCATACATCAGCGCTTGATCCATGGGTACTTCAACATATGGAAACTATAGCGCCTAAGGGTACATCTACAACTAATGTGTATGGTATGGTTGTAGATCAAATAAGAGCTGAAATGTCAAAAGGCGCTGCGTCTATACTTAATACAATCGGTGCTAATGATGTAATGTTTGTAAAACCACGTACTCCTCCTTTATTAACACCTGATTTACCTACAGTAGGCGAAATGGTAGATTACTACAAACGATATGAAGTTGATGACGCGTGGACACGATTAGCGAAACAGCTTACTGATGGACATAAAGTGCGTGTTTGTAATTACTCCACTAGTGCATTGGACAAATATTTATGTGTAAACACAACAACAGTTTCTTATTTAACTATTGACGTTACAGATTTCGGCGGTGCTAAATGGAATATGAATATACCAACAGTAACTACCGCTTCCATTCCTGATACAAGCACTATAACGTTTGGAGGCGGTTTAAATGCTGATCATGTTACTGTGGAAATACAAACAGCGTCTGGAGAGACTATAATGTCTCTGAGTTTTAACACAAAAATGGTTCAAATGGATGCATTACCGACAGCAACACGCACACAGACTGTTGTAACTATACCACTTAGTCCATATGATAGAACAAGCACAATGTTTGAAATTTATGTGTCCAGTGGTAATGCTTCGTGGTCACATTTAATAGCTATGGATGTGCCAGTATTTTATGATGCAGACTTGATAAAACCTGAGATAACACCAACTATAACACCACAAGCGCCAGGGCCTATACAGAACCCTGGCGAACCGATTCACTCACTATACAGACCCCCTAAGATGAACCCATTAGATGATTCATTAGTATTTATGTACTGGAAAGCTATAGAACGTCCTTTGCATTAGAACGGAATATCATCTAGTGTAGGTTCGTCATCAGCCTGTGAAGATAACATTTCTTTGGCTTCATCACGTGTAATTTCCGTGGCTACACCATCTATTACAGCAATATAATGTCTTCCTGTTTGATCTTCCGCTTCATACACGCCATCTTCTGTTAATTCGCATGTGCTAGTTGAACGTCCACGATTTTTGGATACAAATTCACGTTGGAATACATATTTTGTATCCAATCCTGTAAGTTTAGCTAACCACTCTTTGTGGTCAGGTTTTGCCTCTAATGTAACAACTATCTTGTTTTCTTTAGGATCTATTGTCATATAGCACCTCCTAGTTGTATATAACACATATTGACATTATACCACCGGTTAGTGCTATAATAATATCATAATGATAAGACGAATAGTTATTATAAACAAAATGTTTTATCCGGAACTCGGAGGAGTGGAAGTAACAGCTAAACAAATAGCTGATATTGGGCAACAAACATTGCCTGAAGGTGCTATTGTAATAACGCATAACAAAAAACGTAACACTATCGTTGAAAACCTAAACGGTATACAAGTGTACAGGTTAGGTACATGGTTCAGACATGATCCTATTAGATTATCTAATAACAAAGAATGGTACAAACACCTACGGCAGTTTGATAACGGACAAACGCTATTTATATTTAATTTTCCTGATGTTCAACCTTGTCTTTCGCTACCAGATTTAGATTCCCCTAAAGTTTGTATTTATCACAGCGACTTAGCAGGTTGGGGCGCGGCAGGATCTACATTTAACAAATTGTTTGTTGGTAGATTTCTACGTAAAATGGATCGTATTATTACGACATCACCAATACTTGCACAAACATCGTCAATACTGCAAGCCAACATAGATAAAGTAACAATAATTCCACCTGGTATAGATACAGATTTATTTAAACCGATGCCTACAAATGTGCGTGAGCAATGGTTGCAACAGTTGCAAGCTCCACTAAACAGTCACATTGTGTTGTATGTAGGAAGATTTGGACGTTACAAGGGGCTACAATATCTCATAGAAGCTCTACAATATTTACCTGACAATTACTATATTGTTATGGTTGGCAAAGACAATGATAGTGTAGATAAATTATTGGCGCGCTCACCATATGCAAAACGTGTATTACAACTACCGCCTGTTGAACAATCACAACTACCGCCATTATATAATGCTGCCGATGTTTTTGTATTGCCATCTGTTGATCGTGGAGAAGCATTTGGACTTGTCGGTGTTGAAGCCATGGCATGTGGTATACCTGTAGTAACTACCCAGTTAGGAACTGGCACATCTTACTATAATATAGATGGCGTAACTGGTCATGTGGTGCCGCCATGTCACGCCGACGCATTAGCAGAAGCTATTGTAGATATAGTAGAACATAGAGACCATTATAAGAGCGAAGCTATCCGAACAAGAGCTGAACAATTCAGTTATGATAAATTTGAATCTAATATAAAGGAGCTATTTACACAATGGTAGTACGAGCCAAAGCACCATTACGTTTGGGGTTAGCAGGTGGGGGTACAGATGTAAGTCCCTATTGTGATTTGTACGGCGG
>ERZ795046.2584-NODE-2584-length-15612-cov-5.722183_pt1 | contig 15612 bp, 12 predicted proteins | sample MGYA00375130_ERZ795046 | MGnify/ENA primary metagenome ERZ795046 (study PRJEB30175, sample SAMN05720202) | activated sludge metagenome | isolation source: anaerobic digester from wastewater treatment plant | place: Japan | collected 2015-05-15 ...
GTTTTCCTGAGATCCTGGGCGGGCGGGTGAAAACCCTCCATCCCAAGGTGCACGGGGGACTCCTGGCCCGGCTGGATCTGGCGGAGCACCAAAGGGATCTGCAGGGCAACGGCATTCTACCCATCCAGATCGTCTGCGTCAACCTCTACCCCTTCCAGGAGACCATTGCCAAGGGGGATGCCTCTGTTGAAGAGGCCATTGAGAACATTGATATTGGCGGGCCGGCCATGCTCAGGGCCGCGGCCAAGAACCATGAGCATGTAACTGTGCTCATTGACCCCGCAGACTACCCAGAGGTCTTAAGCCAGCTGCGGGAGCGCGGAGAAGTAGCAAGGGAAACCCGGCGGAAACTGGCGGCCAAGGTTTTTCGCCATACCGCGGCCTATGACGCCCTCATCGCCGAGTACCTCACGGGGCTCACGGGCGAGGAGTTCCCGGAGAGACTTACCGTGACCTACGAGCTCCAGCAGTCCCTGCGCTACGGGGAGAACCCCCACCAAAAGGCCGCCTTCTACAGAAAACCCTTGGGCTCCAGATCTTCCCTCCCCTACGCCAAGCAGCTCCAGGGTAAGGAGCTTTCTTACAACAACATTAACGACGCGGAAGCAGCCCTGCAGATCGTTAAGGAGTTTACCGAACCAGCCGCGGTGGCCGTCAAGCACACCAATCCCTGCGGGGTGGGTATAGGACCCACCCTCGCTGAGGCCTTTGCCAGGGCTTACGCCTGCGATCCCGTCTCCATTTTCGGCGGCATTGTGGCCTTGAACCGGGAGGTGGATGGCCGGACCGCGGAGCAGCTGCAGGACATTTTCCTAGAAATCGTGATCGCTCCCTCCTTCTCACCCGAGGCCCTGGATATCCTGGGCAAGAAGAAAAACCTGCGCCTTTTGGCTATTCCCCTGGATGCGCCAGCCGCAGGGGAAAAGAAGCTCACTTCCGTGGGCGGAGGTCTACTTGTCCAAGACTATGATTTCTACACACTGGACCAGGCTGAGCTCACCATACCCACCAAGCGCCAGCCCACCGCCGAGGAGTGGGAAGCCCTGCAGTTCGGCTGGAAAGTGGTCAAGCATGTGAAGTCCAATGCCATTGTGGTCTGCAGCAAAGACATGACCTTAGGTGTGGGAGCGGGCCAGATGAACCGGGTTGGGGCTGCCCAGATCGCTCTGCAGCAGGCGGGCGAGAAAGCTCGCGGCGCGGTTTTGGCATCCGATGCCTTCTTCCCCATGGCCGATACGGTGGAAGCCGCGGCGGCAGCAGGCATTACCGCGATCATCCAGCCGGGCGGTTCCATCCGCGATCAGGACTCCATTGAAAAGGCTGACCAGCACGGTATAGCCATGGTCTTTACGGGTATCCGTCACTTCAAACACTAAAAGTGAGGTGGAGCCATGAAGGTACTGATTGTGGGCAGGGGCGGTCGGGAACACGCCCTCTGCTGGAAGGTGAAGCAAAGCCCCTTGGTATCCAAGGTTTTCGCAGCCCCGGGCAATGCTGGAATGGAAGACTGTGCCGCTTTGGTACCCATCCCGGAATGTGACCACAAGGCACTTGTTCAGTTCGCCCAAAGGAAGGGCGTTGATCTCACCATTGTTGGGCCGGAAGCACCGCTCCAGGACGGCTTAGCAGATCGCTTCCAGGAAGAAGGCCTGAAAGTGTTTGGCCCCAGCCGGGCAGCTGCGGAGGTTGAGGGAAGTAAGGCGTTTGCGAAAGGGCTGATGGGAAAATACCGGATACCTACGGCGGAGTATGCGGTGTTTACGGACTATGACAAGGCCCGGGCCTACCTCCAGGAGAAGGGCGCTCCCATAGTGATCAAAGCGGACGGTTTAGCCGCGGGCAAAGGAGTGGTGGTGGCCCAGACCCTTGCCGAAGCGGAAGAGGCCATGCGCTGTATGCTCCTGGAGAGGAAGTTTGGAGAAGCATGCGCCAAGATCGTTCTGGAAGAGTTCCTGGAAGGTGAAGAAATCTCCCTCATGGCCCTGGTTCACAAGGAAACGGTGATTCCCCTAGAACCTGCGCAGGATCACAAAAGGGCCTACGATGGGGATCGCGGGCCCAACACAGGGGGCATGGGTGCCTATTCGCCTGTTCCTCAGATCGGCCGTGATGTAATCGAGGAAGCAGTAGAAACCATCCTGAAGCCCTGCGCCAGGGCCCTGGTCCAAGAGGGCAGGCCCTTCACCGGGGTACTCTATGCCGGGCTGATGATTACTAAAGATGGCCCCAAGGTGATTGAGTTCAACGCCCGCTTCGGAGATCCAGAGACTCAAGTGGTGCTACCGAGGATGAAATCTGACTTGGTCGAGGTGATTCTGCGCCTCCTCGACGGCGATGAACCCGAGATCCTTTGGGACGAAGAAGGCGTGCTGGGAGTGGTGGCTGCCGCCAAGGGTTACCCAGAGAAGTGTGAGACTGGTGCCGTTCTCCACGGACTAGATACCATAAACCCAGAGGTTTTCCTCTTCCACGCGGGTACTACCAAGAATGGAACAGGCCACTTTGTGACCAGCGGCGGACGGGCGTTTCTCCTGGCAGCTAAAGGAAACTCCATTCCAACAGCAAGGGCAAAGGTGTATGCTGAACTGGAGAAGGTGCGGTGCTCGGGGGTCTTCTACCGCCGGGACATTGGCTGCAGGGCTGTTCAGTAACCCCGGGCACCGGAAGAGCTGGTTGTTATCCCCGCCTGCCTGGTTGACCCGCGCTCCAGCAAAAGGAAATTGGTGTTTGGGATATGGCTTCTGGAAGTTCGCCAGAGGCCTTTTTTGTGTTGTTTTTGTCCCACCTCAGTCTTTTCCCCCCAATGACAGTGCGCATATCTTCAGAATGTTTCCCCTTGTTTCCGCAACTTGGGTCAGGAATACCCGGAGTCTGAGTCGAATTATCGAATATATGTTCGATTTGCGAGGCTAATCTGGTCAAAATATGCTATCAATTTATAGCATATTTGTTCCTGTTCTTGTATACTATAGGGGAAGTGAGGGTTGTGTGGTGTCGGGAACTGTATCATCCGTGGCCGAAATCGAGCATTTCCTCAGCAGCGAAATGGCCAACCCAAAAAGGACGCACTTAATATCTCGGGCCAAAAACCTCCGCGATATAGCGCGGCTGGGGCTGAACTGGAAGCACGAGGTTCTGTCCCTCACCTACCGGGACTACGATCGGGGACCGCTGCCCGATGACAGCGGAGTTGGTGATGTGTGGGAATTCATCCCAACCATCGACGGCACCATGGTATACATCAAACTGAAGTTGGACCCCGCACGAGGAGTAGTCTGTCTGTCGTTTCACGAATCGACCGGCCCTTGGACACTTCCATATCGAGACGCCAGGAGGGGGAATGATTGATGATCGTTTTCTGTCCTTCGTGCAACGCGGATCGGGACGCTTCCATACGCCAGATGGAAGAATCCTATCCTGTTAAAGGCGACACCATTACCATCACCGCGAATGTGATGGTCTGCGGTGTCTGTGGAGAGGCAATCTACGATGATGAGCTTGATTCAGAGAACCTTCAGCGGGCATATGCCAAGTATCGCGAGAAACACGGCCTCCTGTCACCAGAAGACCTCAGGGAGTTGAGGGCTAAGTATGGTCTGTCCCAGAGGGGTCTCAGCGGCCTGCTCGGCTGGAGTCCAGCAACAATTGCTCGTTACGAGGCGGGGGCGATTCCAAGTGCCGCCCACAATGCACAGTTGGTCCGCTTCCGAGATGACTCGTCATACGCGCTTGAGCTGTACGAGGCCGGCAAGAGCAAGCTCAACCGGCTGGAGGCAAAAAGAGTGGCCGAAGCGTTTACATCCCTTGGTGCTGAAAACTCGCTTGCCAGAGCGCTGGCGCACTCTCTAACAAGCCAGTATACAAAAAGCGGCCCTCAATACACCGGAAACAGAGACTTGGACCTGGATAAACTGGTCAATATGGTCCTGTTCTTCGCATCTTCGCTGCCCGATCTTGTGAAGTCAAAGCTGCTTAAGCTGCTGTGGTACACAGATTTTCTCAATTTCAAAAGACAAGGGATCTCCATGAGCGGAACAGTGTATGTGAAGAACCACTATGGTCCCATCCCGGCACATCACGAAACGCTGATGACCTACATGCTCGAGGAGGGCATCATTGAGATGAGGCCGTATGAAGGTCCCTACGAAGGAGACTGTGTCCTGCCGTTGGTTGACTTTGATCGAGAGCTGTTTTCCGAGGAAGAGCTGGAAGTCCTAAACGCGGTCTTAGTTCGCTTCAAAAACAGCACGGCCAGGGATCTCAGCGCCTCATCCCATGCCGAAGATGGGTATCAGAAGGTGGACATGAAACAGCTGATCCCGTACGTGTACGCTAATTCGCTGAAAGCCCTGAACTAGCTTTTTCCTCTGTTCAGACGCTGTTTGCCCAATAGCGGTTTAGGCTGGGTGTCGACACCTTAACTTCCCGATACATCCTGTAGTCGCCCACTTACACTCAGGTCCATCACCCCGTCACTCCTTCGCGCTCCTTCCTCTCGTAGAAGACCATTTCACAATGGGGTTGTTGGTTCGTTCCAACGGCCCCCTTTTTGCATCCAGGAGCTCCTTACCTCCCCCGTTTACCCGGTTGCCGGGAAGGATTGCGGACATCCTCGCCCATATCACTTCCCCGCAACTTGTAGAAGGAACCTCCTGCGACTTGGAGGCAAAAAGGGAAACCTCCGATTGTCGACCACCGCTCCTGGGCGCTGCATCTGTTTGTTTCAACACTCCTTGAGTCTAGTACGAAAACGGAGTCTGTGACCTCATTTACTAGAGCAGGAATGCTGGCATTGAAGGCAAAAACTAACAGTAAGATGGAACTGATCAGCTGTCTGCGGGAATCCAGCGGATAGGAGGAACAGGGTAGTGTCTGACCCAAGCAGCCCTAAGCCGGCTAGAGAGAAGCATCCTACGGCGAAGCATGGACACGAGCTAGGCGATGGAGACCTCAGCGTTACTGACGAAGCAGCCAAAGCCAAGTTCATATCCCTAATGAACAGTAAGGCGCGCTCCATGGGCCTCACCAGCACCCATTACGTGGAACCAGCAGGCTATGACACGGTCAAAGAGCAGCGCACCACGGCGCGGGAGATGCTCAAACTTGCGGTGCAGGCCAATGGGTATCACGAGATTGCGCAAGTTTGGAGCAAAAAGGTGTACCCCGTGGTCATTGAGGGCCCCAATCCCCGGACGGAGATACTCATCACAACCCTGAGCCACCGCGAACTTGAGGACGCTTACAATTTGCATGGGGGCAAGACCGGAGCTCACCTGAAAGGAGTTCCTGAGATAGACGGAACTCATCTAGTGGTTATCGCAGAAACAGCCGATGGAGTGCGGTTAGTGGGAGCTGTGCGGGGAGCAAGAACCCTTGAGGGCAGATTCCTTGAGATGAAAAAAGGCGCTGGATAACGCCGTGCTGCTCCTGCGTAACCCCCATGCTCCAGTTGCGGAAATCGCGGCAGACAGCGTGGCGGTGGCCGAGCTGCCGACCCATAATCCCTTGTCCCAGGACTATGATCCACCTCTGGTTTTCGCGCAAAACCCCGATTGCGCCGGACACATGGCCTCAATCACCAAACTCATGACGGCCATGGTGATGCTGGATCACATCAGCGATTTAGACGAGCTTGTGGAGGTGCAAGAGTCGAACTTAAGGCGGGGAACAGGCAATTTCCTGCAGGTTGGCGATGTGGCTTCCTACAGGGATCTGCTCCATGCCATGCTGCTGCCCTCTTCCAACACAGCAGCACATGTTATCGCCAGGTGTGTGGGTAGAAAAGTGCTCCTGGAGGAGCAGCGCCTTGCTTGATCAAAAGACGCCTGCCCCACCACTATCAGTAGAGTGAGGTGTGACATGAAAACAGTCTTTATTGTCTCAGCGGTCGTTGCTTTTTTTGTCGCCCTGCAGTACATCTTATACATCAACGGCTTTCTGGTAATCAGGGCCATGTCAGCACTGGTCTTTCTTAGCACCACGCGTTGGTGGAGTGCCAGACCCAGTGCCAAAGTCCGCGCCTGCACTGGCTTTGCACGGAAAGTGCTCAAGTTCAAAGAGAGCCGCACCTATCACTTCTCCTTCACATCTGAACTCTCCAAAGGCTCCATTACGGCAGAGATCCAAGGCAGGAACAAAGAGACTCTGCTGCTCTTAGATGGCGACAACACAAGCGGTGTTCTGGATGTGAAAGCGGGTGAGCGTTACTACCTAGTCGTGAGGTTCAAGGGGGCCACGGGCAGCTTTGAGCTTAGTTGGTCATAGAGTGTGATGTTGCCGACTTCCACCTACTGGGTCCGAGGCAGCGCTTTAGCGCGCTTTCTTGACCAAGCCGGCCGCTGCCCACCAAGAACTAAACGGGCGTTTTTGTGCCCCACTGCAATGCGGGCTATCCCATGTTTAACTAGAATTGATCATGGCGAAGGCTGGGCCAGGGGAACTGACTTTTTAGAAAAACAGGACATCTTAGGTATACATAGAACAACTTAGAGTGTAACGATCGAGAATAATCCAACCCGAGGTGCCCCATGATAGAACCAACAGTCAGCATCCTGGTAATGCTCGTAACGGTTACCGCCTTCATCTATTATCTCCTCACCACCAAGAGCGAAGCCAAGGATCAGTCCTACGCCTCTTACTTCCTCGTCATCCTGGCCATTGGGGTGATCCTCCACTACCCCTCCTATGCCCCCGTGGCAGCCGATCAAAGCCCGAGCGAACTGTTTGTTGAGCAGCTCCTTGCCTTTGGTAAGGCCATGGAAACGGCCTTGAGGGCTTTCAGCGGCATGTTTAACATAGGCGCCGCACAGCAGGAATATGCTGATCTAGCCTATAAACTCGCTGTTTTCCTCCATTACCTGGCCTCCATGCTCCTCACTTTCCTCGTGGCCATTAAGCTGTTTGGGAAGAATGTGGCCACAGGATCAGAATCTGGGTCAACTCGAACCGATCCAAATACATCGTTATTGGATCCGGCGAGCACGCCCAGCTTTTTCTTAAGAGCCTTGATCACGAGCAAAAGCGCAGGACCACTGTGATCCTGGAAACCGCAGATGCAGAACTGCATAGGGATCTGCTTTTCCAAGGCTTTTCCGTCCTCACCATGCACTAGATCCTCGATAAATCGAAACCCCTCCAGACCCCAGTTAACGACCTGCAGTCGGCGAGGGAAGCTTTAAGAAGAGCCGGCCTTTACCACAACAACCATCCCACCAAGGTGATTGCCCTGTCCGAATACGAGGAGGTCAATCTCTTGGTGGCCAAAATCGTGACCGAGCACATCGCCGCAGCTGTTCAGCCCACGCGCAGCCCACGGGGCAGGATGAACCCCTTAAGCGAAGAGCAGGAAGCAAAACTTGCCGCTCTCCAGCTTTCAGCCCACATCATGTACAAGACACTGAACCGCACAGAGCACTTCACCTTTGCTGAGTACGCCCTGGGCAGAGTACGCTTTTTCAACCTCTACGAAGCCCGGGCCCAGAAGTTCATAGCGGAAAACCCCATCACCAAACTGATCCCGTCCTCCTGGATCGATACCTCAAAAGCGCGCCTGCGTAAACCCTACAGCATCGGCAGCATCTTTGTGGGCTGCGGCCTGACCAACCAACATCTGCTGAGAAACACCATAGCCAACTACCAACTTTTGGGTACCCCTTACAGCGTACTCATTGCCGGTTTAGATGCCGATAACATTGAGGCCCAGTTTAGAAACGCTGCTCCCGGCTTGTTTACTGAAACGTCGGACTGCCGACTCGCCTTCGCCAAGCTCAATGTGCTTCACGCGGAGTTCTACCAGCAGATCTGCGCCGAGATCGAAGGGCTGGATTATGCCTCCGTCTTCATCGCCCTGGGGAGTGACAAGCTGAGCATTGAAACCGCTTTGGAGCTGCGTCAAAGGCTTTACGCAGCGGGTCTTTTGCAGGCTGCTGATGGTGATTACCAGTACAGCCGGGCGCGCATTTTTGTAAAGGTCAAGCAGACATCCCTGATGACAGACCATGAATTCCTCAATGAGGGCTGGAGCGGCTGTGAAATCACCGTCTTCGGATCCGCAGACGAGGTCCTCAGTGAACGCCATATCCTCCAGGAAGATCTGGACTTTTTGGCCAAACGCATAGCCAACAGCTATTGGGAAAGCGCCGCAAAACGTGGCCAAGAGTCCAACACCTACTCCACCTGGGATTCCCTTTCTGAATTCAAACGCCATACCAATCGCCTAGCTGCCCTGTCCATTCGCCCCAAGCTCAATCTGTTGGGCTTTGATCTGGTGGATGACGGGCAGGTTACTGGTCCAGAAGTGCTGGATGCTTTTCAGCGGGCTTACGATATGGAGACAGCTCTGCGCCTGCGAAGCGAGAGAAAAGTCGGGATGGACCAGGAGCCCAAACGGTTTGTGGATCTGGTTGAGCGGGATCAACACGGTGCGATCATTGATAACGCCCGCAACAACCTGGCGCGCCTGGAACACCAGCGCTGGAACGCCATCCACCTGGCCAATGGCTGGACCCAGCTACCCCTTTCTGAAGTACGGGAGGCTTTCCGCCAGGATGAAAAGGCCAAACGGCACGCCTGCATTGCCACTTACGAAGGTCTCACTGCAGTGCGGCGAAAACAGGCGGAGGAGGCCGTGCAGAGCGGTTCAAAGCAAACCTTGGATGAAGGCCTGATTGACGCCGACATCCTGTGCTACGATTTTGATGTGATGGACAGGCTACCTGGGCTCTTGGAGAACTCGAGATACCGTATCACGAAACTAGAAAGGTGAGGACATGGAAGGCAGAGTGTTTATCAGCTATTCAACCGCAGACAAACACATCGCTCAGCGGGTAGTAGATTATCTGGAACACCACGGTATTCCGTGCTGGTTCGCGCAGCGGGATGCAAGGCCTGGTTACGATTTCCCAACCCAGATCATCGATGCTATCGAAGCTTGTCCAAACATGGTGTTTCTTGCCTCGAGCTCCAGCTTCAAGTCAGAACATGTGTTCAATGAGATACACAACGCATTTAGCAGCGACAAGACAATTATCCCCTTCAAAATCGAGGACGTCACTTTTGGCGGCAAGTTTGGGTACTACCTGGCGGCCAGGCACTGGATCGAAGCCCATCTAGACATGGACGCAAGCCTAGAGATGCTGAAAAACGCCATCATGGCCTATATAACCACTAGGAAAGAAACAGCGGAAATAGCTGCGGTGATCCGCGCTAAGGGCCGGAAGTATCTGTATAACCCGTTTATGGAGTTGTCTGATGAAGCCAGTTACGCTGAGTTCGAATCGTTAGCCCAAGAACTGTTTGCACAGACGCTGTCCTTCTTCAGCAGGATTCCCGATGGGGCAACGAGACGCGATGGGGATTGTGTTGGGCTGGCCGTTGAGGTTCTGTCCCGCGGCAGCGGCCGCCTCATTTCAGTAGTGGGCCGTCCGGGAAGTGCCAAGAATCTGCTGCTGCAGCTGGTTCTAGAAAAAATGTTGGCCAATTTCGAGAACGGGCAGAGCAACTATCTACCCTTTGTGTTCTCCATCGGTTACTGGGACAAAGTACTCTGCGGCCGTTCCGGTGATGTTTATGCCCAGATGAGGGAGATCTTCGTAGAAGAGTTTGAGGCCTACTTCCAGTACCTGGCAGCGCACCCTGAGGTAAAGCCGGTCTTACTCATGGATGGAGTCAGCAACCGCTATTTATCCGTGGTGCCACCTGAAAAAGTGGTGGCCGAGATCTGGAAACCTTTCGCGCCGTACAACCGCCTCACGGCAGTAGAGGTGGGAAAAGAGGACATGTGGGATGATGGTCAAAGGATCGCCGCGCGCATCCTGCGCGAGGAAGAGAATTGTGGCTTCATTTTCAAGCCAGTTCCCATGGAAGACAAAAAGGCGTGCGTTAGGTTCATAAACCTGGTCGCCACAAAACTGGGGTACCAGGTGGAAGGAGGCGCTGTATATGAGATCTTGGAGGGGTATGAACTAAACTGTATCGACATCTTCGCTGTTCATTTCGGAGCAATAGTACTTGTGACCAACTGGGGCATGGCGGCGCACCGGATGCTAGAACGCTACAAGAGGCTTGCACTATCTGATTTTTACGGCGATGAAGATGTCTTGAACAGCGTCGCCGCTGAGCTCTACCGCTATGTTTCTAGCGGGCGGCTTGATCTGCAAAGCCCATGGTATAGCATGAACGTAGCCGGATGGACAATGTGGACGTCCACCCATTACCCCATCTTCCTCATCGCTCATCACATTATGAACTGCATAGAACACGGTGACCATTCTGTCCTCAACCTGGTGCTCAGTTCTGAAGTCGGAGCATTTCTCGTCCATTCCTTGCGGGGCAACTATCCTGCACAGGATGCTCTGCTCCATCTGGTCGTTGAAAACTACAACGATCTGGGTTTGCGGCAGAAAACTAACGGCGCCTTCATGCTGGGCTGGATTACCTATGAGAATCTAGCCAGCGAAGCGGTTGAGTTTCTCCGTGGTGAACACGACCAGCTGATCAACATTGTGAAGGACAATAACCAGGATACCCAGGAGAATGTGGACAATCACCTCCTGTTCCGGGCCATCTGCGACTCTTTGATCCGGTTAGAGCAGGCAGATCTCATCGACGAATATGCGTCCATCGTAGTGGGAAATGACATCGCCAATGCGGTGAACCGAGGCGCGACCATTGAGTTCTACGGCCAGGATTACTTGTGGAACCAGATCGATCTCCGTGACACGTACTCCGCTCAACCGGCAGGAGAGGACCCTTACGACGAAGATGGAGTTCGAGTGAGCCACCATCTGCAGCCTTCGCCAACCGAATCCATCGCAGATCTGGAGCAAAAACATCTGCAGGATACAATCGAGATACTGGACGGCTTTTATGAGCTGCTCGGAACCAACGCTTTGATGTCGCCATTTTCCGGACTCTACCTGATTGCAATGCTGACGCTGCTGCAGGCAGGGATACAAAGAAGCGCGGCTGCATCGGATTTCGACTTACGCCCCTATGTTGAAAAGTCCCTGGAGTATATCAGGGACTTCCGGACGAGAGACCCGGAATCTACTCATATAACCTCCGACAAGGTGATGGCCTATTTGCAGTCGGTTGAGGAAGACTTTGAAGGCTATTTGCGCACCCAGTCTTTCGACATCATGCCCGTGCTTTTCAACAAGTACAACAAGTTGAAACGGATCAAAAGCCGCTGCTGGGCCCAGAGGGGTACTGCGGATGCAGAGAGTGTATCTGAACACACCTTTAGTACCTGGCTCATGGCCATGCTCTTCCTGCCCGAAGATCACCCTGATGGGTATGACAAGCGGGAAGTTTTGGACATGCTGCTGATTCAGAACCTAGCCGAGGTGGAACTCGCTCCCCAAGGGGACTCCTCTGAACCCACAGACGATCTACAGAAGCAAAACGATGCTATGCGCAGGTTGTTCCTAAAAGGCAGCTATCCGGACGTTGCCAATCTCATGTACTACTATGACCTCTGGGCTCGATACTGCGATGGTCAGAATATCAATGCCAGGGTAGCGCGGGACTTGGATCTGGTACAGAGCATCTACAGCTTCTGTGAATGCTACTGCCGTCATCCTGAGCGGTTCACAACGGAAGAGGTGGCAGCTTCACTGGAGAAACAAGTAGACCCGAGCACGAAGATCGGATCTCACCTGTTCCGGCGCCTGATCACTGAGAACCCTGATTTCGCTCCCCTGTTTGACCCACTAAAGGGAACGACAGGTGAGGATTCCTAGTCAAGCCACCCCCTTATTGACCTAGCCGCGACAGTCGCTACTGATGCGGCAGGAACACAATCATGGGGTTTCCTAGGCGATTCCAAGCACCTAGCGATCAGCGGGTGATTGACGCGCCTACCCCAACAAGAGAGAAGGCTTGCTCTATGAGAGGAATAACTGGGTGCAAGAAATGGCTGTGGTTTGTGACCCTGTCACTGCTCTTTTTTCTGTTAATAACCGCTGGAACGGGCGGCCTGCAGTGGACCAGAAGGATCCCCAGCGATGACGTAGATGGCTTCGTGCGCCATCTGGAAGAGCGCCTGCTCTTCTTGATGGAAAAGCACCAGATTCCAGGGGTCAGTCTAGCTCTCGTCCAAGATGGGCAAATCGTGTGGGCGGACGCTTTTGGCTACGCCGATCTGGAGAGCGGCAGGGTGCTGACTGTGGACACGCCCATGCGGGTGCAGTCGATTTCTAAGTCGGTCACCGCCTGGGGTGTATTAAGCCTTTATGAGCAAAGACTTATCGACCTCGATGCCCCGATGGCAAGATACCTCAAGGACTTCAGTCTCCCTCCATCCGATTTTCCCGTAGAAGAGATCACAATTCGCCGCCTGCTCAGCCACACGGCCGGCTTGCCGCTTGGAGACGTGTTTACCATTTACTCACCTACAGAAGAAATGCCCACTCTCCAGGAAAAACTGACCCAGGAAGTTGTCTTAGTCAGACAACCAGGGACCGCATTTTCCTATTCGAACACCGGTTACAATCTTTTGGAACTGCTCATAGAGGAGGTGACGGGGCGGGATTTTGCGGAGTACATGGAGACGGAAATCCTGCGGCCGCTAGGCATGGAGAGCTCCTCCTTCACCTGGAGCGCTGCTATGACGCCGGCTCCGCCCACAGGTTACGCTTTGAATGGTAGGCCTATACCCACCTACGTCTATCCAGAGCGGGGCTCAGGGGGCCTATTTGCCACGGCGGAGGATATCGCACGGTTCTTGCTGGCGAGTATGGGCGAAAATCCGGTGTTAGGTAAGGGTAGTATAGACCTTATGTATACGCCCATGAGCGACAAGATCGGCATCTACGGTCTCGTCTTTGACGCCTACGGCTTGGGGCATTACCTGGAGATTCTGCCAAACGGTGCACTGTCCATTTCCCACGGCGGTCAAGGCACTGGCATTATGACACACTTCCAGGCAGTTCCAGAGACAGGTGATGGATTCGTTATCCTGACCAACAGTCAAAGAAGCTGGCCGTTGATAGCCAGCCTCCTCAGAGAGTGGGCCAGATGGCGGGGCTTTCCCTCCGTGGGCATGGAAAGGATTCTATGGGGCTGCTGGGGCCTTGCTGGAGTCGCCGCCATGATCTTGGCTCAAAGCGTAATACTGCTGGGACAGCTTTTCACATCCAAAGAGATTCGTTTCAGGTGGCGGCGGGCTCTAGCCGCGCTCTCCCTGTTCGTCCTATTGCTCTGGAGTGCAGATCAGGAATACATCTTCCTGCGATCCGTCTTCCCCATCCATTCTGTGTGGCTCTGGAGCGCAACCTTGGTGTTCGCCACCGCATTGCTTGTGTCCGCACTCATGCCCCTCGTGAAAAGGGTTAGGAGCAGGATGCAGGTTTAGGAGAATAACCTTGTTCGCAGCCATGCTTCGACTCGGGTAGCGACGTCTGGGTAGAGCGATCACGTATCACGAGCAAGGGCGAGTATTCCCTGAGTCCCAGCATCCATGGTCTTTGGCAGTTTGTGCCATGGGATTTCGAAGTGCCGGATTTGCCCAGGCGCGAATCGTTATCCGGAAATATATGCGTGGTCAAGTTTCCAAGAAACGGGGTTGAAAACAGCCCAAAAATGGCATATCCTAAGATCAGAAAATCAGAAACTAAGAAAATCAGGAGAAATGGGATGAACCGAGATGGCAAATGGAACCGGGTCTAGAAAGGGAAAGAGCAGAGTGTCTGCTCACCGTACCCATAGGCTGAGCAAAATGCCCTGTGTGGTAGCTGAAAGCCCCACTGCGGTGAAAGCTACTGCCAAAGCTAGTAGACGTCCTTCTGGGTATGCGGCAGTCGCAACTTGCGCGGCGGCGGTATCGCCAAAGCCAAGTGTTGTAACGATGCGTGGTAGATCGCAGATCACTATTCCTGCTAGCATTAAAAAGGCTCTTGGTCTTGAAGAAGGCGACCAATTTGAGGCGACCGTCAGGGATGGCGGGATATTCCTGGTTCCGGTGGTACGTTACCCGAGAGCGGTAGTAGAGCAGTTGCAGCAAATTGCGAAGAAGGCAGAGGAACACATGGACGAACTCAAGGCCTACACCAACGTGGACGAGATGTTCGATGATCTGGGGATAGAGACTTGAGTGATTGAAGTGCATGTATAAGCTGGTGCCAACTAAGGAATTCGCCAAGGGCCTTAAGAGGTTAAGCCAATCCGAGAAGAAGCAGGTTAAAAATAGACTTGAGCTTCTGAAGGACAACCCTGGACACCCTTCTCTGAGAACCAAAAGGCTAGCAGGAACAAATATCTTTGAATCCAGTGCAAGTATGGGTATTAGGATTGTGTGGAATTACAGCCGGGAAACTCAGCAGATGATTATCCTTCTAGCCGTTGGCCCTCACGACATACTTAAGCAACGGAGACTCCGAAATAGATACTGAAAGCCTTGGGATGCCCAAGGCTTTTTCATTGGAGGTGAGCCTCCCCATAGCCAAAACCCGAATGGCGGGCATTTCACGGCGTGACCGGCTATCGCCAGAAGGCTTTCGCTTAGAACTCCCACGGACGATCCAGGGCGTGATCCAGCTAGCCTTCGGGGACGACTTGTACCCCAGGATAGCCTCCAGGCACACTAGAGACCTTATCTGCCCCACCGATACTTCGGTTTTCGCCGAAAACTACCTGCCAGACCACAACGTTCTCGGTCTCCGAGCAGACTAGGAATAACCTTACAGGCATCCTGAGGGCCGTAAGCCAAGCTGAAGGCTATTGCCATGCTACCAGCAAAAAGCGCTTCTTCGTTACGTTGAAATCCGCTCTTCACCCAAGTGCCAACCCAATCCCCTCCCATGGGCACATAGTTCTAGCTTCGCTTTTTCATCAACGCATTCAGGTTTCAGTGTTTCTGAAGTGTTCGGAAACCCCGCCGATAGAAAAGACGCACCTGGCTTTGAGTGCGCCTTTCACTTCACAGACTCTATCCCAACTTGACCTCCGTACATCAGTCGCTAACCCATCCCATAGGGTTCTAGGGCTTGACCTCCATCGCCGCGTGCTTCCCCTTACTCCAGCTTCACGGCAGTCCCCGCCGCCGTAACCATGAGCATGCCGTTGTTCGACCCCAGCACCTCATAGTCTAGATCCACGCCCACTACCGCATTGGCTCCTAAGCGGGCGGCCCGGTCACACATCTCGTTGATGGCCACCTGCCGAGCTTGAATCAACTTATCCTCATAGGCCGCGCTGCGGCCTCCCACCACGTCCGTGATGCTGGCCATGAAGTCCCGGACAATATTGGCCCCCATAATCGCTTCTCCCGCAACCACTCCACAGTACTCAACAATCCTTCTGCCCTCCACATTGGGCGTTGTGGTGACGATCATCTCTCTACCTCCATTTCACATCCTCCCCACTACTTCTCCCGCAGACAGATTATTCCTCTCCCCCGTCGCAAAACATGCCGCGTGTTCAGTAGATGGTATCCGCAGATTGGCGGGAATTCGGGGAAGATCTTTCTGTTTGTCCTCGAACAGGGCTGCAGAACGATGGTCTTTAGGGCTTCTCCCCGACGGCTCCACCATTTTCCTTTTAACCTGTGACATTTAAGCATCGGGTAGGAGGCTGCCCATTAATTGAGCAGCCGACCTCCCACACCACCGGACA
>ERZ795046.2591-NODE-2591-length-15585-cov-4.400773_pt1 | contig 15585 bp, 12 predicted proteins | sample MGYA00375130_ERZ795046 | MGnify/ENA primary metagenome ERZ795046 (study PRJEB30175, sample SAMN05720202) | activated sludge metagenome | isolation source: anaerobic digester from wastewater treatment plant | place: Japan | collected 2015-05-15 ...
TGCATGAAAAATTAGCTCCTGAATTTTTAGAAGAATTATTGACTAGAGGTAGAATATACGGCTATAGATTTAGACCAGAAGGCAGAATTTATGGAAAACCAATTGATGAGTACAAAGGCAAATGCATAGAAGGCAAAGCATTTCAAGTTATGATAGACAACAATCTAGATTTTGAAGTAGCCTTGTATCCTTATGAGCTTGTAACATATGGTGAGACAGGTCAAGTTTTCCAAAACTGGATGCAGTACAGATTGACTAAGAAATATCTTGAAGAACTAACTGATGAGCAAACATTGGTAGTTGAATCGGGACACCCATTAGGCTTATTTAGATCTTCTAAAGAATCCCCTAGAGTAATTATCACAAATGCACTAATGGTAGGAATGTTTGATGACCAAAAACATTGGATTAAAGCTCAAGCTATGGGAGTTGCTAATTACGGGCAGATGACTGCAGGCGGATGGATGTACATCGGACCACAAGGGATTGTTCATGGGACATTTAACACTATTTTAAATGCCGGTAGAATGAAACTGGGAATTCCTGCGGAAGGAGATTTGAGTGGACACATATTTGTCAGTTCTGGTCTAGGCGGAATGAGCGGTGCTCAAGGCAAAGCTGCTAAAATTGCAAATGGTGTTGGAGTTATTGCAGAAGTTGATTACTCAAGGATTGAAACTAGATTAAAACAAGGCTGGATTGATGAATGCTATGATGATTTAAAAGTAGTTTTTAAGAAAGCGTTTGAATATGCTGATAAAAAAGAAGCTAGGGCAATAGCTTATCATGGCAACATCATTGACTTATTAGAGTATGCAGTTGATAAAAATATTCATATTGAATTATTGTCAGACCAAACCTCTTGCCATGCTGCATACGATGGAGGGTATTGTCCACAAGGATTAACATATGAGCAAAGGACTAAGATGCTAAACGAAGACAAAGAAAACTTTATTAAAGAAGTAGATAAATCTTTAAGAAAACATTTTGAACTAATAAAGATCCTTGTTGACAGAGGAACCTATTTCTTTGACTATGGTAATAGCTTTATGAAAGCTGTTTATGATTCAGGGGTTAAAGAGATATCTAAAAATGGGATAGATGATTCTGAAGGTTTTATATTTCCATCTTATGTTGAAGATATCATGGGACCGATGTTATTTGACTATGGGTATGGGCCATTTAGATGGGTTTGCTTAAGTGGAAAACACGAAGATTTAATTAAGACCGACAAAGCTGCAATGGAATGCATAAATCCAAATAGAAGATATCAAGATAGAGATAACTACAACTGGATTAGAGATGCTGAGAAAAACAACTTAGTAGTTGGCACACAAGCTCGTATTCTTTATCAAGACGAAGTCGGGAGGACACAAATTGCTCTAAAATTCAATGAAATGGTCAGAAATGGTGAAGTTGGGCCAATTATGATGGGCAGAGATCATCACGATGTTTCTGGAACAGATTCGCCATTCAGAGAAACGGCAAATATAAAAGATGGAAGTAATATCATGGCAGATATGGCAACTCAATGCTTTGCTGGCAATGTTGCAAGAGGCATGAGCTTAGTAACTTTGCACAATGGCGGTGGAGTAGGCATAGGTAAAGCTATAAATGGTGGCTTTGGTATGGTTCTTGATGGATCTGAACGTGTTGATAAGATTTTGAAAAGAGCAATGCCATGGGATGTAATGAATGGCGTAGCAAGGAGAGCTTGGGCAAGAAATGAAAATTCAATCGAAACAGCGATTGAGTATAATTATAGAAACAGTTCTACAGATCATATAACTCTTCCCTATGTAGCAAATGATGATTTAGTAAAAGAATTAGTCGATAAATACTATAAGTAATTAAATCAGCCCAGGCTTTATGCCTGGGCCATGAAAAAGGAGGACTTTATGCAAAAGAATGGAGAAATAACTGCTGGCAAAATTATTAGATTTATTTTATATTCATTTATCGGAATATTCATGTTTTTTATCCCCGTTGAAATAGGTGGAAAAAGTACGATACCAATTGATCACATAGTTACATATGTAAAAAATATCCCTTATTTTAGTCCGATCTATGTGGGTATCATCGTTTGTTTAGGTGGTGTATTGCCATTTATAAAAGGGGAATGGAAAAAGTCAATAACGACGAAAATATTTTCTTTTTTTAAGTTGTTCGGTATTGTTTTCGTACTCATGGCAATATTTAATAAAGGACCAGAATTTTTAATGAATGAGGATGTAATCCCATTTATTTACAACAGCATAGTAAAATCAGTTACTATGATTGTACCTATTGGCTCCATATTTTTAGCATTTTTAGTGAATTATGGTCTCATGGAATTTGTTGGTGTATTTATGCAGCCTGTAATGAATCCAATATGGAAAACACCTGGTAGATCTGCGATTGATGCTGTTGCTTCTTTTGTCGGCAGCTACTCTATAGCATTGTTAATCACCAATAGAGTATATAAAGAAGGAAAATATACAGCTAAAGAGGCTGCAATTATAGCAACGGGATTTTCTACAGTTTCAGCAACATTTATGGTCATAGTCGCAAACACATTGGGCATAATGGAGCACTGGCTGTTGTATTTTTGGTTGACATTAGTGATTACGTTTGTAGTAACAGCAATAACTGCTAGAATTTATCCTTTAAATAAAAAACCAAATAACTATTACCAAGGCGTTGAAGGCATAAAAGAAAAAGAATACAAAGGAAACAGATTTAAATTGGCTATGGAAGAGGGTATGAAAGCATTTGATCAAGCACCGACGGTTTTTGAAAGTGTGAAAGACAATTTAATTGATGGTGTAAAATTAGCTTTGTCTATTGGACCTTTGCTAATGTCAATAGGAGTTTTTGGAATATTGTTAGCTGAATACACTCCAATATTTGATGTTATCGGGTACATTTTCTATCCTTTTACATACATAACAAGAGTTCCAGAACCTATGCTTGCAGCTAAAGCTAGCGCTTTAAGTATTGCAGAGATGTTTTTACCTGCACTTTTAGTTACTGAGGCAGACATCATAACTAAATTTTTGATAGCGGTCGTCAGTGTATCAGAGATATTATTTTTCTCTGCATCTATCCCTTGCATGATGGGAACAGAAATACCTTTAACTATGAAAGATTATATTTTGATATGGTTAGAAAGAGTAGCTATTTCCATTTTATTGACTGCGCCGATACTTCATTTAATTTTTTAGTAAATTGACTAAAAAGCTTCCATTTGGGTAATATAAAAATGGAAGCTTTTATTTTACATACTCTTAACATTCACTATATTGTTTCTTAATAGAAAAAACGTATTATATAAGAGAACAATAAAGAAAAGATTGATAGGAGGATTAATAGTGAAAAGATCTAAGTTTAGTTTTATATTAGTTTTAATGTTGGCGCTGTCAGTATTTTTAGTGGCTTGTACATCAGGTAATGAAACACCACCTACTGAGGAACCAGGAACAGAAGAACCAGTTGCGGAAGAACCTCAAAATTTAAGTGGTCCATTGACTTTATCAGGTTCGACTTCAGTAGAAAAAGTAGGATTGGCATTGATTGAAGAATTTATGGCATTAAATCCAGATGTAGTAGGAACTTATGAAGCAATAGGATCATCTGGTGGAATTAAGAATGCAGCAGATGGAGTTACTCAAATCGGTACAGCATCAAGAGAAATAAAAGATGAAGAAAAAGCTTGGGGTATAGAAGAACTAACAATCGCATATGATGGGATTGGAGTAATAGTCAATCCAGCAAATCCAGTTGAAGATTTAACAATAGACCAAATTACAAAAATCTACACTGGTGAAATAACTAATTGGAAAGAACTAGGTGGAAATGACGAAGAAATAGTAGTTGTTTCTAGAGAAGATGGATCCGGAACAAGGGGAGCATTTGAGGAAATATTAGGTTTTGAAGGCAAATTAACTCAAAAAGCTTTGATAGCTGAAGGAAATGGGAACGTCCAAACAACTGTCGCAGGGAATCCTAAAGCTATTGGCTATGTATCTTTCTCTTCCCTTGACAATACTGTAAAACCTTTAAAAGTTGAAGGAGTAGAACCAACAGCAGAAGATGTAATTAATGGAACTTATAAAATTTCAAGACCTTTCATATTTGTCTACAAAGAGGAAAATTTAACAGAACCAGCAAAAGCTTTTCTAGATTTTGTTATGAGTGAAGAAGGACAAAATATAGTTGAAGAAAATGGTGCTATAAGAGTAAAATAAATACAGAATAAGTAAAGCTAAGCTTTAGCTTAGCTTTACTTAAATACATAAGGAGACTCTATATGGAAAAGGATATGAAATTAGATAAAAAAAATGAATTAAAAGAGAAATTAGCTCATTATTTATTTTTATTTAATGCTACAGTGGCAATTATCAGTGTTGCGGCGATAGCATTTTTTGTGTTTTATAGAGGATTGCAGCCGTTTATACCTGGTAACGCAGAGGGAAATTACAATTTGATTGACTTTTTATCGGGACTAGAGTGGAGACCTAGTTTAGGTAAGTTTGGCATTTTGTACATGATCGTCGGTTCACTACTTGCGACTTTTGGAGCAATTATACTCGGAGTTCCAGTCGGGATACTCACTGCAATTTTTATTGCTGAACTTGCACCCAAATGGGCAAAAAAAATCATTAAACCAGCAGTAGAGATGCTAGCAGGGATACCCTCTGTATTATATGGACTATTTGGGCTAGGAGTCATAGTCCCATGGATCATGCAGATTTCTCCTCAAGCACAAGGGCAGTCATTGCTTGCAGTAATCATTGTACTTATGATAATGATTTTACCAACTGTAATTACTATAACAGAAAGTGCTATAAATTCTGTACCTGATGCGTATAGAGAGGGCTCTTTCGGATTAGGCGCCACTAAACTTTATACGATATTTAAAGTTGTATTACCCGCTGCAAAGTCTGGTATACTTGCGGGCGTAGTGCTTGGGATAGGTAGGGCAATAGGCGAGACTATGGCGGTGATGCTTGTTGCTGGAAATCTAATTGCAGGACTGCCTAAGAGCATTTTTTCACCGATAAGACCACTTACTACAAATATTGCGATGGAGATGAGTTACGCCTTTGGACTACATCAAGAAATGCTTTTTGCTACAGGAGTTGTGCTATTTGTATTTATTATTTTAATAAATTTAATATTAAGCAGGATTACTAGAGGAAGTGTTCTAAAATGAAAAAGAAAATAAATATAAAAGAAAGTTTTATATATGGGCTTATTGGAATTGCTACTCTTTTTACTATTGGGATTCTTGTTTTTATTTTAGGTTTTATTTTTTCTAAAGGACTTCCTCATGTGGATTTATATTTTCTTACTAGTCAATTCGACTCTACATCTGCATATGTTGATGTGAAGTTAAGTGAAGGCTCGCAAAATCCTTTAGGGCTAATATTAGAAGAAACCACAATAAAAGAAAAAGGATCAAAAGAAAAAAAAGTAATAGTCATTAAAGAGATAGAAGACACATCTTTAGTAGAAGATGCCATAAATAACAAAGGTCAATCATTGCCTTTGGGCGAAAAAGATATCATTAATAGGGTAAATGGAGTAAATGTAGAGGGAAAAAGCGTCGAAGATGTAAATCAGATACTAAACAACTTAAGCACAGATACTGTTACTATGAGGATTACTAAGCCAGGTGGTGGAATATTTCCAATGATTATGACTACACTAATGATGATTGGTCTATCATTGTTGTTTTCTGTTCCAATTGGAGTATTCGCTGCCATTTACTTAGTTGAATATGCAAAACCCGGTAAATTTGTAAATTTAGTGAGGTTTGCTACTGAAAGCTTGGCGGGAATACCGTCTATAATATATGGTTTGTTTGGGATGATCCTATTTGTTATGACACTTAACCTTGGATATTCATTACTTGCTGGAGCTTTAACTTTAAGCATAATTCTATTGCCAGTAATAATCAGACAAACTGAAGAGTCTTTAAAAGCTGTACCAGATTCTTATAGGGAAGCCTCTTTCGGATTAGGCGCTAATAAGATATATACCATAACCAGAGTTGTATTGCCTACAGCAGTTCCTGGTATAGTTGTTGCGATAATTTTAAGTATAGGGCGTATAATAGGGGAATCTGCAGCATTATTGCTGACTGCTGGTACTGCGGCGAAAATTCCAGGTTCATTACTCGAGTCTGGATCAACATTAACTGTAAAAGCTTATACAGTTGCTAAAGAAGAAGCAAATATAGAATTGGCTAGTGCAATAGGGAGTGTTATAATAATAATTATTATAATACTCAATGCTCTTTCAAAATTCATATCCAAAAAATTCAGTAAGATTTAGAGGAGAATAATATGGAAAATAAATTTAGCATAAAAAACCTTGATATGTATTATGGAGATTTTCAAGCACTTAAAAATATTAACATGGAAATTAAAGAAAAGGAAATAACTTCTCTTATAGGGCCTTCTGGATGCGGCAAATCAACTTTTTTAAGGACATTAAACAGGATGAATGACTTAATTGAAGGTGTAAAAGTAGAGGGAGAAGTTTTACTTGATGGAGAAAATATATATAAAGAAATAGATGTAACTAAGCTAAGAACTAGAATAGGAATGGTTTTTCAAAAGCCAAATCCATTTCCTATGTCTGTTTATGATAATGTTGCGTACGGACCTAGAGCTCATGGAATAAAAAAGAAGGCCGTACTAGATGAGATAGTTGAAAAAAGTTTAAAAAGAGCAGCTATTTGGGATGAAGTAAAAGATAGAATAAAAAAGAATGCTCTATCATTATCTGGAGGTCAGCAGCAGCGAATTTGCATAGCTAGAGCTCTAGCTGTTGAGCCGGAAGTATTGTTAATGGATGAGCCTACATCAGCACTCGACCCTATTTCAACACTAAAAGTTGAGGACCTTGCTGAAGAGTTAAAAAAAGATATAACAATTATTATTGTCACTCACAACATGCAACAAGCAGCTAGAATTTCTGACAAAACAGCTTTTTTCTTGAATGGTGAACTCATTGAATTTGACGAAACTGATTTTATTTTTAGCACTCCGAAGGACAAACGTACAGAAGATTATATTACAGGAAGATTTGGTTAAAACGACACTTTTTAGTGTTGTTTTTTTATAATTTGTGTTATAGTAAAAATAATAAATTACAATTTTGGAGATGATTATATGAAGCTGCACAATCACATGGAAGATTTAGTGTTATCCTATGTAGACAAGCTTTCACCCCAATTTGACTTGATTTGTGATTGCGAGAAATGTAGACTTGACATCGCAGCACTAGCTTTAAACAACCTGCCTGGCATGTATTCAGTTACAGAAATTGGTGAAGTTTATTCAAAGATTAAAGAAATGGAAACTCAATATGTAGCTGACGTAATAAAAGAGGTAACAAGAGCTATTGAAATCGTTTCAGCAAAGCCAATACATGAAAAATAAATGAGTGCATGCACTCATTTATTTTATTAGATTAGATATAAATTTGAATTCATCCGTACCTGCTTTTTTTATTAGATCAAAGAGTAAAGTTTCGGTGTTAGTTATTACAGCCCCTAAATCATTCATCATAAAAAGCGCATTCTCATAGTTTGCCTCAGTTCTTGAACCAACTGCGTCTTTTACTACAAATACATTGTATCCACTTTCTATTAAATCTCTAACTGTTTGATAAACACATACATGAGTTTCCATTCCAGTCACAATTATATTGTTAACCCCAAAAGCAGTCAATTTTTCTTTAACAACTTCGGTATAAGCGCTAAAAACAATCTTTTCAATAGGCTCTTTATCATCCAGTAAATCGCTTAATTCACTTAAAGTTCTCCCGAGACCTTTTGGATATTGTTCAGTAAAAATAATTGGGACAATCAATTTTTTCAAGCCTTCGATCAATATCTTTTGGTTTTTTACAATTGTTTTGGAATTAAATATTGCCGGCGCGAGTTTTTCTTGAATATCAATCATTAACATCAGTGAGTTTTCCCTATCAATCCTGTAATTCTTCATAAAAAATCTCCTTTCTATTCACCAAATATCATTTTATGCAAAGGGTGTCTCTTAATTGCAACTGCTTTCTCTGGACATAATTCATGGCAGCAAAAACATCTAATGCAATTTTTTGTATTTATAGTTGCTTTTTTATCCTTAATCGTAATTACTTTTTTAGGGCAATTTGAACTGCATATGCCGCAGCCTATACATTTTTCTTTATTAACATATGGGTAAGGTCTAAATGTATCAAGTACATAATTCTCGACAAACTTTGGTATTTTCCCAGATATGAAATTTACATGTGTGGATTCTGGGAGTTTAAACGGTACGATATTTAGTTTTTTAAAATCCAGTCCAATTTTTTCAATAGAAGCTGTGTCGAATAAACCTCTTTTTAGCGACTCTGCAACAGTTGGGGGATTTTTTATGCCAACTAAGTCACTAGCAACATAATCCAACTCATATGGATTAGCCCCTGCAAACAACAACCCCAATTTCCTGATATCTCCAGCTGAAGGCCCATTTCCTTCCATTGCATGGATGCCGTCAATTACAGATACAACTGGTTTTATATAGTCGCAAATATCTATCAATAAATTTGTAAAGTCTAAAGTATCATTCATCTTCAAATGATAATCTGCTTTATTTACACCCGGGACAGTTCCGAATAGGTTCTTTACAGCTCCAGTATAGGTCATCATTGTGTGAGTTTTTAGTTTTGCGCAAGAAACTACATAATCACAATCTACAAAAGCTTTTACTAATTTTAAGGTGTTTACGACTTTCCCATTTTCAACTTTAACATCAATTGCTTCAGTATTGTAATTGAGTTTACAGCCTGTTCTTTCACTCACTTCAACTAAATCTGCTTGGGTATAAAAGTTTTTTAATATATGAGGATTAAAAGGACCACCAGGACTATCTCCTATGATAACTTCATGCCCTTTTGATTGAAAAAATCTCACTACTCCTTCCACTACAAAAGGATGAGTTGTAACTGCATCTTCAGGTTTGTTTTTCTTTAACAAATTTGTCTTTACAAGTACTGTTCCTACCTTTAAATCCTGAATTTCAGGGATGCTACTAAGCATTTTACCTACAACATTTATTACATCTTCATAGACATAGTCATTGCATTTATCTATATAAATTTTACCCATGTTATCCCACCTTTTAAGAATATTATACATAAAATTAGGGTAAATAAAAATAAAAGATTGAGGTGATTATTGTGAGCAATGTTAGGTTGTGGACTAGGCAAGATGAAAGAAGCCTTGAAGAACTTAAAAAGAATAAAGTTTTTGTCAACAAAGAGAAATACATAAGACTTCAATATGAAGACATAGCGGATCATTTTATTGAGCTGTACAAATGGTTTGTAAGAGAAGCTTCTAAAAAAGTACCTAAACCAGATAATGTTTCAATGCCGATATGGTGCTCAATTAGCCAAGAAAACATGTATAGGCCAATTGAAGGAAGCGTATGCTATGAACTAGAAGTGCCACAAGAAGAAGTCATTTATTTTGACGGACAAAAATGGGATTATGTATTAAACCATCTTTACATTCCAAAAGATGAAAAAGATCACGAAGAGTATCTGAAAGAATTAAAACTTAAGGGATTTAAAAATGAATTTGAATTTTTTGTAGGCCCAAATGCACACTTTTTTACGAATGAGAAAAAGAAAATAATTGAAAGCTGGATAAGAATATTTGAAATAGAGGAATGGAATATCTTTAGAGTTCAAGCAAACATTTGGCAAATTAAAGAAGAATATGTAAAGGAAATATATTATCCATAATTACTTTTTGTTTTCTGATATAATGTAGTTATAACAATATCGGAGAGAAAGCAATGCAAAAGCATATAAGATTATCGGTAAGAAACTTAATAGAAACCACATTGAGATCAGGGGATATTGACAATAGATTCATGTCGACATCAAGAGCATTAGAAGGCACTTTAGCTCATCAGAAAATTCAAAGCAGTTATAAAAAAGGGGACTTAAAGGAAGTCACCCTCTCTATTCATTTGGAGTATAAAGGCTTTATATTTGAAATAGATGGCAGAGCAGACGGAATAATATTCGATGAAGAAAATGTGATTATAGATGAAATCAAAACCACTACAAGAAATCTAGAAAATTTAGAAGAAGAAATCAGCATCTTGCACTTAGCTCAAGCACTATGCTATGCATTCATTTATCAGAGCGAGAACAACTTAGAGCAAATTATGTTAAGTATTACATATTTTAATATAGAAAATGAATCTATGAAAAAGATAATGAAGAAATTTAGCAGAGTAGAGGTTGAGAACTTTTTCTATTCATTACTAGACAAATATATAATTTTTGCACAACTAGTTGAAGACTGGAAACTAAAAAGAAATAACTCCATTAAAAAAATTGAATTCCCTTTCAAAAAATATCGAAAAGGCCAAAGAGAATTAGCCATCGGCGTCTATACTGCAATCAAAGATCAAAAAAGATTGTTTGTCAAAGCACCCACAGGGATAGGCAAGACAATGTCAACCATATTTCCAAGTCTTAAGGCATTAGAGAAATTTGAGTTGGAGAAAATTTTCTATTTGACAGCTAAGACACTAACCCAGGAAGCACCAGTAAATTCAATAAAAATGCTTATGAAAAATGGGTTGTCATTAAAAACTTCAATTTTGACTTCCAAAGAAAGGATTTGCTTGAATGAAGAAGTCAAATGCAACCCTATAGATTGCCCATACGCTAAAGGCCACTACGATAGAGTAAATGATGCAATCATAGATATATTCAACAATTATGACCTATTTACCTATGATGTAATGATTGAATATTCAAGAAAGCACCAAGTTTGTCCGTTTGAATATCAATTGGACTTAAGTCTCTATGCTGACATGATAATATGCGACTACAACTATGCATTTGATCCCCAAGTGTATTTGAGGAGATTTTTTGAGTTTAACAATGGCGAAAATATTTTTCTAATAGATGAAGCACATAACCTAATAGATAGAGCAAGGGAGATGTATTCAGCTTCAATAAATACTAGTGAATTGCAAAACACATTGCGCATTTTGAACGAAAATGGAGTTAAAAAGACGAATGACTTGAAGAAAATAATAGAGAAAATAAAAACAAGAGCAAATGAAGCCATATCAAACGGAATATTTTTTCAAACAGAAGAAGTCGACGATATCTACTGGCCAATTAGCAAAACTTTAGCAACTTTAGAAAAATTTTTGATAGAAAAAAAGGATGCGGAAGGTTATGATATTTGTTTAGACACGTATTTTACTTTGAACTCATTTTTGAAAATATCCGAGTATTTCGGCGATAACTATGTAGTAAAATTTGACGCAGGAAATGAAGATTATACACTCACCCTTTATTGTTTAGATGCATCTAAATTTATAAAGAACATAACTGGCGAAAATCGTGCAAATGTGTATTTTTCAGCAACACTAACCCCGATCAACTATTTCAGAGATTTACTTGGATCTGACAAAGACGACTATCACATGATATTGAAATCCCCGTTTGATAAAGACAATTTACTTATTTTAATTAATGGATACACATCGACACGATATAAAGATAGATCAAAAACATACTCGGATATAGCTAAAGCAATTTATGATTTTTCAAACGCTAAAGAAGGAAATTACATAGTGTTTTTCCCTTCCTATGCATATCTCAATGCTGTATATGAGCAATTTAAAGGTGAGCATCCAGAAATTTACACAATAAAAGAAGAGTCAAATCTCACAAAACTTCAAAGAGAAGAGTTTTTAAATGAGTTTTCTAATAAAGGCAGATTGATTTCTTTTTGCGTACTTGGGGGCAGTTTTTCAGAAGGCATAGATTTAGTTGGCGATAAGCTCATAGGAGCAATAATAGTTGGAGTAGGCATGCCTCAGATATCTCGCGAGAGAGATATCTTAAAAGGCTACTTTGAATTGAACTATAACAGAGGATTTGACTACGCATACACTTTTCCGGGGATGAATAAAGTGATGCAAGCAGTTGGCAGAGTAATAAGAACTGAAAATGATAAGGGAGCAATACTATTAATAGACGATAGGTACTTAACTAATAAATATACAAGCCTTATGCCTAGCGAATGGTCAAATCATAAGAGAATTAGGAGCAATGAGGAGATGCTTTTAGCACTAAATAAGTTTTGGAGAAATGTTGACAAAGAAAAATCAATATGATAATTTATTATTAGCACTCAAATACCAAGAGTGCTAATAGCATTGAGGGGGTAAGTTTATGGAGAAAAAGGAATTTCAAGCAGAATCAAAGCGATTGTTAGATTTAATGATAAATTCTATATACACTCATAAAGAGATATTTTTAAGAGAACTTATATCAAATGCTTCAGATGCCATAGACAAAATATATTACAAGGCTTTGACGGATAAGAACATATCTTTCAATAAAGATGATTATTACATCAAGATTTCTTTTGACAAAGAAAATAGAATATTAAGCGTTAAAGATACTGGGATAGGTATGACTAAAGAAGAGTTGGAAAACAACTTAGGAGTCATAGCTAGAAGTGGATCATTACAATTTAAAAAAGAAAATGAAATAAAAGATGGATATGATATAATTGGACAATTTGGAGTAGGGTTTTACTCTAGCTTTATGGTAGCAGATAAAGTAACTGTAATAACTAAACCATTTGGCTCTGACAAAGCGTGGAAATGGGAATCAGAAGGAATTGAAGGATATACCATAGAAGAGACCACAAAAGATGAATATGGGACAGAAGTAATACTCAAGATAAAAGAAAACACTGAAGATGAAAACTATGACGACTACTTAGATGAATACAATCTGATGAATTTAGTAAAGAAATATTCAGATTTTATAAGGTATCCAATCAAAATGGAAGTCACTGAATATAAGAAAAAAGACGATTCAGATGAATATGAAACAGTAAAAGTTGAGAAAACAATAAACAGCATGGTACCACTTTGGAGAAGAAATAAAAACGAACTGACAGATGAAGATTATATAAATTTTTATCAGGAAAAGAGATTTGGATTTGATAAACCATTAAAGTGGATACACCTTAGCATTGACGGGGCAGTAATATATAACGCAATACTCTATGTTCCAAGCACTGTTCCATATGATTATTATTCAAGAGAATACGAAAAAGGGCTAGAACTTTACTCCAGTGGAGTAATGATAATGGAGAAATGTAAAGAATTGCTGCCAGATTATTTTAGCTTTGTTAAGGGTGTTGTTGATTCAGAAGACCTCTCACTTAACATATCTCGTGAAATGCTTCAACATGATAGGCAATTAAGACTTATGGCTAAGAAAATTGAGGAGAAAATAAGAGAAGAACTTCTCAATATGCTAAAAGAAGATAGGGAAAAATATGAAGAGTTCTTCAAGAACTTTGGGAAACAATTAAAATATGGAATTTACCAAGACTTCGGTATGAACAAAGACAAATTAGAAGATCTTTTGCTGTTCTACTCTTCAAGTGAAAAGAAATTAGTCACTTTAGACGAATATGTATCAAGAATGAAAGAAGGGCAAGAGTTCATTTATTATGCTTCAGGAGATAATTATGAACTAATAGATAAATTGCCTCAAACTGAATTAATCAAAGAGAAAGGATTTGAAATACTATATCTCATTGACGAGGTAGACGAGTTTGCATTAAAAGTAATGAGAGATTACAAAGGCAAAGAGTTCAAATCGATATCTAGCGAAGATTTAGGTATTGAAGAAGAAAAAATAGAAGAGGAAAAAGAAACAGAAAGCAAAGAGATATTCGATAAGATGAAAGAACTGTTGGAAGGGAAAGTATCAAAGGTCAGATTTTCAAAGAGATTAAAAAATCATCCTGTATGCTTAGCTAGTGAAGGAGAAATTTCTATTGAAATGGAGAAAGTCTTAAAACAAATGCCTGAAGGAGACATGATTAAAGCAGAAAAAATACTTGAAATAAACCCTAATCATCCAATTTATGAAAAACTAAAAAATGCATTTGAAAATGATGAAGAAAAATTCAAACTTTACACAAATCTCCTTTATGACCAAGCAAGACTAATAGAAGGCTTGCCAATAGAAGACCCTATAGAGTTTGCAAATAACATAGCTAAACTCATGTAAAAATATTTTAAATCAATAAGAAACTGATATAATATAAAGGAAGCTTAATTAAGCTTCTTTTATATTTTTAGGAGGGTATTATGGGAAGAAAAGATAAGATCGTTGAAATAAAAATTCAAAAGGTATTCTATCCGAATGTATCAATCGGAGAATATGAAGGAAAAACAGTAAAGTTAAAAGGTGGAATAGAAGGGCAAAAGGTTAGAGCTAAGATAACTAGAAGAAGAAAAGATCATGACGAAGCTAGGATATTAGAAGTAGTTGAGAAATCGCATTTAGAAAAAATAGAAGGCTGTCCTCATAAGGACTTATGTGGGGGCTGTACATATCAAAGTCTTACTTATGAAGATGAATTAGAATTAAAGAATAGGCAAATCAGAGCTTTATTTGAAAAAGAAAACATTGAATTAGATGGATTTGAGATTATACCATCTCCAAGATTAACCGAGTATAGAAATAAGATGGAATATACTTTTGGGGATGAAGGAAAAGGTACATCTCTTTCTTTAGGACTCCATATAAAAGGGAGAATATTTGAAGTTGTAAATACAGATTATTGTAATATTGTCGATAAAGATTTTACAATTATAAGAGACAATGTGAGAAAATATTTCTTAAATTTGAATTTCCCCTACTATAATACTAGAACACACAGTGGTTTTTTAAGACATTTAGTTATAAGAAAAGCACTCTCAACAGGTGAAATATTAGTAAATCTAGTCACTACAAGCACTATGGATTTTAACAAAGAAGATTTTGTAAGACTATTGCAGTCAATAAAATTGTCAGGCAATATAGTAGGTATAATTTATACGATAAATGATGGATTAGCAGACGTAGTAAAAGCTGATAAAATAGAGATATTATATGGGAGAGACTATATAACAGAAAATATTATGGGACTTAATTTTAAAATATCCCCATTTTCTTTCTTTCAAACAAATACATTTGGAGCTGAAAAACTTTACGAAACAGCTTTGAATTTCGTCGAAAATATCGAGGGAAAGACTATATTCGACTTATACTCAGGGACTGGAACAATAGCACAAATAATGGCAAAAAAAGCAAAGAAAGTCATTGGCATTGAGATTGTTGAAGAAGCTGTAAAAATGGCTATTGAAAATGCTAAGCTAAATAATTTCACTAATGTTGAATTCATAGCAGGAGATGTATTAGAAAAAATAGAAGATATAGATGTAAAACCGGACTTGGTAGTATTAGATCCACCAAGAGATGGAATTCACCCTAAAGCAATTGGAAAGATTATAGAATATAAACCTGAAGAATTTCTATATATATCATGCAATCCAGTAACTCTTGTAAGAGATATTAAAATATTCAATGAAAATGGATATAGATTAGTAAAGGCAAAATGTGTGGATATGTTCCCTAGAACGGGACACGTTGAGTGCGTGACATTGATGTCGAGGGTTGAGAAATAGGGGTATTCAAAACACTGATAAATAAAGG
>ERZ795046.2596-NODE-2596-length-15537-cov-4.242540_pt1 | contig 15537 bp, 1 predicted proteins | sample MGYA00375130_ERZ795046 | MGnify/ENA primary metagenome ERZ795046 (study PRJEB30175, sample SAMN05720202) | activated sludge metagenome | isolation source: anaerobic digester from wastewater treatment plant | place: Japan | collected 2015-05-15 ...
TCCACTAAGATCAACTGAATTATACAAAAGTGAAGTATCCGAGGATCTATTAACATAAAGCCTTCTTTCGTCATATCCCGGTAAAGAAAAAAGTTTATCGTTGTCACATGCTATTGATTTCATATTAAACGAACCTCCGGCTGTCTGATAACTTATTAAAACCCCTTCCAAACTCATAGAATAAATTTTACCGTCGTTTCCGCCGAATATTATTTTATCCTGGCAAACTCCAATTACGGAATTAATCGGTTTTTCAAAACTTTTTTTCGAAATAAGTTTTCCTGTCAAAAAATCTATTATAAAAATTGAGTTCTCGGGAGCTCCGGCTCCCACATATACCTTGTTTTTATAAACAAGAGGAGACGATATAGAAGGCGCTTTTAAATCAAAAATCCATTTTATTTTGGCATTTGAAGTGGTATCAGTATCCACATCGATATCAAAGGCATAAATTTTTGAATCCATTGATGAAATAATTAAAGTATTTGTACTGACATAAGGAGTAGAGTCATTAAATCCAGATGTTGAATAATCCCAAAGCCAAGAGCCGGTTTTTAAATCTAAAGCCACAATATAACCAAATCTTGTAGTTATAAAAACTTTGTTTTTATATATTACCGGTGAAGATAATATTTCTCCCGGGATTTCAGCCTCCCATACCTTGGCAATAGGAGTTTGAATAAACGAATCAGTATATCCGCTTCTTGAGTTGTTGCTGGCAAATGTAGGCCAATCAGAATAAAGAAAAGCTTGAAATAAAATAAGTAATGTTAAAAAATTAAAAAATCGAAATAATTTCACATCTCCTCCTACCACAGGTCTATAGTATAGCTACCTCCAGCATTAGTAGAGAAAAACAAATAGCCTTCATAACTATCCAATATCAAATTACCTTTTACCTCACTGCCAACATAAATTGGATAACCGGGTTTTAAACTAAAATCATTTTCATCTAAAGCGTAGATATATTTTCCGCTTGCAAAATATATCCATCCGTTAAACTCTATCGGCATTGTTCTAATGGGATAAGAAGCGAAAAAGGTTTTTAAAACGCTTCCGTTAACCGAATCTATCTTATAAATTCTACCCGACTCATCGCCAACTAAAATATAATTTTTATAAGGCGGTTTATAAGGAGAAGAATATACCGCGGAATTTAAAACTGTATCGGCCCATCCTGAAGGAATAACATTAAGATTCGACGCAACCCTACAATATAATTTACCATCAGTTGAAGCTATAAACAAATTGTTTGAAGCCATAGAATAAGCAGAGTCTATAAAAGGTGCCGATTTTACAGCCCCACCGGTTTGGAATTGATTCAAAACAACTCCATCTGATAATCTGAAAGACAAAACTTTTCCGTTTAATAATCCCACCCAGCCCATGTTGACATCAGGTCTAAAATCTATTGAAAAATCTGTATTTATAGAGGAATCAATAGAGTTGTCAAAAGCCCATCCATCACAAACATTACCATCCGATTTATTCAAACATAATATTTTATTGTTTTGAGTTCCTAAATATATTGCGGTATCTGAATCGTATAAATCGCTATTTACAGTGTCGTTTATGTTTGTCTTCCAGATTTGAGAATAAGAAGTATCATCATCTTTAAGTTTATAGACATCACCATTTGCCGCAACAACATATATATATGTCTCTCCACCTTCACCTATGCTTACAAGAGGGGATGTTATTATTGGAGACAGCGGAGAGGTTATAAAAGCCCATTTTTCGTTTCCGGTATAATAATCTAAAGTTCTTAAAACACCGTCGTTTGCTGATATATAGACGTTATTCCAGTAATTAACATTTGTTTCGATGTTGGAAACTATATTTGTATTTAAAGACCATATAGCATCTGCTCCGGGAGAAATTACCGATAAACTCGATGTTTCTATATAAGACTGATTAGTTGAGATTTTTTGAGACACTAAATTTAAAGAATCGGAAAAACTAAAACTTGAGACGCTTAATTTGGCGATAAATTTGTTCGGAGAATAATCGTATGATTGGTCCGAAGAAACAAAAACTACAAAATAAGTACCTGTTGATTTTGAATCAATAAAAGACAAATTATCCGTAGATATATTTACAAAAATTTCTCCGTTATTCAAAACAAAATCGGAATTGGATAGACTTGAAATTTCATCCATATCTATCCCCTCTTCAAATACACCAACATTGCCAAACTCAGAATCTTTTATTAATTTAATGGTTTTTATAATATTTTTTAACTGCTCAGTAGTTAAATTTTGATAATCGGTAGTTTTAAAACTTAAAGCAATGGATGTTATATATATATCATAAGAGGAAGGATTGTAAGCCGTTATCTTAAAAATATCAATCTGTTTATTGGGATTAAGCCACAAATTATTGGTATCATAGCCGTTTACCAAAATATTAGAATTATCCGCTGTTACACTGGTTATCCAGATTGCCAAGGATGTGGCGGTTGAAGAGTCTGTTATGAAAAGAATTTTATAAACCGCATCAGAAACAAGTTTATTTCCGTCCATATCGTAAAAATTATCGAAATCAAAAATCTTTTTTTGATCTAAAGTATTTGAAAGATCAAATCCTAAATCTAAAAGCCTATAAATATGAGGAGATTTTTTATCTTTTCCATCTGTATTTATAAAAGCTATTATGTCGTTATATCCGGAAGAATAATCGCGGTTAAACTTTATATTTATTGGGAAACGAGAAGATATATATCCGTTATTAACGGGATAGTAAATATCATTGTTAGCTAATAGACCATAATTTGAATTTCTATATAAAGGAGTTATTATAGATGAAACGGAAAAGTCCAGTCCATCGTCATCTGTATCGTAACCATCATTTCTTATTATTGAGGAATTAACCCCGGATGGCGCATAACTACCGTTGACAAAAAGTTGAGCTTTGTAATTATAAAGCGGAACAAGACTTGCTTTCCAGCTTACTCTATCTACGCTCTGACCAGATTCGTTTTCTAAAACCAAAAAACCGCCATTTTCATTTAGGTTTGGAAAGATATCTTCAAAAGAGTAATTCTCATCGCTAAATGATGATTGATCTATCATAGAATAACTGAAAGCTGAAAAATTTCTACTAAACTTAAACAATAAATTGTCTATTCCTCTAAAAGAATAATTATTTATATAAATATTTGAGTTAGTGGAGTTATAAATCTCTATAAACTTCCAGTTTTTATACGAAACCTCGTTTATTTTTAAAGATGAGGTGGATATAGAATTTTTATAACCTGGCGTAGGGGTTGGGTCTATTTCAAAATAACTTGAACCGTCGTATATTCTTGCAAAAGATTGATCGTTAGAAATAATTGGCCACTGAACGATATCTATTATTTTTCCTTGATTATTTTTTAATATTACAGAATAGCTTTGAGCTGAGTTTAGATTAAAAGGTATATTTATTAGTTTGATACCACCAGAATTTACTGTATCGGTCGATGCTCCTATCCAAATATCTAAATCACTTCCTGGACCGTCCACTGGACCTTGATGATAAACTAATTTCCATCCATTAAGATTAAAATCCTGAGGTGTATTATTATATAATTCAATCCAATCCTGTCCGGATGTGCCGGAAGGATAAACCTCGTTTATAAAAACATTAAACTTCTGGGCTAATGAGGAAGCGGAGTTACTTATAAGAGAAACGTTTCCGGCTTTATCGTAAGATTTTATGGCAAGATAATAGGTAGTATCGATGTTAAGTCCATATAAAATTATGTTTTCGGTTTCATCTTTGTTTAATGGAATAAATGTTTCATTATAAGAAGTAGCCAGATTGAACAAAACGTCATTTATAATATTAAAAGTTGCATATTTAATTATATAACCACCCTGTGTGTTATTACCAACTATACCATCATCCGCCGGAGCCGAGAATGTTAAAAGAACGGTACCGGCAAAAGGTCCAGGCTGAGCGGAAAGATTAGTTATCTGAGAAGGTCCAATAGTATCTTTTAAAACTTTGAAAGCATCTATTATAGTTATAGACGAGCCTGCATTATCCCAGACAGTTATGCTTATATAATTTGTTCCGTTAGAAAGAATAGAAAAATTTAAATTCCAATCGGTATTATATACGCTTTGATTTATTCCCGTAGATATTAAAACATTACTGGCTATATTTGTCCCACTCATATCTGTGCTTGTCCATACCGAATAAGATGCTGTGGAAATATTTGAACCGCCGGTATCAGAAAAATCAATATCTATCAAACCAACTCCTGTAGAGGTCCAGAAATTAAACGAGGATGTAGAAACATGAGACAGGATAGTTGGTGGAACAGTATCTTTCTTGACATAAAAAGCGTCAGATATTTCATTTGAAATATTTCCCGCGTTATCCAGTACCCTAACCCAAACATAATTTGTAACTCCGTTATGTAGTAGGTTAAATGTATTATCTGTAAATTCCCATGGTAAAGAATAAGAAGAAGAGTTTATGTTCTGAACCTGAGGAGTCCAGTTTTGAACCAAAACTCCGCTTCCATTAACACCGGTATAAATTTTTGTTTGTATTTCTTTTAATAAAGAACCGCCGGTATCGTTCGCAAAAACCGAATAATTCTGCTAATTTGACTTTCTCCAAATATTATCCCCAGTTTGATTATTTATAATCGTCGGAGGTATATTATCTTTTCTTTTAAACTCTATTGCAAAAGACTCATAATTATAATCTTGAACCACTGCGTGATAAAAGTTTGAACCTACGCCCGATGCAGCCCATAAAGAACCGCTCCAAACAGTAGATCTTAAGTTTTTTGAAGTATCAACGGCCAATGCCATCACATTATCGGTATCAGGATCTGGAAGTAGAGAAGTCCATTTTATATCCGAAGAAAAAGTTGTGTTAGTATTTGCCGTAGTAACAGAAGGAGATGCCGGAGACCATGTTCCATTATTCCATGTAATCCAGTCAAACTGAGTGTCATAAGTACCAAGATTATCTACCGCAACAGATATAAACTGCTCGGTTTTAGACTGCCATGCACAGTCGGTAATTCTTTTATCGTTTGCGCTCATAGCTGTATCTGCAGTCGGTAAGGCCGACCAACCTTCAGTTCCATTAGGTCTCCATATAGAAACATTCCATCTGGTAGCTCCATATATACTTGTAAATCCTATTTTATTAGAATTGGGACTTGAACATAACCTTACCCAGTAAGGTGTTACTCCTAAAGCCGGACCGGTTCTATTCCCTCCCCAAGTCCCGGTCGAATACCATTTATTAAAATTAGTTGTAGTTCCCGTTCCCCATAAAGCCAATAAATCTCCTGTTTGAGATTCCCATGCTATATCAAAAACTTCATAAGCGGATGCTGAGGCCGCCGTAGTTAAATTCCTTGCATCAATCCAAGCAGAACCGTTCCATATATTAGCCGATATGCCGGAGTTGGAATCCAAAACCGTTACTGCTATTCTATTTGAATTGAAATCGGATTTTAATTTTACCCAGTATATCTGGCCGGTTAAAGATGCCATAGCAAGCTGTGTTGGTGGGATTACCCACGAGTTACCTGTTGAGGAATAGACAGCATAATTTATACTTCCGTCAGTTCCATTATAATAAGCAAACATAACCCTTGCAGAATTTTGCTCAACTGCTAAATCGAAGTTTCTATATAAGGAATTTCCGGGAGAGGGATTGGGAGTTGGGGTTATATCTGACCATACATCTAAAACTCCGTCGTATTTGATAATCTTTAAAACATTGTTTGAATCTAAAACCCCGGCAACCATTTCGTCTTTTACAACTGGAATAGACCTTAAAATAATCCATCTTACTGTCCCTGAAAAAGACACCCCAGTATCCAATTCGCTAGACCATTGAGCGTTTGAGTATTTTCTATATTTTAAAGTAGATGAGCCAGATTTGGAATAAAGAATTACAGCGTCTCTTGCTCCTTTAGGAGCAGCATAAGTAAAAGTAGTATTTGAAATATCGCTAATATTATTTATTTCATCAAAAGATTTTAACGCTATATAATATGTAGTTTCTGGATTAAGTCCTTCAATTACCACTTCCTCCGTCTCTCCATGATATTTTGGGATAATACTATTAAAATATGTTAAAGCAGAATCGAAATTTGAAGAATTTATAGGATAAGTGGCGTATTTAATTATGTATCCACTTACTGCTTGATTGCCCTCTACTCCATTTGTCCCTTCGCCTCTTGCCGTCCAACTAAGTTTAATCTGACCTGTAAAATCTCCAGGTACTCCGTTTAGATCGGATACTGAATAGGGAGGAGTCAAATCGGGGACAGCGTATGTGGAGGATGTATTTGATATTAATGATTTATTTCCTGCTTTATCCAAAGATTTTAAGGCAAAGTAATAAGTGGTTCCTGGATTTAGGTTTTCAATTTTTAAAAGCTCTGTAAGCCCATAATATTTAGGAACAATAGTAGAAACATAAACAGAAGCCAAATCGAAATTGGAAGAATCTATGTTATAAGTAGCATATCTTATATCATAAGATTTTACCGCACCGATATTTCCATCATCACCCCCGGCTGTCCATGACAAATACAAACTTCCCTCATCTAAAGCCACAAGATTATTATAAGCGTTAAGGTTTGTTATTTGAGAAGGCGGAGTAGTATCTTTCTGTATATAAAAAACATCAGTTGATACGGTTATTTGATTTAACCCATCATATATATAAACGCTTAGATAGTTTGTACCCTGTTTTAAAAGAGACCAGTTATAATCGCTTAAACCCCATTTATCGGTAATAGAGTTTATAGGCGTAGCCGAGTATATTGTAGAGCCATTTATTAAAACCTCACCTGTTTGATTTGGTCCGGTTGTTACTTTAATTGCAACGGTTGATATACCTATACCGTAGTCATAAAATCTTACATTAAAAATTTCACCCGGATTTATGTTGTACCAGTTTGTATCTCCGGTCTGCAAATCTTCTACTATTGGAGAAGTTGTATCTTTTTTAATATAAAAAGCGTCTACATATTCGGTAGTATTTCCAGAAACATCTACGGCAGCAATTGTTATATAATTATAACCTTCTTTTAATTTTGAAAAATCGACTCCCCAATTATCTGTAAAAATTGTTTGATTATAGTTTGGGCCAAATATTACACCGGATGAAACAATAATACCGGTTTTATGAATATCCGAATAAGCGTAATAAGAAGCAGAAGATAACATAGAAGAGAAATCGTTGAAATCAATATCAAATATGCTCCCTGGATTTGAAGAATACCAGTTATCGTCTCCAGATTGATTATCCATAACCGAAGGTGAAGAAGTATCTTTTAATATATAAAAAGTATCGGTGGAAATTTTAATGTTACCAGAATTATCAAAAACCTTTAGGCTTATATAATTGGTTCCTTCCTGCAATAAATCAAACAAGGTCTGATCAATCTGCCAATTACTGGCGTAAGAGTTGGAGTTTATATTTCCAACTAAATCGGTCCAGTCAAATAATACGGTTCCGGTTTGATTAGGCCCGGTCGTAGCCTTAATCTGAAATTTATTTAACAACGAACCGCCAAAATCGTAAAAATCAACATCATAAAAACCATTATTTTCTTTCCTCCATATATTATCTCCGCTCTGATTATCTGTTATATTGGGTTCGGTTGTATCGACGATTACGCTAAAAGTTGATGAATAAGAAGAGTAATTGCCGGCATTGTCATAGGATTTTACCTTCCAATACCATTTATTTTCTTCCGGCAAATTCAGATTCTTAGATTCAGTAAAAGAAAATGTTGAAATATAAATAAAATCAAAGTTTTCGTAGGTAGAAACTATTATCTGATAATAACTAGCCCCGCTTAAAATATCCGAAGCCTCAGACCAAACAAAACCGATGGAAAGATTATTAATTTTGGAATTATTAGACGGATAAATCAAAATTGGGATTTCAGGAGCAGTGGTATCTTTTTTAACCATGAAAGCATAAACTGTTTGAGATTTAAAATTACCAGCATTATCATAAGCGCCGACGTATGCATAATTTGTACCTTCATTTATTAAGGACCATATATTTAAAGGTATCTGCCAATCAGTAGTATAAGAAGATTCTGATATACTATCCACCACAACACTCCAGTTTATATAATAAGGACCGCCAGATGGAGTTGTTGATACTCTTATCATTATATTTTTTAATAATGAACCACCGGTATCATTAAAGTCCACATTATAATACCCACTTTCAAACCCTCTCCATTGGATATCCCCGGTTTCATTATCATAGATTGAAGGAGGAGTAGTATCTTTAAAAACTTTAAATAAATCGTATAAAGTGGAAGTGTTTTTTGCAACATCGTAAACCTTAACCGATATATAATTGGTTGTATTTTCCACTAAAGATTCAAAAACGCTTTCAGGTAAAGGCCAGTTTTGAGCAAAATTTTTTTCATTTATATCTGAAAAAACATTACTCCACGTTATTAGAGGATCTATACCTGAAGAATTTGTAGAAGCAAGAACATCAAAACCATACACCCCACTTTGATTATCAATAAAATCAATATCATAGAGTGTAGAGGAGGAATTACTCCAAGAATATTCATCTGAAATATTTTTTTGATAAACTGGATTTATAGTATCTTTCAAAACATAAAAAGCGTCTGAAAGAGTGGTTTTGTTACCCGCTTGGTTATATGCTCTAACAGAAACATAGTTTGTCGTAAAAGATATCATAGAATCAAATAAAGTATCAGGGATTTTCCAATCAGTCGTATAAGAGTTTAAGTTTATAGATGCCACCGCAGTTGTCCAGTCAATCAAATAAGGCTGAATATTATATCCATAAGTTGAAATTGCCACCTCTAATCTATCTATCAAAGACACTCCGCTACCTATAACATCTATATCGTAAATAAGCGAATTTGTATTAAGCCAAACAGCATAATGAGAAGGAGTTTCATTGTTTATAATACTAACAGGCATTGTATCTTTTTGTATATAGAATACATCGGTAGACACTTTTATATTTCCAGCATTATCATAGGTTCTAACGCTTATATAATTTACTCCAACGGGAAGTATATTAAAAACACTATCTGGAATTTTCCAATCATCAGTATATATATTTTGATTGATTGCTGTCATAATTGGTGTCCAATCTAAAATAAGAGCTCCTGTCTGCTCTAATCCAGTTGTTATTTTTATTTCAAAACGATTTATCAAACTTGTTGCGTCATAAAAATCAACATTATATAATCCTGTGTTTTCGCTGCGCCATAAATAATCTCCCGATTGATTATCATATATAACTGGTGATGTTATATCTTTTCTAATATAAAAGACATCGGTTGAAACCGAAACATTGCCGGCCGTATCGTATACTCTTACGCTTATATAATTGGTTCCTTCCTGCAATAAATCAAACAAGGTCTGAGCAATCTGCCAATTACTGGTGTAAGAGTTAGAGTTTATATTTCCAACTAAATCGGTCCAGTCAAATAATACGGTTCCGGTTTGATTAGGCCCGGTCGTAGCCTTAATCTGAAATTTATTTAACAACGAACCGCCAAAATCGTAAAAATCAACATCATAAAAACCATTATTTTCTTTCCTCCATATATTATCTCCGCTCTGATTATTCGTTATATGAGGCTGAATAGTATCTATAAAAACGCTAAAAGTAGACGACCAAGTCGAGTAGTTTCCACCCATATCCTTTGCTCTTACCTTCCAGTAATACCTTCCGCCAGTTACGGAAATTGACACATTAGTTAGGCTGGAAGTCTTAGAACTATAAATAATAGAAAAGTTTTCATCGGTAGAAACATACAAATCATAAAAACTAATACCTGAAACATCGTCACTGGAGCCGGACCAGATAAAGTTTATATTATAAACAGAAGACTGAGAATTATCCGAAGGGGATAAAAGCATAGGAGCGTTTGGAGGCGTAGTATCCTTTAAAACATAAAAGGTATCAGTAGATATATACACATTATCGGCGTTATCAAATACTCTAAAGCTAATATAATTCCTTGTACTTGCCAACTGATTCCATATTCCTACCGGAAGCTGAAAGTTATTTGAATAATTTGAAGAATCTATCGCTATAATAAAATCGGTCCAATCAAAATTCGTTTCGCCACTAAAATTAGGACCTTTTGTAGATTTAATTTGTATCCTATTTAAAAGCGAACCGCCAAAATCGACAAAATCGACATCGTAATAAGCATTGTTAATACTTCTCCACTCATCATCGCCTGTTTGGTTATTTATTATCTGAGGATTTAAAACATCTTTTTTTACGTAGAAAACATCGCTTGATACAAAAACATTGCCGGCGTTATCGTATACTCTTACGCTTATGTAATTTGTTCCGTTTTGTAAAAGGTTAAACATTGATGAATTAAAACTCCAAGCGGTGTTGTAAGAAGACGAATTTATATTTGAAATCAGATCTGTCCAGTTAAACAAAACTGTTCCGGTTTGATTAGGTCCTGTTGTGGCTTTAACTTGAAATTTATTTAATAAAGAACCTCCAGCATCATTGAAAAATACCGAATAAAACCTTGAATTAGAGCTTACCCAAATATCATCTCCAGATTGATTATCAAAAACAGATGGAGTTGTGGTATCTATCAAAAGCGTATAAGTAGAAGAATAATCCGAATAATTATAAGCATTATCCATGCTCCTTAGCTTCCAATGATATAAATTTTCGCCTGGCATATTTATAACAATAGATGATGAGGTGGAATTGGACGAAAACAAGACATTAGAAAAATCAGAAAGTGTAGAAATTAAAATCTCATATCTGTTTACTCCGCTTGCATTATCTATAGAATTATTCCATATAAAATTAATTGAAATAATATTTGCTGATGAGTTATTAATCGGTGAAACAACAATAGGAATAGTTGGCGAAACAGTATCTTTTTTAATATAAAAAGCGTCAGACACTTCAAAAGCATTTCCACTTCCGTCTATCGCTCTTACCGTAATATAATTAAATCCATTTATGAGTTTATTAAAAGTGTTGTCAGAGATCTTCCAATCATCATAATAATAATTAACACCAGATGTGGAAACTTGAAATGTCCAGTCCTCAACCAATGTACCTGTTTTATTTATGCCGGTATAAATGATGGTTTCTATACCCTTAAGATAAGAACCGCCATCGTCAGTAGCGTCTATATTATAATATGCGGTATTTGAACTTCTCCACACATTATCCCCACCCTGATTATCCGAAACAATAGGCGGAATTATGTCGTGTTTAGTAGTTGCGAAAAGATACGGTTGATAAGTATTAGCGGTAAGATTTGTTGAAAGAGGATTTGGGTTAATAAACTGCCAGGATGAGCCCAAAAACAAAGCGGATCTTAAATCGTTTGAAGAAGAATTTGCATAAAGATAAACATAATTTAATTCTTTATCTCTTTCCAATTTTACTCCGTTTACAAGATTAGACCAGCCAGTAAAAGTAGGTGCAGATAACAAAGACCGTCCCCAACCATTAGAAACAGTCCAGCTGGACCATAAAATTCCATAACTTCTAGAATGAGCTGCGGCAACTATAAACTTGGAAGAATTATCCCATACTGCATCTATAGGTCTATTCTGGTTTGCGGTATTTCTTATGTTTGTATTTTCCGTAGCCTGAGATATAAACGAGTCTGTTTCTGAATCGAATATGTTTGCATTCCAGTCAGCTCCGGTGTCAAAACTTGTCACTCCTATATATTTTGAGTTTAGGTCTCCTTTTGCAACTATATATCTTATAGTGCCATTAGCTCCTTGAAGCGTAAAATTAGGTCCGGTACTCCAGACTCCGTTAGAATAAATCCTTGTCTGAGCATAACCAGTATTACCAGCCCCAAAAACAGCAAGAAGCTTTGTACCGGTATTGTTCCAAGCCAGATCGAAATCCTGCATTGTTGTAACTCCTACCGCGTTTCTTAATTGAAACCCATCGGTCCAGATGTCACCATTCCATTTTGTAGCATATAACTCAAGCGATGTTAATTTTGAAAAAATAGCCATTATTTCGTTTGTTTTCGGATTTGGTTCTAACCTAACCCAGGCGACGGCTTGGGTCGTACCGGTGGTTAATGTTATACCGCCAGACCAATTATTACCGTCGTACATATTGTATAAAAGACTTCCTGTCGTAGAACCGTTATACAAAACCATACATCTTCCGCTCAAACTTTCATATGCTATATCAAAACCTCTGTATGCGGAGTTGGTGGCGGTAATGGTAGTAGTAGACCATTCCTTCGTCCATTGGTTGCTTGAGATATCGTATCTCATTATCTGTAATACTCCGTCAGAAGATAAAATACCTGCCATCATCTCTTTTCTTAATGGAGATGCCCTAACTATTATATGTCTTACTGTAGCTCCGGTTCCGCCGTTTGTAGGTGGAACGCCTATCGGAGATTGAAAACTTCCAGCCGTGGCTAAATAAACAGAATACAAAGGGACATTGCCGGTTCCATTTTGATATAAAATCATTCCATCTCGAGCCGGGAAGTAAGAAGCGTAGGTAAAAGTGGAATTGGAAATCAAAGAAATATTTAAAACCTCGTCTAATACTCTAACCGCCATATAATATGTAGTCCCCTGCTCAAACCCGCTTAATATAAAACTTTCGGCATTGCCGGAAGGCTGAGGTATCCACCCCTGCGCATATTCAGTGGCAGAGTTCCATAATGAAACGCTTGTTATAGGAGTATCGGTTCTCCATCTAACTTTATAATAAGAAGCGGCTCCTTCATATCCGTTATCTCCGACGGATGTAAATTCCAAAACGATGCTTCCTTTATATGGACCGGGATATGCGTTAAGATCTGTTATAGCGGCAGGCGGAGTATTATCCTGACCAGAAAACACCTGTATAACATTAGATATTGAAGAAATATTTCCAGCTTTATCGATTGATTTAATCGCGAAATAATAATTTATATTAGGCTCCAATCCAGATATAACTTTAGTTTCCAAACTACCTCCGGGGCTTGGAACCCAACTTTGAGAGTAGGTTATTGCATTATCAAAATTTGATAAATTGATAGCAAAAGTAGCATATTTAACTATATAAGAAACAACATTTGAACCATCCGAATCAAAAGGGGCAGAAAAAGTTATGTTAACGCTTCCCTCATCTCCCGTATTACCGTTAAGATTAGATACGGTGTTAGGCGGAATAGTATCTTTTCTTATATAAAAAACATCAGTGGATATAAAAATATTACCAGCGTTATCATATACCCTTACGCTTATATAATTTGTCCCATTTGACAAAAGATTCCAGATATTTTCGCTGATACCCCACGAGAAATCATAAGAAGACAAATTTATATCCGAAACCAAATCTGTCCAGTTAACTAAAACTAAACCGGTTTGATTAGGACCAGTTGTCGCTTTAATTTGAAATTTATTTAAAAGTGAAAAATTATCCTCAAAAAATATGGAATAAACTCTTGAATTTGAGCTTATCCATATATCATCCCCCAACTGATTATTTATAACTAAAGCTGGCATAGTATCCTTTAATACATAGAAAACGTCGCTGGATATAAAAACGTTTCCAGCGTTATCATATACCCTTACGCTTACATAGTTAGTTCCGTTTTGCATTAAATCAAATACTTCATTTGGAATCTGCCAGTTCGCATTGTAATTAGGCTGGTTTATATTTGTTATAACATCCGTCCAGTCCATTATCAAACTACCGGTCTGATTTAAACCAGTCGTTACCTTTATCTGAAACTTATTTAATCCAGAAGGACCGTTATCGTTAAAATCAACATCGTAATATCCGTTGTTTACTCCCCTCCATAAATTATCGCCGCTCTGGTTGTCGGTTATAGAAGGAGGTTGAACATCCTTCCTCACATAAAAAACATCCGTAGATACAAAAACGTTTCCAGCGTTATCATATACCCTTACGCTTACATAGTTAGTTCCGTTTTGCATTAAATCAAATACTTCATTTGGAATCTGCCAGTTCGCATTGTAATTAGGCTGGTTTATATTTGTTATAACATCCGTCCAGTCCATTATCAAACTACCGGTCTGATTTAAACCAGTCGTTACCTTTATCTGAAACTTATTTAATCCAGAAGGACCGTTATCGTTAAAATCCACATCGTAATATCCGTTATTTACTCCCCTCCATAAATTATCGCCGATCTGGTTGTTAGTTATAGTAGGAGTTTGTGTGTCTTTTTTAATATAAAAAGCGTTATTTAAAACTGAACTATTTCCCGCCAAATTAAAGACTCTTACCGAGACATAGTTATAGCTTGAAACTAAACCGTTAAAATCAACCTGCCAATTGGAAGTATATGAATTAGAATTTATAACTGTTATTGTGCTCCAGTTTATAACAGTATTTCCTAAACCGTCTTTAACCATGTAATCGGCTCTTGTAAGCGGAGTTATGCCTGCGGCATAAAAATCAACATCGTAAAAGGCACCTTGAGTACTTCGCCAAATATAATCACCACTCTGGTTATTTGTAATAATGGGAGATGTCAAATCTATAGCGACTATAAATTCAGGAGATGTAGTAGTTGAAGGAAACGATTCTTCTTGATTTTTTGCATTATCATAAGCTATAACTTTAAAACCAATACCTCCGGTCCTTGTTGATGTAAAAACAATAGGAGAATCATAAAACTTATCTCCAAATTTTATCCAGTTATAAGGAGTTTGTGTTTCGTATGTATAATAAAGATTCACATACTCCACACCCGAGGCGTTATCAAATGTAGAATAATAAAGATCGAAAGTATAACCGTTTGAATACTGAGGAGACACTGGATATCCCTGAGGCAAATCCGTATCTTTTTTAATATAAAAAACATTATCCGAAACCGAATTATTCCCCTCATCATTCCATACTCTTATACTTATATAATTGGTTCCGTTCGGAAGCGAATTAAAAAAACTTAGAGGGACCTGCCAGTTTGTTGTATATGTAGGCTGATTTATACTATCTAAAACTAAATTCCAATCGGCGCCTAAAGTAGAAGTTTTAACCTCAAATTTTGTTATATTTCCCAAAGGAGATTCAAAATCCACATCATAATATCTTGAGTTTGAACTTATCCAGACATCGTCTCCGGGTTGATTATTTATAATCCTCGGGATGTTAGGCGCTTTTACAATATAAAAAACATCTGTTGAAACATTTATATTCCCCGCATTGTCAAAAACTCTTACGCTTATGTAATTTGTAGAATAAGCGAGCAAATCAAACTGAGTATTTGTAATGCTCCAACCGCCTAGATAATTAGAAGAGTTTATATTTGTTATCACATCGCTCCAATCAAAAACCAATGTCCCATTTTGATCCGGAGCAGTAGTTGCCTTTACCTGGAATTTATTTAATAATGAACCGCCTATATCATTAAAGCTTATATTATATATCCCGTTATTTATATATCTAACCGTATCATCTCCATTTTGATTATCTGTAATAATTGGAACAATTGTATCTACTAATACGCTAAAAACGGAAGAATAATCTCCAAAATTCCCAGCATTATCCTTAGCTCTAACC
>ERZ795046.2603-NODE-2603-length-15508-cov-3.839513_pt1 | contig 15508 bp, 11 predicted proteins | sample MGYA00375130_ERZ795046 | MGnify/ENA primary metagenome ERZ795046 (study PRJEB30175, sample SAMN05720202) | activated sludge metagenome | isolation source: anaerobic digester from wastewater treatment plant | place: Japan | collected 2015-05-15 ...
AACCCCCACTTTTTGCCCCTTTATGACGGTTTGGCCGGACACCACGGTAATAGACGACAAATGGCAGTACCACGTCTTGTAACCGTTCTGGTGGTCAATCACCACGTACTTACCATAACTATTCGGAACTGCATTGTTGTTGACAGTCGTGACAATCCCTTGCGCCCCTGCGACTACTGGAACAGTTTGTCCAGTTGCGTCATCGTAGCCATCCAAATCCAACCCTTCATGCTTGCCATTGGCGTAATTCCGAGGGGTATCAAACAGGGACGTAACCCGAAATGGAATAGACGGAACAGGGTTTGTAAGTCTAAAATTAGACTCTGGAAATCGTTTTATTTCAGTCGGCACACCCAAATAGGCGATAATGTCACCCTGAGTCCAGCGTTCAGGATTCCACACAATTACCTTGCTTCCCGGTAATCCGGCTTTAACAAGGTACTTCGCAGTATCGGCAGACCACTGAACATCCTGACGAACAGGATAGGTTTGGCTAACCACGTAATCCATTTCAGATTTAGTCGTATCAGGAGGCACGAGATTTTCAGTCACAACAATATTTAGCATTTCTTCCTCTGGTGGTTCAATCGTAGTTGGGTGGTCTTTAATGTACGTCGCGTATTTCGAGAGAACACTGACTAGGTTGGACTCATTGCCGCCTAGTTGGAATCCGCAAATCCCTGCAATGCAAGCGTCTTTGAATAACTCAGTGTCATAAGCGCCAATATCGTCTATCCATGCTTGCCCACTGAGTTCAACGTCATAGCCGTTACTGCTGGACGCTTCGGTGTAAACAATCGGTAATTGGGCATCCGCTGGAACATACTTGTTATAGATTTCGCGGTGTCTCAATGTCCAATACATCGTATTCTGAGTAAACGTCCCGTCTGGATTGTATTGTAACATTCCACCCGATTCAGTATAAGCGTGTAGCGATAAGATTGCGCCATACTTCTTGCCGAGTCGCATGGCGGGTAATAGATACTTCCAAACTTGGAAAGGTGGACTCCCGAACGGAAACGAGAACAACGCCAACTTATACCCGTACTGATGGGCGATTTCAAGCGCCGTGATCATCCACGTATTCAGGTAAGTGGCTTTACGAATCATATCCGCAATCTGATTTTCAGTTGGGTTCGGGGGGAGTTCAATGGACACTTCGTTTAAGGGGTCTTGATAATCGGCTTTATTCAAAGCCCAATTCCCTAACAGGTTTGTAGATTCGCCCTTCGGTTTGACCGTCAACCAACGTGTCGCATTTTGAACTGGATCGTCATTGAAGAAATTGTCCGGTAGTCGTTGCCATCCATCCGACTGACGGCGATAGATAATCTGAGTCTTGGGGCTAAACTTATCCACATCACTGCGGATATTGCCGTTCAACGAATAGACAAAATCGGGTTGAGCAACTTTCAAGAAATCGCCAAAACCCGATCTGTTTCCTTGATTATTATAATGCACCGACAAACGGCTCACGAGTCACCCCTTCTAATCCTAATTGCCCGTTCAACGTGTTCCGGGAATGTCTCACGAGACACGCCAATCAAGTATTCAAGAGCGTCTGATGCCCTGCGTAGGTCTAATTTTAGATTATCCACTTCATCTTCCATCGCAATCACCCGTGACTTCAATTTGGCGTTGTCCTTATTAAGCAACGAAAGTTCTTCGCGCATAGGCTTAATCAGAATCGACACAGCCTCGGATAAGTCCTTTGAGGTGTCGCCGTCTTGCGCCCGAATTTGAGCGGCTTCCGACTTCCGACCTAAATACTTGCCGACTACATTGGTGAGAATTGTTCCGCCGATAGATACTACGGCAGTGATGATTGCAGTTTCAGTTACGTCCACGATTTTGCCTCAAGGCCAACGAGATTAACGACCAAATGCTACATAGGACAAACACAAAGTAGGTAATTGAGGCTGATGATGCCGTTCGGCTTAACAGGAAAGATGCGTCGATAATCAACCAGACCGGAAGCATAACCCGCGTCACCCAAATTCGATATTCGATATGTTTTATGTGAACAGACACGAGTTGGGCGATTCCTAAAACCATCATCAAAATACCCCACCAATCTTCGGGGGCAATTTGGTGCATCACGTCAAACACACTACCTGAGTCAAACGTATCAAAGGGTAAAACTAGCCACAAACCAAATAACATAGACTGAACTGCGGTTATGGATTCTACAGGGGTGGTATCGGCTAGGGCTATTTTCCACATCATACGCTTTAACATATCAATCACCTACGTCTATTTTACACGATACAGCGGTTATGTCAATCACCTACGGATAAGTCAACTCGCTTGTTCTGACCGTAGCCACCCACCGGATTATCTCAGTATCAGACCCGTCCGTAACCATGATTCTAACCTGCAAAGTAGCCGAATCGACCATCACATCCCAAGCAGGATTGCTTTCGTAAATTGGGGTTACTGTAAATGCTTCAACCGTGATTGTTCCGGCTACGTTTGAAATAGACGCAGTGACTTCGTAACTCGCCCTATCAGATAAGCCTGTCGTCGCGGCTGAAACAAGGATGTGCATTGTCCAAACTGTATCTTGTGGGATGACTAAGAGTTCGGAAATTCCGTCCAAGTACAAATCCTGCCATCCGGTATTGGTTGAGAAGTCAATTTCTCGTCTTAAAACGGCTTGAATTGTGCCTTGAGCGTCCCCGACCGACGAGAACATTCCCGAAGCGTGAGTAGCAGAACCGTAGTTGTAAGAACCCGATTGTCTCCCCCCAACGGTTGCGCCATAAATTGCGGAACAATTATTTTCGTCCCCACCTAGAACCGATCCAGCATCGCCAATGCACGTATTGTTCAATCCACCCACAATAACGCTATATGCACCTACGGCGACCTGTCCATTATTTGACCTAGCCGATTGCAAATCTACAGCACTTGTTCCGCGTGGGTCGCCCCCGTAAGGTTGATTGTGAATTAAAGCAACATCTTCAACCCTTAATGGCAGTCCTGCGGGATTAACCACCTTGTCCGTGAGAATACCCGCGTTAGATTCAGCGATAGACGCATACGTGACTGTACCACTTCCGCTACTGGCACTAATTTCAAACGACCCACTGGTTTGAGTAATTGTGACGTTTGATCCGGCTTGCAAAACTATATCGCCATTAGCAAAAGCCCCGCCGGGAGTGCTAACTGTCGTAACCCCACCTGCCGCTGTTGCGTCAAATGTGAATCCAGAACCATATTGCGTGATGGTAATGTTTGTCCCCGCAATGAGTTCGATTTCACCCAAAGACGATGGGTTAGGACTGACGTAAATTCCTGCCACTCCCGCATGTCCGTGATCGCTAGGCGAAGCAGAACCAGATGTTCCGATTTGGGGTGTTCCTAAAACACCTGTTGGGGTTGTTGTGTAGTCAATGGGTGTTCCGGTAGAAGTCGAACTAATCGTTATCGACCCAGATGATTGTGCTAGAGATATCCCGCTACCAGACTTTAACTGGATATTACCATATGCATAAGAACCACCTTCCGCGCTGATTGATCTGACGCCGCGATGAACGTGATCGCCCGGAGATGCAAACCCACTCAATCCAATTTGCGCGGTATCAGACACATCCTCTGCGGGGAATCCATACGGTATTGCGCCCGAACCAGAAGTTGCCGATAAAATACGACCATCTTCATCAACTAAAATATCAGCATTAACATACAACCCCGGTGTCACGCCTGTAGTTGTTAAAGCCGTTGTGATGTTCGTAAAACCAGACCCAACTATGTCACCCGTCAAGACAATGTACTGATCGCCCGTGTTGAAACCGGATACATTGCTACCATTCAAACTACCCGTGCTAGTAACAGATAACGGAGTAATATCGCCTAAATCGACCGTAATTGCAGGGGTGGAAGTTGGATTGGTGACATTGGTAATCACCCCATTTAATCCACTCGCTGAAACCGAAGTGACTGTTCCCCCACCACTAGCCGAAGTAACTGTGCCTAACAGGTTGACGCTAATTGTGGATGCCCCGACACCGGGGGAAACGATGTTGGCTTTTAAGAGTGTTCCCGTTGATAGCGTAATTAAATCAGGTGTCGCTATCGTATAACTTCCACTGGACAAAGAAGGCAATGATGTAAAAATACTCGTCCACGACGCGCCATAATCGCCTGAGTATTTCACGTCTACAATGACACTTCCGCTGGATGGAGGTACTTTTACCCACACCACCACATTTGTCAGTGCAAAATTATCGGGAATATAATACACCCCATTAAAGTCATCAGCACTTGCTAAATAACCATCAGTTTGCCATCGGTAAACGCCGAATGCGCTACCCGTTGATGGAATGTAAGTCGGCCCACCCAAAAATGGCCGATAGTCGCGGAATAGGTAGTGATTCATACCGTCATCATAGCGATTGATGATTGACCCACTGGAACGAGACACCACCATCCACAATGGGATTTGCTGACTGGTAACTTGCGGGAAAGCAGGTAAAGACGTAGGCGGATTACCCTCCGCACTGGAAATCCACGACATGATTCCAGAACTATTGATCGTTAGCAAATCGTATCGGCTACCGCTGGACGGGGCAGAAATTACCGGACTGTTTCCGCCGTTAAACACCAGCGGGGCTAATCCATCCTGATAGTACCAACTTCCACTCGATATAAACAGTCGGTTAGAAACCGGATCAGTCACATCTGCCCAAAAGTTTTTAGGAGGGTTAGTCCACGCCCTTAGATTGTTTAAGTTATCCAACAATGACGAGACACTACCAGATGAGTACAGGAACGATTCCGTGGTGTCCCCCGCGACATTCCATTGCGTTATTTGACCAACGATTCCACCCGGAGGCGTACCAGACCCGCCCCCCGATCCCGTTGTTCCACCCAGAATTAGTGGGTTTGTTCGGAAAGCGTATTTAGCGTCTTGTAAGTAACTGAGAAATTCACGATCATAAATTTGTTCTCTCGGCATTTTGAGATTCCTTTACTCTGCCATTTCTAAATCAGTTAGTACCGAAGTCGTCGGCATTCCAGAATCAGACTGGAACATTGGGTAGGGAGACGATCCAGAACTGGATATAATTCTAGGTTCTGTTCCCGTATGACTATTCCTGGTTAATGCGTTGATTGCGCCACTAAGATCACTAATAGAGTCAACAGGGGAAAATGAGGCGGGTAAAGTGCTACCACTTGACCAAACCCCATTAGTGGGTTCAGGGTAAACGGTATACTTTAGCGTGTACTCTAAAGCACCTGTATCAAACACCACGCCCGCACAAAAAGCCAATGTGTCTGAATCCACCCCGTTACCCACAATTGATGTCATCGCCGGAACAAATGCTATTCTATCGGGAATAATGTTAGACAACGACTCTAAATCAACCACTTTGTACAAATTATTGATGACGCCATAAATATATAATTCGTTCCCCATAAACAAACGCGGAGCGCCGTCCATCGCTTGTTTAATTAGGGTGGTACTCGATCCTGACGATGTGATATTTAAGATATAATTATCCATAGAAACTTATTATTCCCGCCGTCAACTGACTTCTTGCGGGGTAGGGGGACGTTACATCCCCACCTCCCCCGTGGCGTTGTGTATCTCCATAAGGCGATTGACTTACTAAATGGTATCTCAACCCCTCATTCCACCCCCCATTGGGATAAAAATACCACTGACCAATAGGCGCATCACCATACACCATACTAGACCGAGGCGAATACGACCTCCGTGAACTAAAGAACAGATTGAAAAATATCGCCTTCCTCCCTTTAGATGGATTGAGATCAAACGACATTGGTATAATCCACTCGCTAGTCGTATAATTACTTGAATAACTAGAGAAATACGCAGTGTGCTGTATAGGCCAAAACCCGTAATTGTTTTCATCTATTTCGCATTGGTAACTAACCGATCCAACGCCCTCTACGTATCGCCCATACATGAATATGTTATCTACAGGTAAAGCGCCCCGCACTGTCAATTTAATATTAAAAAATAGAGTGCTGTTTAGCGGGTTTAACAAATTGGGGACTACTTGTATGTCGTCATATTTCCAATATAAAATTCCACTAACTCCAGCATCTACAGACCACCAACCCGCATCGTTCCCGATAAATCCATTCCAATAAACGCGAGTTCGTCGTGCGACCCCATAGCTAAGACTCCATCCTGCACCAACTAAAGCCGTTGTGCGCAATCGTGAAATCGTATAAGGAGAAAGCAAATCCACACCTTCAATGCTCTGTATCGGGGGGTCAACAGTCGTGTCCTCAACGGGTGTAATTGTCCACTCCACTGTTGAACCAGACGATGCGTTGTAGTGCATGTTCCAAGTTCGGTAATATCCATCCGCGTAAAAATCAAAACTACCCGATGTGGTACTACCGCTAGAAACAATACCGACTTTCAGAATATCAAATTCTTTAGTTCCACCCGTAGCATCCACGGCGGCATACCATGAAATCTGAGGATACGAACCTGACGATGATGTCGCTGGTGGAATAACTTCAACCCACGAACCAGATGAATTGAAATCGTCCACCACCCAGATTCGGCCATTGACAATAGACATCCCTTCTTCAAAACTATTAAAAGCTAAGCGAGTGACATACTTGTCCCCACTCGGCAAACCCGCGTTAAAGGCAGTCCACGTTTGTCCAGCATCCGTACTGCGATAAACGCCATGTTCTTCCGTTCCTGCATACACTTTGGGTGCAAGTTTAGACCACCCTGCAATCCGAGGGCATCGTTCGCCTGTCGTGACTTGCATGATGTAGCCGTTCTCGTCCCAATCGGTTTCCAGTGACGTAATCACATCGGTTCGGTTGAAATCGTCGTAAATCATCTGTGCCGACTGGCCGATCTTGATATTGGGATTGCCTTCAATCGTGCCTGTTGCAACCCACGTCACATCACCCAACTCGCTTAACAGGTAATCCGCTACTCGTTGCGCTTCTGGGAACGTCTGAATCATCGGTGTGGCTACGGCTGAAATTCGGTCTGGAACAATCCCCGCTACCGAAGCAGATGCAGACGCGAATACCTTTTGTTGACGACTCCCCACGCCTGAGTTCATCCCGTAAACCTTGATGACATTGCGTGTCCATTCATCGTCTTTCTTGTACTCAAACCGCAGAAAGTCCGTCAAGGTGTAATCACGGCTATTCCGCACCGTGCGCTTAATCTCAAGCACACCACTGGGATTCACCCACGCATACTGAGACGAGTACGCCATAATATCCTGCAACGACTCGTGCGCTGTTCTAAGCCCTAACTGAACCCCTTGAGGAACGGTGTGATTCCCTGCTTGAATGGTGTAACTAATTCCACACTGAGTCAGGATATAGCCGATCCAATAGTCCGTCGATTGGGCTTGATACCCCCGAATCGGTTGTTCAGTATCAGGATCATGACCTACTACCATCGGTGTGTCTAGGAACGTCGCCTGAACACGCTGGTAAGTGTCCATCCCTTCTACAATCCAATCGAAAGTCGGCTTCTGACGAGTCGCCTTACCCACATACCCCGTAAACACCAGCACGTCATTCTCGTACAGCACCAGTTCGTCACTAGGGTTTATATCAGTCGGATAAGACGGGTCTAGGTTTAGGATTGCCGTCTGCCCCGGTGAACACAAATGCGCCCGCCTTCTAAGAAAACGGACGTAGCCTTCAATGGGTGTTCCCGCGATAGTTCCAGAGACTTTAGCCATAATACAAAAAAGGACAACACCCGAATGGGCGAGTCCTTGAATACAAATCCTTTCTAGGTCTAATTTTAGACTTTACCTATTATCGTACAAACTAGGGCTTGCGTCAAGGGATACAGGTACACGAGGTCACAAAACCCGCCTCACCGATAGTGTGAGACACCCTATAAAGATAAACCGATCTACCACTTGCCCCCAAGTAAGGCTCGGTCAAAGATGCAACCTTACGCGCTTGGATATTGTGACTTCCTTCGACGGTAACAGAATAAGTCTCTTGCAAACGATTCAAAAGGGTTAAGTTAATGCTGGCAACCGACTCCGCCAAAGATTGAAGGTCAATCAGTTCGTGTGCAATTACGGCTGTTTGCGTAACGACAGTATAAGGAGAAGGTGCTTCCGCTGTTGCCTTTATAGGAGTTTTCCCATAGCAGACCACACGAGATCGAATTTTATCGTTTGCCTTCTCATAACTAGAATCAATGATATTCCCGCCATTTCCGCCCACAAAAGTCAAAGTAGGTGAATCCCCATCCACGTAAGGCTTGCGATCCACGTAGTAAATGTCCCCCGCATTATCCGCGTAGATCAATCGACCTGTAATGGACGCGATAAACTGTAGCACATCGGCTACGCTTTGAAGGTTGAACTTCGCCCCATCAGCGTTCGTTCCGAATACGAATTGCGGGAAAGGAGGCGCACTGACAACATTCGGCAATCCCGCCTCACCCAACATCGCGTTTACCAAGTCGTAATCACTGATACTGTTAAATGTCAACGGCGCTTCTGGATCGTCACTCGCCAAGAACATATCCACCGCACGAATCAGTGGGTCATGTACGGTGATTTTATAGGTCTTATCAGGAATCATCTTCTCAATCTTCTTGACGTAGCCACGAAACAATATCCCGTGGTCACTGTCGTACCCTCCATCCACCGTCACTTCATCCGACAAGTCTAGCGTAGTTCCCGAACACTCAATCGAACAGTTCGCGGATAGGTTGGAGTGAGACGTTTCAGTTTGAACCGACCGAATCCCACTACATCCTGTCGCCGTTAAGTATAACTTTCGGTAAGCCATTAGTTTGTAATAACCTCAAGTTCACAATTATACAACGGCGTAGTCGATGCTGAATACGCTACCCCATCAATGACGCCACCGGAATATTTGACTGCGCTAAACTTGGGCGATCCGTTGATTTTGGCATTAGACACAGTACCCCACGGAGTCGTCAGGGTGAAAGCCGTATCACCTGTGGCTAAGGTAATCAAACTGTTTCGGTTTGTATCACCGATTACCATACCTTTAATTGACCGTTTCTCAGACCCACTACCGAAATAGTGGTACGTTGATTCAGTCGCGTCCAGAATAAACAGTTCGGCACGTTTGACTTCTCGGTTAATATCTTCATCCGTCGCAAAGACTTCTACCGATCCAAACAACCATTTAGCACTCATGACCGTTGCGCCCCTTTCGGTGTAACACCCGCTGATCTCGCCGTTCTCACTAGCATATCGTACAGAATTGGCACTAATGCCCTTGCGACCACTGCGCCGTTTAGATTCACAGACAGATTCGCGTTAAACGTCGCTTTAACTGGAAGCATCGACACATTCACCGTAGTCTGTTGTTGTCTAAACGCAGGATCAGACGACTTGAATTGTCCGGGGTTGGTGTCGGCATCTTTCAACAACGACCGATATTCCTCCATATCTCGATACCCACCTGTAATCTTAGACGATTGTTGCTTCTTCACGTAATTGGCTTTAGCAAGTTCTTCCAAGAAGTCGGGCATGGAACTTAGCACATCCGTTGGCTTTTTGTTAGGTTGATAATTAGCCCGTGCAATTTCCTCTTGTTGATCAGGGAAGAATCCCGCGTTAATCGCATTAACAATCGCGTTTGCAGAGTTGTCAACCGCACTTTTCACTTTATCACCAGAGACATCAGTCGCGCCCTTAATCCCCATCAAAGCGGCAATGGCTTCCGGTGATAATCCACCACCTGACGACTTGTTCCAGCGTTGCAAGTCCAGCGAACTAATTGGGACAAGCGCCGTTGCGCCAGCGGGCATATTCCACGTACCACTCAATTGCGCCTTCTCAACTTTGGTCAAATCTTCCAAAGCCAATTGAAGCGCCGTCATTCTAGCGTTCATTGTCTTGAACGTGTTTTGTTCACCCATCAGCAGGTTAATATCCATCTGCTTTTCAGGCGAACCGATATTTGTCAAAAACTTATCATACATTTGAGTCAAGCCTTGCAACTGACCGAACTGAGACGGATCAACGTCCTTGAGTCGGCGGAATTGGAAGTTAGATTGTTTCTCTTGTTCCTTTTTATCCATCTCCCGCAAAGCATCTTGTAGATGTGCCGCCTCTAAACCTTGCGCGTAGTTAAGTCCTTCCTGAGAACGAATCAAGAGCAACGACATATCCAACTCATCTTTTCGGACGGCCACAATCTTTTCGGCTTCTTCACGGGTCTTACCAAGCGACATGATGTATTGAGTCGCAATATCTATTTCTTGCATCGACAATTGAACCGATAACTGTTTGGCCTGATTGATCTGTTCAGTCGTATACTTGGTCATGTCTATGTCGGAAGTCGGCATAATATCGCCAAACGCACGCTGTCCGGGAGTCCCAATATCTGATTGGAAACTGCTGATGTCTGACAATCGTTTTTGGTCAGCGGTTAAAGGCGTAAAGCCACTAGATACACCCGCCCCTGCGCCCGCTAAACTTTTCGTAATATCCATTAAGGACGCGCCCAAATTAGACGCAGGAGCAAGAATCTTCCCCCAAGCAGTTTGGGCGAGTGTCGCCTTGTTTTGTAGATTTTTAATAAATTCATCGACCATTTTTTCTGGTATCGTAAAAAGCAGTTTGTTTTCACGAGAACCAGCGATTTCATCTATGTTTTTATTGTACTCAGCGACCGCTTGCTTAACTTCGTCGGGGGTCATACCCGTGAGAGACTTCAAGAAACTACGCGAACGATCTTCTCCTATTGTTACGGCTTCTTCCCACGGCTTAAAGTCAACGAGTGCCGACAATTCAGCGAATCCAGCGGCTTTTCTTCCCGCTTCTGCACCACCTAATAGACTCTGGAATTGAACGTAAGCATCTCCGGCGAATTGGGCGATTCCTGCACGACCCATATCCCCTTCTGTCTTTCGTGCCTCTATAATGGCCTTACGTCTTTTTTCTATCGCATCAAATGTCGCATCTATCTTAGATAAACCCTCGTTCATATTGGCGATAGAGACTTCTGTTCCATCACTGATACCCTGCCCGTAAGCCTCCATAATACCACGAGCCGCTTGGTAGTAATTGCCCTTAATCTTTTCCCCGCCAAACAAGGCTTGTAGAGCAAGTTCTTGTTGCGCTTTTGAGAATTTAGTCCATTTTTCACCTACTGCATCCAGCAAATCGGATGTCGATTTCAGGCTTCCGTCTGCTTTTTGTGGGTCTATACTTAAACTTCTAAAAGCGTCAATAGCTGATGTGAGTTTAGACCCACTCAACTTCTCTTGTGCTTGACCCATCCTAAACAATGCCGCCGACATAACCTCTGCGCTTTCGCCAGTAGTAGCCACACCTGCCGAAATGATATTAACAGTTTTCTCGTAAGTCGTCCCTAACTTTTCAGCCAAAGGAACGGCTTCTGTTAAAGTGTTAAAGAATTGAGTCGGATCGCCGGGATCGCGTTGATAAGCCGCCCACAATTGAGCAACCATTTCTCTCGCATAACCCGCGTCTTTCCCCGTCGCCCTTAAAGCCGACGCAATCGCATTGATAGATTTAGTTGGGTCTTTGTCTCCAATCAAACGTGCAAAAGACGAACCCGCTTCAATGAGTTGCCGCTGTTCTTCGGGGTCTTTAGTGAACCGTGCCGCCGCAGTAATTCCAGCCGCGCCTTCTTGCGGTGTGAAACCGCCACGAACCACTTCATCACGCAACTTTCCGTACTGTGCAATTGCACTAGACACTGACTGATCGGTAATCGCCGCAAATCTCGCCGTCTCTGCGCTATACGATCTCATAGCGGTCATCGTAGAGTCTATAATCTCTCCAACTGCACGGAATGTCGTCCAAATTAACGCCGCATACGCCACGAATCCAGCGTGCTTCAACATATCCGCACCGAGATTCTTAGTCTTGCCCGCCGCATCCACCGACAAATCCGCTTGGCGCTTTAACAGGGTGTTGTAACGGTCTAACTGCTGACTCGTCATGCCTGTCGTACTACCCATCGACGTGAGTTCTTTGTTGACGAGATCGAGTTGGGCTTTAGCACCCGCAACATCACCTAATGGTTTATTTGTGGCAGGGTCTATTCGTCTAGCGCGGTACTGTTCTGTATCAGCGGCTTGAAATTGTTGACGGCGAGACTCTCTGAGTGCGTTTTCCTGTTCGATTAGGTTTCTCGCCTCAGTCATATCTTGTCTCGTCTGGACGAGCGTCTTATTAGTAAGCGGGTCTACAGTGGTAGTGGTGATCGTCCTTGATATAGGAGATGTTTCCGTCAGACTACGGTATCGTTCTGTAGTCCTTCGCTTAACATCAGAGTCGCCTAAACCAGACTTATTCTCGACATTCTGATCAACTCTATTTAATTCAGCCAAAGCCTCAGATGAATCAACTTTAACCTTGACCGTCACAGTTTCAGGAATGCGATCAGCCGCGCCAGAAACTTTATTTAAGTCTGATGCGGCTTGTTCTGCCCCAGATGCCTGAGTGGATATATTAACTACATATTCTTCGCCCATACGAACCTCACTGATTCATCTTGTCTTTGCGCTTGCGCTTTTGGTCATCCACCCATTCCTGCACCCGCTTGGTATCGTGCCAGTATTCTTTCGGTACGCCAATTTCATCTTCATCCCACGCCGAAAGTTCTGCTATCTGTTCCCATCGCCTTTCTAGGACTAACGCATACGTCCAAAACCACGGTGTCTTTTGAGCGGGTAAATCGCCAAACTTCGCGCCTTCCCGCACCGTCATAATCCAACCAATCAAATACCCGCGCCTAGACGCTTTTGGTCAACTCCCACGGGTCAATGGAGTCCAATCCTTTGTAAGTCTTAGCAAGGAACGTGATGACTTTAGGATTGAGTTTTGCTACAGAATCAGGTGATGCAAAGTAGTGCTTATCTGCTACTTCGCAAGCGCACCACAACGTATAATAAGTTTCCGCGTCAATGCCCGAACTAATTGCGTAGGACTGAATCGCCCGCTCTTGTGCCGTCTTAATCAACACGTCTAAATCCAACGACTCTAAACGGTCACGGAACGCTTTCTCGTTATCCACTACGTACTTCAACCGAGTCTCTGCCACGTTCGTCTCATGTTTGTCTTGATTGGTTTCGACCTCGATCTTCTCTAATTCAGTCGCATTCTCAGGGTAAGGTAGAATATCGTAGCGGAACAACTCATTCGCTTCCCGAATCAATTCCCATCGACGTGACTGAACAACCGTGTCTACCAAAGAGTCGCGTGACGCTTCGGCTAACGGAGCAATCTTCTGTTGGTACAAGTCTGATTCTGGACTTCGCAATTCTTTAGTGACTTCCGTCATCTTGGCAAGCGAATACGATTGTCGTCCGTTCATCTCAATATCGGACAACACACGCATGGTAATCGACTTACCATCCGGCATTTTCACATCATCGTCACATACGCGGAAAAACTGATCTAACCTGAACATCCCTAATCTCCTTAAAGTGTGGATACCTACTGCATCCCTAAGATACAGTTACCAGAGGAAGGGGTGAGTGGCATTTCCTCACGCTCACCCCTTTTAGATTGTGCTACTTCAACTACGACGCGATTTCAGTCTTGCTCACCGTCAAACCACCCGTACCACCGACATTGACACCTGTGTTCGTCAACGTCCAGCGGGAAGTCGTCAGGTTACGGACTTGTCCGCGCAACGGTGTGTTCGTAGTCGGCTTTAACTTATCCACCTTCCACGACTTCAACACACTCGACGCTTCGGGTAGAACCGGATCGTACAGGTTCACGAAAGCGTTCACGATTTGCGGTTCGCCTAACACGAGTTTCGCTACCCCACCGTCATTGCTGGTTGGGAAGAAAATGTCGTGCGGTTGAGCATCTCCGGGATTCAGTTCAAAGTCAGTCGTGATGTTCGGGCTATCTACCAGATTACCAACAATCTGCCGATTGCCCAATTCACGAACGGTCTGAACCGGATACTGCACACGGATAGTGAACGACTGCAAGCGGTAAGCCTTACCCGCTACGTCATTCGTGCTAAACGCCACACGAGCGTCTTTACCGTGAATCCCACCCGGAGAAGTCGTGTCCGTAGAACCCCAACTTGAGTGAACATACGAACCACTCGTAAAGTAAGAGCCTGACGTTCCTTCTAGGGTGTAGGACGCTGTACAAGCGCCGTTCATCATAAACCGATATTGGATTTCCGAGACACGGCAATTCGTAATCGCCACTTCGCCCGTAATCGCATCGGCATCATTGCGAGTCAACACATAGATGGTGTTCATCTGAGTTGGAATATTGCCAGCGTAGAAACCACTGCCCGAAGTGGGATCAACACCCGCCAAGAACATATCCAACTTGCTATTGTGAAGGTTCTCCTCAATGGTCACTCGGTACGTAGTCGGATCGGTTGTGACACCAATCTTGTCCACGTTGCCTAACTCATAATAATCCTGACTGTTGTGAGTTGCAACAGGTTCGATGGACTGAACTCGGTCTAGCCGTAAATCGGTCGCTGATCCACTCGACAGAATCGAGTTCCTAGCGAAGCCCAAAATACGATGGCCGAGTAGTCCGATCATGCTTGGATTTGACATTTGCTACTCCTATTACTAAAGTCATATTGTCTGATTTTGTTCAAGTGCTATAATAAAGGTTGCCTAAACACTACTATTAAAGGACTAGAACATGTCAGATACGCCAATTTACAGGAACAAAACACACGGAGCGGTTGCCCATTCGCTCTGTATTGCTTACCTATGTTCAATGGGGTATGTAGTAAGTTTCCCTATATTTGACAATGCCCGATACGATCTTATTTTTGACGATGGAATCTGCTTAAAAAAAGTCCAATGCAAATCGTCAAAATTATACTCTACAGGCAAAAACTACTACAAAGTTCCTCTCGAAAATAGTTCATCTCAAAAACGATACAACGTAGACCAATTCGATTACTTGTGGACTACTACTAATGATAAGGCTTATTTTATCCCTGTCAATAGTCTGCCACACGACAATTCTGGAAATCTCGGAAGCGGAATACTATTAACACCTAAATACACTCCGTTTATTGTTCCTATGCCGTTATCAGGTTCGGGAGCCCCCCCACAAAGAGTTCAGCAACCTCCTGTCACAGAAATAGAGAAAACCAGAATATCATCTCTTTACAACTCTGGAATGAGTCAGGAAGAAATATCGCAAGTTATGGGTATCGGGATGTCTTCAATATCTAAAGTGCTAACTGTGAAACAAACAGAAAAAGAAGGCAACCCTGAAATATCTGTTAAAGTTCTAGAAATGTACAAGTCAGGAACTTCTATATTCTTTATATCGAAAGAGATGTCGATTCCAACTCAATCTGTAAAGAAGATTCTAAAAGCATATGGAGTTCCAATAAAAAGAGAGAAACTCCCAGATGATTTGTCTGAAATCGTTGTTGACTTATATTTCAACAAAGACACGCCGATTTCCGAAATATCAAACATTACAAAAGCCAGCAGAGGGGAAGTTGGCGCGTTTCTCAGGAAGTACAGAGAACAGAACAATCTTCCTTATCCCAAGCA
>ERZ795046.2604-NODE-2604-length-15505-cov-3.901618_pt1 | contig 15505 bp, 15 predicted proteins | sample MGYA00375130_ERZ795046 | MGnify/ENA primary metagenome ERZ795046 (study PRJEB30175, sample SAMN05720202) | activated sludge metagenome | isolation source: anaerobic digester from wastewater treatment plant | place: Japan | collected 2015-05-15 ...
CTCGGTGGATAATTCTGCTGGATCTTGTGCATTCAATCGAGTAGAAATGAACACTAGCAAAATTAGGCATGATAGATAGACGGAAATATTTTTTATTTTATTTTTCATACTACTTTTTTTAATTGTTATTTGCACCTTGTTTTATCCAAGCAAGAATGAGCGCATTGTATTCACTATTCGAACCACTTATTGGCATTACAGCTCCTTTATTTCCTAACATTTTTTGATAAAGAAAACTACTTGAAGGTTTGCTTTTACTATAGTAGCTGCCACTCGTAAGTACGTTATAGGCATTGCTTGCAGAGAGATCAGGCTTTAGTCCTCCTGCTGAGTGGCAGCCGCTAGTATTGCAACTTTTATTAAAAATTGGGACAATATCTTTTGAAAAGCTAACTGTACGTGTGACTTCAGCTGCTTCCTCTATAACAGTTTTATCTTTATAACAACTAACTAATAAAAAGATAGATCCACATATTATTAGAAATGCCATTCTTGATTTTGATTTGAGCATCATATTGGATTTTATGTGAAATATAAGTTGTTAAATTTTATTTTTTAAATTTCAAAACCAAATTTGGTTTGATACCATGTTGATAATTTGATTTGTTGAAAATTCCAACACCGAATATTTGATCTTCCAAACTTGAGAAGTCAACATCTTGTCTATTAGTATCCGCTGTCTTTAAAGCTCTTTTGAATTCAACTATCCAAGATGAACCTGTATAAACTGCAGCACAAGGAATTTCCGCACGAGTTCCGATTAAAGGAATGGCCAAGTAACCTGGAATTGATTTTGCAGCTGTTGGACCAAAAGCAACGTCGCCAGTTCTTTGATAGTCTGTTCCAATATTTGGATCTATAGTACTTCCATCATTAAGGGTTAATGTACCATTAGTACTTACAGCGACTACTTTCTTCGCATTACCACTTGTAGTATCACTTGCTAGAACAAATTTTGCAACCGCTACATTTGGTATCACCCAGATTGGAACTGCAACACTTGCTCCAGTACCATCTAACTTCAAGTTTTGAGAATTATTTACTTCTCCTTGATTTGGAGATGTCGTATAGTTTGGACGGTAAGGCCATGTTGTAGATTTTGTACCATCTGGAACAATACCGTCTACGTGTCTACCATTTGCATTTCCACCAGTTAAATTGGTGATAGCTTGTCCTCCTGCATAATCTTGGTATTGATCATCCATGAAGTATAGACTTGGATCCTTGCTGATATAACCTAAACGACCCCACCACATATCGATTTTTTCATTTGCGCCATTGGTGTAGTGATTTCCATTTTCTCTATTGGAATTCATCACAGGAGCAGTTGCAGTAGGCATTGGGTTCAAGACTGCAGAATAATCTAAGAATGGAGTAAAAATATGGCAACTAGCATAACAACTTTGAGTTGCGAATTTTGGAGTTGAATGATCAACATTCCACAATAATGCAAGTTTATCTTCTCCATAACACTCTCTCACTAAAGATCCATTAGCGTCAAATGAAACATTGGATGGTTCTCTTTGCCAACCCGTTTTTCCAGTAACATTCAAGGCTGGATTAAAATACCATGGTGCTACATTTACACTATGTGTAGCATCTGCATATTCTACTAGAAAGTAAACATTCTGATCATCATACATAGATCTTAATGTTGCAGGGTATTTAGCTCCAATATAGCCAGAGAACATTCCGTTTCCAGCATCTGGCACTTCAGGAACTATTTTGAGTTTTGTAGCACTATTCCATATATCTTCAATAGTACCGTCAATAGTTGGAGCAGTACTAGTCTTAGCACTAATAAGATCTGTTTCTTCATTAGTTGTAGCAACATCTAATATTTGGTTTTCTTTGGTACAACTAGCAATATAGCCTATAGCTAAAATAATGGTTCCCATCACCCAGAAATACTTTGATTTAATCATTTTCATAAAACTTATTTTAAAATTTAAATCATAGATAGAAATCCTTTATTGATTTCAAAGTCAAAGGTATTATACGAGATAGAAGAAGCTTATGAGTATGCTTAGTCAGAAGTATGATATTTATCATGTTTTGGGACATTAAATTTCGTTAATTTTGAATTTTAGGGTTCTATAGCTAGCTGTTTAAATTCTTAATTTACAAAATCATGATGAGTCATCTACTGGGATGACTAAACCAAATAAATTCAACTTTAATCTCTTGGCAAATCCTTACCAAGTCTTTGACAAATTGCTGTTGCTTGAATTGTGTTGAATTTACTAACCAAATTCTGGTAGTTTGGCAATTTTCAAGAGTAATTTTTAAAGTATATAATTCAAATAATTCTCTTGATCTATTACATTATATTTACTGTCGGGATATGCAGCAGCAAATTCTGTTGGTATTTTGAATTTATGTGGTGCCCACTTATATTCATAAGCTTGAATTTCTTGCTTTGTTATTTCTATTCTATCAATTTCTTGTTTGGTATGTGTCAACATTTATGATTTCAATGCTTAAAATGACGGTATTTAATTGAATTCCGTCAGTCAAATGACGGAATTCAATAGAATAGCGTCATTTAGTCGATAGAAATTGTTGGAATTGCTTCAATTTTTCTATAAATTTCAAAAAAATAGACGCAAAATGGTCATAAGATTCTTGACAAAGCAGCCTATAAAATCTTTATATCTTTTGGCTTTCATGATGACCATGATGATGATGTACTTCTATAATTTCAGTTTCTTGTGATGGGTTTAGAGAATTAGTTTCAAGTGATTCAGTTTCAAGTGGTATCAACTCCAAAGGAGGTATATTAGTCTTTAAGGTATTTTCATTTTCCAAATTGTCTTCCATTTTCAAGTTATTATGAAAGTTTTTAATTGTTTCTAGAATTAATTGCACTTAATGTGTTTATTATTTATCATATATTATCTTAAGCTCATTGACTAATTGTATGTATGCTGAACCAACGTTAGAAAATAGTTCTAGAGCTAATAATTCTGATGAAGCCACATCATCTGTTTTTGGTGAAATTTCTGAATCTTTTTTACGTGGGATTATTTGGAATTTAATATATTCGCATTGTAATTTGATTTATCGTACTTATGTTTCAGTTTCCAAACCATTGCAATAATGCGCCGAAGAAAAAATTCTTAATTGATTTATTTCATGCCTTTTATTCTAAGAATATGGAATGGCTAACTTTAAACTTAAAAATGCTCCGAAATACTGATCGTGAGAAAATGTTTGAAGATGTAAAGAACAATAAATTTTGGAATGCTAAAACAATGGAAATTGATTCAGTGATTACTCATGGTAAAGAGGCATGTGTTTATGGTAGGCTTAAGTTAAGGACGGGAGAAGATTTAGTGTTTTGCGAGGTCTTCATTTTTACTAGCGCGGGATCAAGAGTAATCGATACTATTCATAGTTATCAAGGTTTTTGAGAGCCAGCATGAGAAACGTAATTAGCTAAAATTCAAATTCCAATTTGATGGTATAATTGAAACAAGATTTTGGATTAAATTTCAATATTTTATGTGTATTCACCAAAAAAGCACTTATTTGGTGATCATATTCACCAAAAAGATGTATATTTGGTGAATAGATCAAATTTGGAAAGTGACTCAACTACTTATTTTCCAAAATTATTATCACAATTCTTCTAAAATTTTTAAAGCTTCATTTACACTTATTCCCTTGCCTATTATTTTTCCAATTTTTGTACAAAGTGTTCCTGAAGGCCAGCCATGAATGGAAAATTCTCGATGAACATTGACTATTGAGCTTTGTCTAGTTATTATTCCAGGCATTCCAATTTTTACAATATTTTTTAATGAAACATTTCCATGCATATCGTCAAAACAAGAAATTACTAATGTTTTCTTTTTATCAAATCTTTGGAGATTTAATATTGCATCTGCTCCCATTTTAGCTGACCAAATATAGATATAAAAAAAATTATATTGAGGATTTTCCTGAATTATTTGACTTAAGCTCTTATAGTAGTATTCTTCATCTAATTCAATTTTAAATCTGGTGGCAGTGTCAACAAACTCACCTAAATAAAGATCATGTTTTTTTGGAATATAGGATAAGTTCTTGAAATAAACTTTATTGTTTTTTATTTCTTTAAAATTAAATTCATAATACTCGTCATCTATTTTTAAAATTACAGTATCCTTGAATGAACAACTTGAAATTGAGTTTTTATAAGTATCAAAATATTTTGAATGTGCCTTGATTACTGTAATTCCATCAGCAAAAGGATCAAAGTGTTGTGCATTACCATTATAATCAGCAAATCCAATCTTAATAGATTTATTATTGGATAATCGCATTTTAAAATAATTGATATGAGATTTCCCAGTAGTGTTATTTTTTGTTTGTATATTGTTAGTGATTACAGCTCTAATTTTTCCATTTTCTTTTATTGAAATAGTTTTCATTTTATAGAGATTGCTTTGTGCACTTGAAATATTTGCGACAAATAGAAAAAATAAAAATAATTTAATTGAAGATATGTTCATTGCTGATAAATTGGCTCAGATTTTTTTTAATTTGTTTAGTTTTAATTTTTTTTAATATTTCATGTGGCAATGCGGGTTTTTCATCATAAATGGTATAGTAGCAATAACTAGAAATAACGGTAGGTAAATTAAAATTAGGATGTCCATAGCTATCAATATATAGCTTGTGGATTCCACTTTCTTGTAAATAGTTTACGATAGAAGAAAAATAAATTATGGAGCAATCAAATTTCTTTAAATTAGTATTTAATATATTTCTTAATGTATCTATCTTTTCTTGGAAATTATTATACTGAAAACAATCTATTTCACTTTTTTGATTATTGTATCCACAAACATATTCTGGATAAGAGTCCTTCATATTTTCAGGAACAAGTAGAATTAATCTAGTTTCATCGCCAATCCATTTTCTTATCCTTTGGATTGGAACGATAAACTCATCTTTTACTTGGTTAGGCTTTACTACTGGCGGTATTTGGACAATAATATAATCCCACTTGTTATTTTTCAAATAATCAATTGTTGGATTCATTGGATAAATTTTACCAGTCCTTGGATCTTTAGAATTTCTAAGTCCAGAATCTAAATGCATTTGTATACTTCTGCCGGGGAACAATGAAGAAGTAATTTCTACATTTTTATGATTAAATCTTGCTGTTTTAGAAAATAATGAATCTACATTAGATGTATATAGGTAACTATCCCCAATAATCAAAATTTTAGTAGGTTCAGTAAAAAATAAACAGCAAAAGATAATATTATACAAAAACATTAATTAACCAATCTACTTTGATATGTGTAAAGTTGTATTCAATTCATATGAGTAAAGCATACTCTTAGTTGTAAATATAATTCATTTGTATATTTATAAGCAAATTATTTTTGAAGGTTTTTAATCTACACTGCTTTTTCTTTTCATATTAGTTCCTTTGTCCCAAGATATTTGTGGACCAGTATGCTAGATAATTGATTTTCAAAACTCCTTCTTAAATGCTGCATGCTGCTTAAAATAGATCTTATTCTTTTGCATTTATTAATCGAATTTTCATTTATAGTTTATAATCTTTTGCTCTTTTAGAAATATCTGGATCATTAATACTTGGATGATTTTTTGCTGTGCCGTAATACTGTGTATTCTCAAACATGACCAGTGATTGATCGTAAATTAGAAATAGGTCAGGATTTAATTTACCATCTCGATATGCAGCTTCAATATAGCTTCCAAGCGCAGTCCAAGTTTGCTTATATGTATCTCTATTTTTAAGATTGTGAACAATTATAAGTTCAGCCTTTTGAGCATCTATTCCAAAGTCATAAGGATTAGGAAACCTATTCGTTATTTTACATAATTCCTTTATTTTCTTAATATTTGAATAATCATCCTGATCCCATGCTTTTAAAAAACAGTTACTATCTAGCTGGCATCTAAGTATTTTCAAGTTCCTAATATTTTGATCAGTTTGAGATAATTTAATAAGTTCCATATTAATTTGATTCTCAACATAATGATTTTTTAACCATAAGAGGTGGTACTTTTTAGATATGTCCATTGACCATTTCAGTAAATTTTTATGTTTCACATTGTAAATGAAATTGTTGGGATAAAGTGTATCTATGACATCTAAAGTATAACCAAAATCTCTTACAAATTTTTGGAAAATTATCTTATAGCTTGAGATATCTTTTTTGTCAAGACTTGTTGATAGGAAAGTGATATAACAATTTGGATTTAAATTATTCTTATTCTTCAAGAAGTAATTTTTTGTTTCAGCATAGTTTTCCTTTAATTTTTTTTGAATAGAATCAATATAAAATTGATTTATTGGATTTTGACTTGTAGCAAAGGGTGATAGGTTCGAAATGAATATTAAAAATAAAATGAATCGCTTCTGATTTGCTGATAATAGTTGTTTAACTGTTTTCATCCTTGAATATTTAAAGTAAATTTGAGACAAGTTATCAAATCAAAGCGAGATTTATTTATCAGATTCAGATATTTGTTCAAGAATTCGCTCAAGTTCCTCTAAAGCAATATTTTTTCTAATGATTTTGCCTTGATGATCTAAAAGAAAATTAGTTGGGAAGTAATTTATACTTTCTTTACTAGCTTGTATGCCATTCAAATCTAAATATTGATCCCAGTTTAGCTTATAATCATTGATTCTCTTTTTCCATAAATATAGATATTTTTCACTATCTACAGAGATGTTTATTAAAGTAAGAGACTTTGCAGAATATAATGAATCCAATTTCTTGAGCTGTGGGATTTTCTCAATGCATGGTTTGCATCGACTGAACCAATAATTTATTAATGTGAATTTTGAATCTGGTATCTCCAAATTTCTTTCATTCAAGAAAGAATCTTTCAAAATTAAAGTGGGAAATTTCTGCCCTATTTTAATTTTTCTTTTAGCTAAATCATTCTGAAGTTGAATCCATAGTTTTTCAGTTTTTATTCTGGTTGAAAAATTTGAGGCTATTGTATCAATCATGGGACTATGGCCATTTTCACTTAGATCGTAAATGAGTAACCATAATGCAACGTATGAAGTCGGATTAATTTTTACATATTCATTCAAACGATTTTCGAATCGACCTAAATCCTTTGAGATAAAACTAAGAACATCCGATTTTTGATTACTTTTATTTGTGTCCAATAAAAAAGGAATAAATTGATGATGATATTCATACTGAGTTTGATTATAATAATTTGGAGCATGTTCAATTGAATCAATCAAGATAGAATTGGAAGAAGTATCTAGAAAATAAAAAGAGGGTCTATATATTCTAAAGTTTTTTTCACTCAAATATTTTATCCTATACATAAGAGGATATGACATCTCTAAATTAAAATCGAAGCTGCCATTTTCTATAGGGCAACTAATCATTGGATCAGGATAATAAACTTCTGGAATCGTGGATGAGAAAATATAAATTGAGTCTCCGTTCATTTTATTTTCTAGAATTCTACCTTGATAGTGGAAACTATTGCTTTGAGAAAAAATGTTGCACCAATTGACTAAAAAAGCAAAAATAAGCCATGACCTCAGAGTAAATTTTGAATACATCCCTGATAAGCGATATGTGTATAATCCTAAAAGGGAAACAGGATATTTATTCTTCAATTGTAACATTAATAATTTCATATGAAAATATATTTTTTGCTTTTCGAGAACATATTGTCTTGAATTGTTTAGATTTTGCCAACCTTATGTAAGTTTAGAATAAATTCCTGGAAGTTTTAATATTTTATAGAAACTTATTTATGCTAATCCCAACGACAATGCCTATTCTGCAACAAAAGTAAAGAAATGATATCATGTTACATTGACCCAAATACTTGCGACTTGATGAAGAAAATAGTGAGTCAGTTTTGTTAAGTCCCTATGGGACATGAGAATTTTTTCATTGTTTTTACCGATATTTAGTTCCTACGGAACAAAAAGAAGGAGTTGATTTTTTCTATAATTTTTAGGAAAGTCCAAAGTAAGTTACATATTATTGGCTATATTTATTTGATCAAATAAAGCAAATAACAAGCGGAGCTATTTGCAAATTTGCACATTATGCTCATTTGCAAATTCATTTTCTAATTCTCACATTAACTAATTCTCACATTAACTCATTCTCACATTAACTCATTCTCACATTAGCTCATTTAAAAAAAATACCCAATCCTAAACTCACCAATCAATTCCAAATTCTTAAAAATTGTCTCTTTGCTTCCAAATAAATATCCTGGAAAATAATATTGGCTGTCATTATAAAGTACATTGCGACCTTCAAAATATTTTCTCAGCCCTAGTCCTGGTGAGAATCCAAATCTTTTGATATGGATATTTATTCTGAACAAATTATCTATACTCCAATGAGTAGAATTCGTCAGTGTGGCTACATTGGGATCTAGTATCATATAATTTAAAGCAGCTTTGTAGGAAGGAATAATTTTCTTTGATTGTACATTCCAATAATACTGATAGAAGATACTCGAAGTGTATAAGTTTGATTGGAATGGTGACTTCGGCGAAAATATAAACTTCGTACTTGTTACGAATGGAATTCGCTCATTGATATTATGTTTATATAAACATCCCAGAGACAATCCAAATCCATGAATTTTGCTCTTCGATGTATTGTAAAAATTATACTGATAGTCTATAGCCAATACCCCTGGTGTAGGCAGTTCTGCAGATATTAAATGCTTGTATGTTTTATCAGGATTTTGTGCATGCAGCATAGAATAACACAAGGAGAGAAATAAAATCGTAGGTATTAATTTTTTATGTATCATATATTATTTTTGTAAATCATTATGTCAACCAAATCCAAGAAATAGAATGGAAATAAGGCTGATAGGAAATGACAAATCAAAATTAGTATTTTAATTCAAGACTCTCTCTGTTTGGATTTTAAAATTTTGTTAAATTTGAAGAGTAATACTGTGGGAAATTTCCATCAAACAAAGTAAAGTAATGTCTGAATTTTCTCTATTCTCTTAAATCTAGAACTAGTTATAACTTGGAATTAACTATTAGATCATTTTGGTCTAAATAAAATTTAAAATTTGTTAAATTCATGGAACTTCTTAAACTATCAATTTTTAAAATGTCAATTATTGGAAATAATACTTTTTTATTATTTGAAATAAAGTATTGCGTTCCATATTGTTGCTTTCCAGTTAACTCAATTAAGCATTTATCTATTAGCATTGCATAATAATACTTTTCTAATTTTTCTTTTTGAACCAAATTTCTAAAATAAATGATAAAATTTGATCTTAGTGGTGAATGTAATGCAACAATAAATAATTTTTCAAAATAGTAATTATCTAAACATAAAAATACACTGGTATCAATTTTATCTATAAGTTTTGAAATATAAATTATATTTATACTGTCAATTTTAGGATTGTAACCAAATTGAGTGGTTCGAGCATTTTGATCTCGAGTAAAAAGTTCGTCTATTTCATTTTTGATTTTCTGGCATTCTTTCGATTTATCACTTTTATTTTCTAAATTAGAAAATCGACAATTGCTAAAATTCAAGATTAGAATACTGAAACTTAAAACTCTGAATAGCATATTGATTTTGTGATTCGAGAATAATGACAGAAAATTTCTTGTTTTCATAATTGATGTTTGTAACTTAGTTTTTATCAATTTAGGATATTAATTCATTTTGTTAATAAATTAATTCATTCCGTTCCTTCCATTTAGATGCCACATTATGTGTCTATAGCGATTAGGGTTGAAAGATTTTAAATTGATCTTCTCAATTACTGAATAAACTGTATCACATAGTTCAGAAGGTGTATGTACAAATACAATAAAGCTTTCCAAACCACATTTTTCAGGAATCGTATCTATGTTTGAGTATCCAACATTGGATATTATGCTAATTAAATCCATTACATTTTTAGAGTCTAAATCATCTTGTAAATTCCAAATCGAATCCAATACTGATTTGTCTGGCTTTGGTCTATTAGAAATTAAAAAATTAATCTGATTTTTTATACTGTCAAGTAGGATAGCATTAACTGCAGGCATTTGATCTATGCCGCCTTTAAATCCATTAACTTTTATTAATGAATCCAATAAGTAAAAATAAGGCGATAAAATATTCGAATGTTTTTTTCTATAGTATTGATCCTTTTCCTTTATATTATTAACAATTTCACAGGAGAACCCTAATTCTTTGGTAGGTTGTTTAACTTTACATTCAGCGATGATTAGGCAAAATATTAATATTGCAATAAATTTTTGAATCATAACATCCGTTTTATTGATTTAAAGGTAATAAAACTTTCATTAAGCGCAATAAAAAAAACGGCCACCATATCATGGCAGCCGTTTTTTTATTGGAATATTTTATTTCCTAGAAGATTACATCATTCCATCCATTCCTCCTGGATGACCGTGGCTATGTCCACCTTTGTCTTCTTTTGGTTTTTCACTTAATACACATTCTGTCATCAAAACCATACCAGCGATAGAACCAGCATTCTCCAATGCAATTCTTGTCACTTTCGTTGGATCGATAACTCCTGCTTTTTTCAAGTCTTCGTACACATCTGTTCTAGCATTGTAACCGTAAGATCCTTTCTTAGATTTTACGTTCATCAATACTACAGATGCTTCTACACCAGAATTGTCAGCAATCACGCGAAGTGGCGCTTCCAATGCTTTTCGCACGATATCGATACCCAACTTCTCGTCTTCATTGCCATTTCTCATTCTGTCAACAGATTCGATCGCTCTTACTAGAGCAACTCCTCCACCGACAACGATTCCTTCTTCTACAGCAGCTCTTGTTGCGTGAAGCGCATCGTCAACTCTGTCTTTCTTTTCTTTCATCTCAACTTCAGTAGCAGCACCTACGTATAATACTGCAACACCACCAGCTAATTTAGCCAATCTCTCTTGAAGTTTTTCTTTGTCATAATCTGAAGTTGTTTCTCCGATTTGAACTTTGATTTGAGCGATACGAGCTTCGATATCTTTTTTCTTTCCTTTACCGTTGATGATTGTGGTATTGTCTTTGTCGATTTCGATATTTGCTGATTGACCTAAATCTGTCAATTCTGTACTTTCTAGTTTGTATCCTTTCTCATCAGAGATTACTACACCACCAGTAAGTACTGCGATATCTTCAAGCATCGCTTTTCTTCTATCTCCGAATCCTGGAGCTTTTACTGCTACTACTTTAAGACTTGCTCTCAATCTGTTTACAACCAATACGCCCAATGCTTGACTATCTACATCTTCTGCGATGATCAACAATGGTCTTCCAGATCCTACCACTTTCTCCAACACTGGAACGATCTCCTGCATGTTTGAGATTTTCTTGTCAGTGATCAAGATATATGGATTCTCATATGCTGCGATCATTTTATCAGCATTCGTGATAAAATATGGAGATAAATATCCGCGATCAAACTGCATACCGATTACTTCATCAACATAAGTATCTGTTCCTTTTGCTTCTTCTACAGTAATGACGCCATCTTTGCTCACACGCTTCATAGCATCAGCGATCAATTTTCCAATTTCTTCATCATTGTTTGCAGATATAGAACCTACTTGTTTTATTTTGCTGAAATCATTGCCTATTTGCTCTGATTGTTTTTTTAGATCAGCGGTAACAGCAGCCACAGCTTTGTCGATACCTCTTTTAAGATCCATAGGATTAGCACCAGCAGCTACATATTTCATACCTGCAGATACCATTGCTTGAGCTAATACAGTAGCTGTAGTCGTACCATCACCAGCGATATCCGCTGTCTTTGATGCTACTTCTTTAAGCATTTGAGCGCCCATGTTCTCTACTGCATCTTCTAGTTCTACTTCTTTTGCTACAGTCACACCATCTTTTGTGATTTGTGGTGCGCCAAAGCTTTTTTGAATTACGACATTACGTCCTTTTGGACCTAATGTTACTTTTACAGCATTTGCTATTTTATCAATACCCGCTTTTAATTTTTCACGGGCATCACTGTTAAAACTTATATCCTTTGCCATTTTATTTAGTATTTAATTTTTTTTTATAAATAGGTTTTACAAAATTGATTAGACAACAATAAGAATATCGTCTTCTCTCATAATAAGGTAATCTACACCTTTATAGTTAAATTCTTGACCTGCATATTTTCCGTATAGCACGATGTCCCCTTTTTTTACAGTCATCTTATTTCCCTCTTTTCCAGGACCTACTGCAACGATTTCTCCTCTTTGTGGCTTTTCCTTGGCCGTATCCGGGATGATGATTCCTCCTTTGGTTTTTGTCTCTGCCTCAGCTGGCTTAACGACGACGCGATCATTAATTGGCTTCATATAAATAAATATTTTATGTAATTAAGTAAATATGATTTTCATACTCTGTGCATCATTAACTGTGCCAACTGGATAAAGTTGAAATTTTGGCAGTTTATTTAGCCATTTTTGCATGAAAAACAGGGGATTTTGATGTCAAATTAGAATTTTTGTCAAAAACTGTGCATGATTTCAGCCTGTTTTTAATGGTTTTTTGCTAAAAAATGAGAAATTGGGAACTATTTTTATAAATGTATATCCCATTATAGATCCTCCTCTTCATCAGTTTTATCCACCAATTTTAGATTTGCCCCTGTATTCAAATAACTACACCAGAGACAATCTTTATCTCCGCAACCTGGTGAAAATTTCTTGGCTTTGATATTTTGATAGACATCTACGATCAATTCTCCCACTTTCTCTTTGGACTCATCGGTGGAGATGACTTCGACTTGATGAAATGTATTTTGATCCTTCAAAACAAAATAGAATATTCCTCTAAACTGCTTATTGCGATATTCAGGATAATAGTCCAATAAGATCGCGTAAAAAATCATTTGTCTCCAATAATCAGTTCCATCTGGATTCTTTGCATCTGGTGCTTTGACTTTGGATTTTGCTCCTGCAGAATTTCCAGTTTTGTAATCAATGACCGTGATTTGATTTCCAAGGAAATCGATGCGATCCAATTGTCCACTGATCGGTACTTCTTTGTAGTGAGCTTCTTTCTTTTTTATTTCAAACTGCATGTTCTCAGCATGTCTCCATTGATCCCAATAAGTGAGAAGAAATTCTGGAATATTCTCTAATCCTTTATTGTAATATCCCTCGTATTCTGCTGTGGTAAAGTGAGATTTATATTTTTTCATAGAGTCGATATAATTTTCTTTATAGCGCTCTACATCAGCTTTTGCATCAGTTCTATGTTTCTGGATAAATTGATGAAGGGATTCGTGTATAGCCCGTCCAAATCCAAATGGAGAAGTTCTGGCAGAAGGTACACGCAATATATTTTCATAGTAAAAGGCAACTGGACATCTGAGGTATTTATCCATTGCTGTTGGACTCAAACGATAATTTTCTAAAAATGAATCAAGCCATTCATCATTCAATACCGTAAAATCTTTTTTCAACGAACTCATTTCAGCAACAAGCATATTTGCTACCAATTCATCATCTATTTTTTGAAAATCAAAAATTACTTTTTCATCTGCTTTTAGTTCTGATACATATTTACTTGGTTCGGCATTTTTTGCATCGATGGTTTCTTTTGGATAAGAGATAGATAAACTTTGTTTTGCTCGAGTCATACCGACATAAAATAATCTGCGTATATCTTCATCATTGGCTACATCAGATCTTTTGATATGTTCTGGAAGGACGACGGGAGATCGTTCCACACTTTTCCAATTTGCAGCGGTATTATTGATCATATAGACATAATCATATTCCAATCCTTTAGATTTGTAAAGCGTAGAGAGCTGCACTCCATTTTTTGTACCGATGGCTTGATATAAGGAAAGACTTAAATTGTTATTTTGCATTTGCTCGATATCTGAAATAACATTAGACATGCTTAAGTTAGGATTCTTCGTGCTTTCTTTTTTAATATAATCAAAGAATCGATTAAGTACATTGAGTAAATGAATTTTGTCAGGATGATTGACGATGTATTTTAGAATTTGCAAATCATGTAATAGTTTTTCTATAAATACTTGAGCTGTGAGACTATTAAAGTTCTCAATTAATTCCATGATAATAGTATAGAAAACACTACAATATTCTATGTTTTGTAATTTTAATTCTGTAAGAATAGTTTTATTATTAAGTAATTCTAAAAGACTTTCTTTATTTTCAAATGGAGAGAGATGTCTTGATAAAATACCTATATCTATTACTGAAAATTCAATATAAGGAAAATGTAATATTTCAAACAAAATATCATCATTCGCAAATGGTGATCGCTGCGCTTTTTGAATAAAATCCAATAACTTAATGATTTGTTTGATGATGGTTTCTTGCAGGACATTTACTTCTTTGGAGACAGAATAGGGGATCTTTAGAGCTTGGAGGTATTTGACATAGGAGTCAGCTTCATTATTTTTTTTGTAAAGAATAGCCATTTCTTTTGGCTCTATGCCATTGTCAATGTTTGATTTTATTTGTTGGCAAACACCGACAACTTCAGCTTCAAAATTATAGTACTCAATTATTTTGACTTGATTATTGTATGCTTTGTTTTTTCCTGCAGCTATCAAATCTTTATTGAGATCAGTGCGAATATTGATCAACCTTTCGATATTATTCTGAATCGAATATCCAGCAGCATTGAGTATGTGTTGGGATGATCTGTAGTTGTCTGTGAGGACGATAATTTCTGGCTTGTATTTCGCATTGAACTCGATCATATTATCCATTTTTGCGCCTTGGAATCTATAGATCGCTTGATCATCATCGCCTACGACAAAAATATTGGGCGAATCAAAATAAGAATTGAGTTGATATATAATTTCATTCTGAATTCCATTGGTGTCTTGATATTCATCCACAAGATAATATAAAAATCGCTCTTGATATTTCGCTAAGAAGGTATCATCATTTTTGAACTTTTCTAAGACCCATTTGAGCATGTCATGAAAGTCAAAGAGTTCTTTGGTTCTTAAGCTTTCTTGGTATTTTTCAAAACACTCGAAGAATGCTATATATCGCTTTAATTTGTCAGTATCTTTTTTGTAGAGATTTTCGTTGAAATCTCCTTTTTTATTATTCCCACGATTTTGTTTGTAAATATAAATATCAGAATCTTTGGATGAAATAATTTCTTTTTTATAGTTATCAATAATTTTATTTGGGTCCCAATTTTCTTGTTTAATGAGTTGAATTAATTTCAAAATATTGTAGATGGTGTAAGCATAATTATTTTTATAATTATAAAGTGGATGGTCTTTCTGAAATGATTTGGTGATATCGGTGGCTATATTATTTAGATCCAGATCTGATGCTAGATCAAAATTTCCAAACAAACCAAATTCTTCAGGATTTTCTCTGATGATAAGATTGCAAAAGGAGTGAAAAGTGTAGATACCTACATCATATGCAGTAGCGCCAATAAATTTTTGTAATCGGTCTCTCATTGCTTTTGCACCTGCTTCTGTGTAGGTTAGACACAAAATGCTTTTAGGATCACAATCCGTTTTTTTA
>ERZ795046.2612-NODE-2612-length-15464-cov-4.715231_pt1 | contig 15464 bp, 15 predicted proteins | sample MGYA00375130_ERZ795046 | MGnify/ENA primary metagenome ERZ795046 (study PRJEB30175, sample SAMN05720202) | activated sludge metagenome | isolation source: anaerobic digester from wastewater treatment plant | place: Japan | collected 2015-05-15 ...
CACTGTTATAGCTCATTACTGTCACCTCTCGGTTTCCCGGGCAGATGCATTGCTCTGATACTTATCGGGATCGGGTATTAATCCATCGCTCCGGTGACCGGTCATACAGATATTTACAGATCCGAGACAGGTGGGATGACAACAATAATAATACTCCCTGATCATAACCATGTAGACAGGCAGGCTTTTCATTGGCCTGTTTTTGAAATAACAGCCCCGGGACGTAACTACAATGGGAATTAGCCAGACACTCTCGCGGATCCTATCAAACCTTTTTCAAACCAAAACTGCCCGCATCGGGATTTATGGCCCTCCAAACGCAGGAAAGACCACACTTGCAAACCGGATTGCAAAAGACTGGTCAGGTACCATATCAGGAACAACCAGTGAGGTGCCCCATGAGACGAGGCGGGCGGTCAGGACCGGAAATATCACCATCACCGGTTCCAATGGTCGGTCCATAACCATTGATATCGTCGATACACCAGGTGTTACCACCAGGGTTGATTACAAGGAGTTTATCGAGTATGGCATCGATCGGGAGGATGCCATCATCCGGGCACGCGAAGCAACCGAGGGGGTGGCTGAGGCCATGCACTGGCTCAGGGAGGATATTGACGGAGTTATTTACATGATTGACGCAACCCTTGACCCGTTTGCACAGGTCAACATCATGATGATCGGAATTATTGAGAGCAGAAAACTTCCGGTGATCATAGCGGCAAACAAGATTGACCTTCCTGATGCGGCACCCCAACGGATTCGAACCGCCTTTCCCCAGCATCCGGTTGTGCCGATCTCGTGCCTTGATGGAACCCAGATAGAACATCTCTATGAAGAGATGGTCCGGCATTTCAGGTGAGATATATGCAGGGTGTACGAATAGATCTCATATCAGAAGAACGGCTCGCACAGATGCCTTCAATGGAGAAGATCCGCCTTATCCTTGATAATGTGCGTGAAGGCACCATCGTGATTCTTGAAAGCGGGCTCTCCCCCGACGAACAATCTGTGCTCATTGAGATGACTATGCAGGAGATACTGCCTGACCGGTTCTCGGGGATTGAGATCGAGACCTATCCGTCAAAACAACGCTCTTCAGGTGTTTTTTCCAGGTTTATCAGGGGAGATGATGAATCCCGGAGACTCACCGTTATCGGTCCGGCAAATCAGCTGAAGATGATCAGAAAGGATCGTGGTCTTATCAGCGCCTGGATATCGGGGAGGTGATCCATGCCACATCGCTGCGCCGGATGTAAGACTCTGTTTCCTGATGCACGCCAGCTTAGGGACGGGTGTCCGGTGTGTGGCTGCGGTAAGTTTGTCTTTGAAACCGGCAGACGGAGAGATACGAATCATACGATAAAACAGACCAATGAATCTCTAACCGAAGCATCACAGGAGGAAATATCCGTAATGCAGGTACGCAATGGTATCAGGAAAGAAGTGTCCGCTGCCCATGACCTTCATGGCCCCGATGCCATTGAGAGTATCAGAATACTGGAGCCTGGACGGTATGATCTAAACCTGTCACGCCTGGCAGAGTCTGATGATCGGGTCGTTCGTGTCGGATCCGAGGATACGTACCGGCTTGACCTGCACTCGATGATTCGTCAGAAAAAGAAAAAATAACTTCTTTTGCAGATTAAGTGATATTATCCACCGCGTATCCCTTTGTCGCAAGAAGATCGATAACCCGGTCCCGGTGGTTCCCCTGTAATTCTATGGAGTTGCCTTTCACTGTTCCGCCGCAGGCCAGTTTACTTTTCATAAACTTTGAAAGGTCTTCAAGATCAATATCTGTCGGATCCAGTCCCTCAATCACGGTGACTTCTTTTCCGTACCGACGTTTGTTCACTTTCACATTAATTCGCTGCTGTTCTTTTGCAACTTCCTCACAGATACAGAGTTCTTTTGGTAGCCCACAAATGGAGCAGATACCACCATTCATTACTTATTCCATCTTATGTTTTACTATTAAATGTTTATCATAAAATATCCCGGTATAATCCGGTTTTTTCTCATCCATGGATGGAGGCGGTTGTTGCAGTATATTATCCTCATCAATCCAATCTGATAGTCTATGTCTGTCATGGTCCTCGGGACCGCATCTCATGTCGGAAAGAGTACGATGGTAGCCGGTCTGTGCCGGATTCTCCGCCGCCGGGGGATATCAAATGCCCCGTTTAAATCACAGAACATGAGCCTGAACTCCTGGGTAACGGAGGATGGCGGGGAGATAGGAATTGCACAGGCGATGCAGGCATATGCAGCAGGGATTCCTCCCTGTGTGGAGATGAATCCCATTCTCCTCAAACCAAAAGGGGACCAGACATCGCAGATTGTCCTCCTCGGCCGTCCGTTTCATGATGTGCATGCCGGTGAGTACTACCAGGTGACCGATACTCTCCTGAGCGTTGCACTCAAAGCCGCAGAAGACCTTATACTGCGGTATGGGGCGCTGGTGGTTGAGGGGGCAGGAGGGGCAGCTGAAGTAAATCTCTTTGATCGTGACATCGCAAACATCGGTCTTGCCAGAAAACTCAAATTTCCCATCATCCTTGTTGCCGATATCGAACGCGGCGGGGTGTTTGCACAGGTGTATGGAACAATCTCCCTGCTTCCTGATGACATCCGCCCGCTCGTAAAAGCCGTCATTGTCAACAAGTTCAGAGGAGATCCTGCCCTGTTCTCTGATGGGATGAGGATACTTGAGGAGCTGACCGGGGTTCCCGCTATCGGCCTTGTACCGGTCACCGATGTGGATATCCCGAGTGAAGACTCCCTCTCACTTCAGGATAAAAAAACCAGGACTGCTCCTGTTGAGATTGCAGTCATACGTCTTCCCCGGATATCCAACTTCACCGATTATGAGCTCCTTGAGCGGTATGCGTCAGTCAGGTATGTCAGGCCAGGGGCTCCGCTCTCCGGGTATGATGCGATCATCCTTCCAGGCACAAAAAATACCATCGAGGATCTTGAAGTGGTGATGACATCCGGCACCGGTGAGGAGATACGAAGAGCACGGGAGCGGGGAGTTATCATCATCGGAATCTGCGGAGGGTATCAGATGCTCTGTGAACGGATCATTGATTCAGGAGTGGAGTCAAAGGCAGGGGAGTACGAGGGGATTGGTCTTATCCCCTGCACGACCACGTTCTCAGGATATGAAAAGACAACCGTCCGGGTGACACGCGGATCATCTGGACACGGGCCGTTTCTCCGGAGAATCTCATCGGTATCTGGGTATGAGATCCACATGGGAACCACCTGCCGGGGAGATATCAGGGAAGCCTTCACCGGCGAAGGGGTCGTCAGCGAAGACGGACTGCTTATCGGGACATATATGCACGGCCTGTTTACCGATCCAGAAGTCGCCGCAGCATTTGTCAGCGTTCTGTGTGATCGGAAGGGAGTATCCTGGAAAAAACCCGAATCAGATCCTGATCCTTTTGATGCCCTGGCGGATCATATTGAGGCACATGTCCGAATCGATGAGATACTCTCCTGCTTTACCCGATAACATTCATGATGCTGCGAAACCCTTCATGTCTGGAATCATCACAGAATACGCTGATGACAGCCTTCAGATCAACCTCCTCTGTTGCCCGGCTCATGGTACAAAAAGCCCGGGCTGGAGAGGGAATCTCACGGCCGGGTATTTTAAACCGGACTGAGTGAACACAAAACCTGCACTTTTCTATCTCCTCGCGCTTTGTCGGAAGGCAGGCAACCGTTCCATTCTCGACCGGGAGTATTCGTGTTGTGCTCATGATATACCTCAAAAAGATAGTTCCATCTCCCTGTGAGTAAACTCCGAGAGTTTTTGTTTGATTTTCTCAAGATTTTCAGCCATCTTTTCATGCAAGGATGAGAGCCGTTCTTTTCTCTTCTCTTCTTCAAGAATCAGCTCATCCCGTAGCTTTTCTGCATCCCTGATGGCATGGGTGAGATGATCCTTGTGTTCAAGGATATGGCCTGCATCACGTTCCTGCTTTTTTGCGTGTAATGCATCAGCAAGGGTGTGCAGATGTGCTGATATGTCACTGAATTTTTTTATGTACTCATCAGCCGTGGTCAGAAGATGTTTTTCAAATGAGTTTTTGGGCTGAATGATTCCGGATTCAACCAGCCTGAAGAGCGATGGTGCTGTTGATACGACCCGGCTGAATAACTCGTCATCATCACGACGGGGAGATGAGGCCCAATGAATCAGTTCCTCCATATTCTTTACATCCACCGGTTTTCCCTGCTCCTCAAATGTCTTCGAAGCCCGTTTCCATACCGGTACTGCGATGCGGATCTGTGACTCCCATGTATCCCTCGTCTTCTCAAGTTCCTGCCGAAGTTTTTCTACCTCTTCTTCGAGCCGGAGATGTAAGGCATACGCATCTGAAGCAATCAGGTTCGTAAGATCCGCCTGTGCCTTCTCCAGCTCGTTCTCAAGGTCATCAATTCTGGACTCAAAGTGTTTTCCTTCTTCCTCCGCCTGTTTCTGCTCGTGTAATAGCATATCCCGTTCACGCAGAAGATCACGCAGCGCATTCATTTCAGAGAGATGATCACGGGAGATACGGATGATCTCGGTCATCCGGTTGAGCTCCTGGCCCATCTGATCAAGGGTCTGTTTAAAGACTTTGATCTCTTCAGGATAGAGATGATGCAGATAGCGGCCCGGACCCCGGTATGCTTTAAAACACCCGTTGATAAGTCCTGCCACTTCCCGGTAAAAGATCTCATCATCTTCTGAAAAATCGCCTTCAAGTTCGGCTTCTATCTTTTTGCAGAACTGGGGCAGGGCATGACGGTTGACCTGCTCAACCTTGTGATGGTGCGGCTCATCTGATGGTTCATCACCAAACTCAGTCAGCAGCTGGTGCAGGTCCTGCTCAAGCCTGAGGAGGCGTTCACGTGACCGGATGGATGCGGCATTCCGGCGTGAAATACAATCCGCTTCCCTGCTATCAAGCCATGCTGGAAGGTCCTCAAGACGAATGAAAGATGTGGCCGGCTTTTCGTGCGGTTTACGGAATATTTTTTTTATCGAATCAAACATGGTCTGTTGTCTCCTCAAATCCGGTATCATCACCGTCATCCTGGTTTAATGCCCTGATGCGGGTTATCCCGTCTATCTCCTGAATGACCCTGACCACCGGAGGCGGAACGTACTCTTCCCACCGCTCCTCACGGGCAATCAGGTCCCGTATCTTCGTACCTGAAAGTGTTGCCCGCTCATACATCAAAGGACGGTGCACCTCTATGCCGGCCTCATGAAAAAGCCGGATGACAAGCGGGTTTCCTGAATAGATCCGATGAAAAGGCGGTGTCATTGCACGGACATGCGAGACCCACAGAGCATTGCGGTTGATATCCTCAAGCGGAATGACATAGAGGGGTTTATGCAGACCCTGTAATGCATGCGTAATCATCAGAACACGTTCTCCGGCCGTAAAAGGATCAGTCGGTTCATGACTCATCTGGGCACTGCCAATCCCGATGATCAGCTCATCCGCTTCCTGCGCGATCTGATGTATTACATAATGATGACCGTTATGATAGGGCTGAAATCTGCCGATATACAGCGCACGGATCATGACTTTACCACCAGATTTGCGATCATTGCGGCTGAGGCTCCGGCTACAAATCCTGCATCAATATTTACCACGGTCAGGACCGAGCAGGACTGAAGCATACTGGCAAGTGCTGCCTGACCACCCCCCATATACCCATATCCGGTTGATACCGGAACCCCGATGACCGGACGATCCACCAGTCCTGCAACTACTGACGGAAGTGTTCCTTCCCGTCCGGCGGCAACAACAAATGCATGACAGTCAGCCATGTCACGAATGACCGGAAACAACCGGTGAATACCGGCAACCCCGACATCATATGCCCGCCTGACACAACATCCCATTTCTTCGGCAATAATGCGGGCTTCTTCGGCAACGCGGATGTCAGATGTCCCGGCGGTAATGATACCAACCACTCCCCCGGTCTTTTGAGGGCCGTCCCCTGTGGCCAGAACAAGAACGCGCCCTTCATCAGACCATGATGAGGATATGTCCCGGGTCCGTGCCCATTCCATCAGGGAGACTGCACGTTCAGGATCAAGCCTGGATATGATACACCTGCCGGCTTTTGTGACATAGGATTCTACAATGGAGCGGAGATGAGCTGTCTCTTTTCCTTCTGCAAGGATTACTTCAGGAATGCCGCACCGGGTCTTTCTGGACAGATCAAGGCATGCAACCTGACCAACCGGCAGGACTAATCCAGCAGAGATCTGTGCCATTGCCTCATCAGGGCTGAGTTTGTGGTCGTATGCCGCCTGTAGAATCTGTTTCAGGTCCGGTTCGTTCTCCATATGGAATAAGTACGATATGCAAGAAACAGTACATAATAGGTTCATTGCGATGAGTATTCTCTTTCTGATATCAGTCTTTGGTGTGCTCGTCTGTATCTTCCTCTGGCTGCGTGATATTCGGATCTGGGCACGATCCCTTCTTCCCGGCTACAGAAAGGCTGCAATACACGGAGTATACCAGACTGCACTTGCAACGGCAGGTGCCGGCATTGTCTTCCTGTGGCCGGTGGTCTCCATTCTTGGAACCGGCATCGTCCTGCTTGCACTGTATCTGCAGGGGAAAGAGGAGAGAGAGAAGATCTGGACAAACGAACCGGCAATAACCAGGTTCTTCGGGAGTGTTCCCCGGAATAATTCCAGAAGGTAACATCATGATACAAAAACCACGCGGGACACGGGATATGCTCCCTGATGAGATGGAACGGCGCCGTGAGATTGAAGCACGGATGCGGGCACGGGCACGGCTCTATGGATTCCGGGAGATCGCAACCCCGGTGTTTGAAGAACTTGAACTCTTCACCATCCGGTCAGGAGAAGGAATCATCAATGAGATGTATGTGTTCGAGGATAAGGGTGGCAGAACCCTTGCGCTCAGGCCTGAACTGACTGCTCCTGTTCTTCGGATGTATGTTGAGGAGGGGCGGTCCCTGACAAAACCTGTTAAATGGTGTTATTTTGCCGACTGCTTCAGGTATGAACGGCCTCAAAAGGGAAGGTATCGTCAGTTCTGGCAGTTTGGAACTGAACTAATCGGGGCTGATTCTGCCATGGGTGATGCAGAGGTGATCATTCTCGGGTATGATCTTCTGAAAACCGCAGGGGTGACATTTGTGCTCCGTATCGGCCATCTCTCCTTCATGCGGACACTGCTCGCCGATCTTTCCGATAGTGATGCAAAGAAGATCCGGGCATTTCTGGACAAACGGGAAGAAGCAGCTGCAGTGACCTATCTGCATGATATCGGGCAGGATCACCTCTGTGATCCCCTCATCCGGCTCTGTGGTGCCCGGACGCTTGATGACGTCTTTGCGGTCATTGGGGAGATACCTGAAGCTGCACGAATTCAGGAGACCTTTGCCATCCTTGATGCTGCCGGGATCCCGTATGAAATTAATCCGGCCATAGCACGAGGGCTTGATTATTACACCGGTATCGTGTTTGAGTGTTTTGCCGAGGGGCTTGGTGCTGAGAACCAGATCCTCGGAGGAGGTGCATACCGGCTTGCCCATCTCTTTGGAGGGGAAGATACCCCGTCGGTCGGATTCGCCATCGGGTTTGACCGGGTGATGGTCGCCCTTGGCGAGACAGGCTGGAACCCCTGGCAGCCGCAGGTGATGATCATCGCCACCAGTGAGGCTCGTACTGATGCATTACGGGTTGCCCGGGAGCTGAGGATGCATGGTATCATTACCGAGACCGATGTAATGGACCGCAGCTTTTCCGCGCAGATGAAGGCTGCCGGCAGGAGTGCGGATTATGCAGTCATCATCGGAAAAGAGGAGGTTGCAACCGGTACCGTCACCCTCAAAGATCTGAAGGCCGGAACCCAGGAGAAGGTGACGGTACCAGAGGCGATACAAAAACTGACGTGTGCATAACGTGTATGGCATCACCAAAACCCGCCCATGCTGAGGATCTGGCCAAACAACAGCGAAGTATCAGTGTTGCCGAATTTTTCGAGAAGAACAAACATCTTCTCGGTTTTGATTCACCAACCCGTGGTATTGTCACCACGGTAAAAGAGGCGATTGATAACGCCCTTGATGCCTGTGAGGAGGCTGGTGTCCTTCCTGATATCTACCTTGGCATCTACCGGATGGAGGATGATATTTTTAAAGTCGTCGTGGAAGACAACGGCCCAGGTATCATTCCGGACAATATCCCCTATGTTTTTGGAAAACTACTCTATGGCTCACGGTTTCATCAGATCCGGCAGTCCCGCGGGCAGCAGGGTATTGGTATCTCTGCGGCGGTCCTCTATGCCCAGCTGACAAGTGGGCGGCCGACCCTTGTCATCTCCCGGTGCGGATCAGACCGGCCGGCATTCCGGTTCCTGGTGCAGATCAGGACTGAAACCAATGAGCCTGAGATCCTGAAACGGGAGGAGACAGCATGGGACCGGGTTCACGGGACGCGGATCGAGATCGAGTTTAAGAGTTCCCTGACCGCCAGAAAGCGTCTGATCGAGTACCTCAGGTACACCTCGGTGGTCAACCCCCATGCCCGGCTCAGGGTGGAGATTGATGGGGAAGCAATCCTCTTTGACCGGGCCAGTGATGAGCCGATCATTCCTCCGCAGGCGATCCTTCCCCATCCGCACGGGGTAGAACTGGGAGAACTGAAACGGATAGCATCAAAATCAAAAGAACCACTCGAATCATTTCTGGTAAACAGTTTTTCCCGGGTCGGGCAGAAGACCGCCCGGGAGATTATCCAGCTGGCCGGACTGAAAGAGACAACGAAAGCCAGCAAACTTGATGCTGACGGTCTTTCACGTCTTCAGCAGGCAATGCAGCAGGCAAAGGTACCGCCACCACCGGCAAACCAGTGTCTCTCCCCCATCGGGGAGGTTCTCATCAGACAGGGTCTTGAGAAAGAGTTTCAGTTTGACTTCTGTTCTGCCCGCACACGGCCGGCAGGCGTATACCATGGACATCCCTTCATCGTCGAGGCTGCCATCGGCTATGGAGGAAGACTGGATCCTGAAGGGACTGCCAAGATCATGCGCTTTGCAAACCGAGTGCCACTGATGTACCAGCAGGGTGCCTGTGCGATTACCGGATGTATCAGCACGGTAAACTGGAGGACATACGGGATCAGCCAGTCCGGGCTGCCAACCGGACCGGTCCTCATCCTTGTCCATGTCGCATCAACCAATGTCCCCTTTACGAGTGAGAGCAAGGATGCCATTGCGTCAATACCAGAGATTGAACGGGAAATTACCCTCGCACTACAGGAACTTGGCCGGGATCTGAAGACATTTCTCACAAGACGGGACAAAAGCAGACTTACTGAAGAGCGGGCACGGGCAATCTGTGCCATCATCCCCGAGATCGCAACAAAAGTCGCAGAGACCATTGACAAACCAGTACCAGATATCACACCGATAGAGGGCCAGATCATGCGGCGGCTGGTTGCAAAAAAATGGACACGTGACGGGATGGTTACCATATCCATCCAGAACTATACCTCCCAGACCCTTGATCTGACTCTCTATATCATCACCACTGACGATGTCAGGGGAGCAACACCCCCGGCGGTCTTTGTTGAAGAGATGGGAACCGATATGTCAGCGGTGTGGCAGATGCAGCTTGCCAAAGGTGAAGGGTGGAACGTCACCTATACCGGCACGGGCAATGGCATGATCGATATCAGAGGCATTGATGAGAAGAAGAAGGTAGTGGTAGATCTTGACCGGTCATAAGGAAGCAATCAAAGAACTCGCCCTCAAACGACTCCTTGCCATACCGGAGAAATGGTATGAGCAGATGATCCGGGGAGAACTCCCCTCCATCACCATGCCGACCAGAACGAAGCGGAATATCGCCTATGACGAGGAGGCTGAGGTCTGGAAGTATGGCGATCGGGAACGGCTCCGGGAGGCAGGAACCGAGAAGAGTGCCCTCCATATCCTGAAGATGGCGTATGTCATCTGGTTTTTAAAACACCAGATCACGGAGAACCGGTCATCAACCCTGAGAGAACTCTACTACATCTCCGAAGGATGGAAACGGGCGAAGTTTGCCGCACAGAATGACTCAAATCTGCTGGTAGAGGATCTGGAGATCCTGACCGACGTGCAGCGTGAACACTTCCACCTGCGGCCGGAAGAGGACGGGGCAAGTATATTCGGACCACTGAAAATACGCGAGGATACAAGACGAGGCACCAGAGAGATCCACTGTCAGGACGATATCGGGGAGTCAGGATACCAAATCCCGACCAATGTTGATTCACTCGAATTTATCGAGCATGATGCACGGATGGTCATCGCCATTGAGACCGGCGGCATGTATGCCCGGCTTATCGAGAACGGGTTTGATGAGAAGTACCAGGCAATCCTAGTCCATCTGAAAGGACAACCGGCACGATCGACCAGACGGGTCCTCAACCGGCTTGCCAGCGAGTTTGACCTGCCGGTCACGGTATTTACCGACGGAGACCCCTGGTCATACCGGATATTTGCAAGTGTTGCTTACGGTGCTATTAAAAGTGCCCATATATCAGAGATCCTGGTCACCCCCTCCGCCCGGTTCATCGGGGTACAGCCCTCTGACATCCGTGATTATGACCTGCCGTCTGACACTCTGACCGAGCAGGATGTAGCAGCACTCAAAGCAGAACTCACCGACCCCCGCTTTGCCGGTGAGTACTGGAGAGAGCAGATTACCCTTCAGCTGGCACTGAACCTGAAGTCAGAACAGCAGGCTTTTGCAGCACGGGGGCTTGATTTCGTTACCGATGAGTATCTTCCCGCTAGGCTTTCGGATATGGGAATCCTGAAGAGATAACCGAATCACTCTTATCCTTTCTTCTCCCTGAGTATCGTACATGGATCCCTTCTCCCTTCCCCCAGTCATGCTCCCACTTCTCATCAACGCACTCGTCCTTCTTGTCACCCTCTTGTACGGATGCCGGGAGGACATCAAGGAACGGGCCGTCCCAGTGGTGATGTGGTACCCGGCGGTTGCTATTGGTATCCTGATGCTCATCTGGTTCTGGTACACCGTACTCACATCAGGGGATCTGCCGTATATCATGCCGCTTATACCTATGATTCTCTTTTTTGTCGTCGCATTCTACCTCTTTACGAGGTTTCATCTCATGGGAATGGCGGACACCAAGGCCCTTATCCTGATAACCGTCATGGTCCCGTGTTTCCCCTTCGTCCCCATGACCGGGTACCCGCTCTTTGGCATTCCCCCATATGTCTTCCTCCCCTTTAGTGTCCTCTTCAATGCCGTCATCATAAACCTGCTTCTGCCGGTTGCATTCTTCTGCATCAACATACTTAAAGGAAACAAAGCTCCCCTCCCCTATCTCTTCCTCGGATACCCGGTACAGGGTGAGACGATAGCAGACGAGTTTGGTATTGTCATGGAACATTTTGAGGAGATAGACGGCATTCTGACGAGATCATTCATCCCGGTCAGGACGGCAGTCAGGGATATGCTTGCAGGAGGGAGGCGGATCTACACAAAATCCCTCAAGGAAAACCCAACCCGGTACAGACGCGAACTTGACCTGTACAGGAAAGCCGGAACTGTCTGGATCAGTTATGGTGTCCCTTTCCTCATCCCCATCACTACAGGATTTCTGACCTCGATGATAATCGGGGACTTTTTTATGATTCTCCTGACCCTTCTCACCGGATAAGGGCCTCAATAATCACTTTTTGATGAGGAGAGATACGCAATGCGGGCACCGATCCGACAAAGGGGTCAATCACCGGAAAAGAGATATCCGATGGCGTTTTTGAGCCAGATAAGGTATATAATAAAAGGAATGAATGACCAATTATAACCCGGTGAAAATATTTGAAAATAGTTCCTGATACCAGCGTCGTCATAGACGGACGCATCACCAATCTCATTGATACGGGAGAATATAAGGGAGCCCATATAATAATACCGGAAGCCGTTGTTGCTGAACTTGAGGCCCAGGCAAACCAGGGGAGAGAAATAGGTTTCTCGGGTCTGACTGAGCTTCAGGAGCTCTGTAAACTTGCTGAACAGGGTATAATAACGATAGAATTTGTTGGTGCACGCCCCAGCCTTGAACAAGTAAAACTTGCGAGCGGCGGTGAAATAGATGCACTCATCCGCAAGGTCGCCATTGACTATGGTGCACGGTTTATTACCAGTGACATCGTGCAGTCAGAAGTTGCAAAAGCAAAGGGTCTTGATGTCCTCTATCTCCGCCCGCAGGTGGAAGACTTTACCCCGCTTGCTATAGACCAGTTCTTTGACGAACATACCATTGCCGTCTATTTAAAGGAGCGGGCAAAACCGGTTGCACGGAAAGGTACCATCCAGAAAACCGAGACCGTAACACTCCGGGATCAGCTCTGCACCGAGTATGAACTCCGGATGATCGCACAGGAGATCCTGGAACGGGCAAAACGTGACCCTGACGGATTTATTGAGATAGAAAAGCGGGGAGTGACAGTTGTTCAGATCGGGTCGATGCGAATATCGATCACGAGGCGGCCGTTCTCTGACGGTATGGAGATAACGGCTGTACGTCCCATCGTTGACCTGTCGCTTAATGATTATGCCGAATCTGATCTGATCAAACAGATGCTCCGGGGAGAAAAGCCAGGGATCCTCATCACCGGGCCGCCAGGGTGTGGAAAGACCACCCTTGCCCAGGCGATCGCGACCTACCTCTGCGATGAAGGTGTTATTGTCAAAACGATGGAACAGCCGCGTGAGATGCTTGTCCCTGACCAGATCACGCAGTACAGTGCTCTTGACGGGAGTATGGCAAATACCGCTGATGTCCTTCTGCTCGTCAGGCCTGATTTTGTCATCTTTGACGAACTGCGGAGAAACGAGGACTTTGAGGTATTTGCCGATATGCGTCTTGCCGGTATCGGGATGATCGGAATCATCCATGCCGTATCCCCCCATGAGGCCCTGCAGCGGTTTGCAGACCGGCTTGAGTTTTCAGTGCTTGCACAGATCTTCGGCTCCATGATCTATGTGAGAGACGGACAGATACACCAGATCTGCACAACCGCCTTCTCCATGAAGGTTCCGGAAGGAATTGACTCAGATATGCAGATTAGACCGGTTACCACAGTCTCTGATGTCAAGACCGGCTTTCCCGTATTTGAGATATTCAGATACGGCACGGAGACCATTGTCCTTCCGGTTGAGGAAGAGGAAGAGTCGGAAAACTCAGAAAAATACGTTCCTGCGGAAGAGACCGTTATGCACGCGGAGCAGCAGGAGCCGGTCAGGGAGAAGGCCTCCGAGGAGGAGGAACCGGAGGAAGAAGAGGAAGAGACCAATGCCTGGTCCATCACCGAGCGGGATATCCAGCGTGAGATTGGCAGATACACCGGTGGCGAAGTCAGCGTGGAGATGCTCTCTGCAACAAAGGCGGTCGTCTATATTGATGACCGGGATGTTCCTGCTGCCATCGGGAAAGGTGGAAAGAATATTGCAGCCATCGTGAACAAGGTCGGTGTTGGCATCGATATCAGACCGGCATCAGAACTTGCAAAGAAAGTAAAAGCCCTCTCACCCGGACAGTCCGATCGGGAGGAACTGATGCTTGGTGACGGGCTTCAGGTCAGGATTGACAAAAAACAGCTCTCCATCATCTCACCGGACAATACCGGGAAGATCGTTGATGTCTTTGCCGGACGGGAGTACCTCTTCACTGCAACCGTAAACGATTCAGGTGAGATTCATCTGGCAAAGAACAGTACCATTGCTCAGGAGATGCTGCGCAGATATAACGAAGGTGAACCCATCAGGCTCAAAACAGTGTGAGGGCATGTATGACAGAAGAGACACAGGCTTTGGAAGCTGCTATTCGGAAACAGTGGGATGGGGTGTTTATTGCCACTCCATCTGAAAAAAAGAAATTCTACCTGACCGTTGCATATCCGTACCCCAGTGGTGCCATGCATGTCGGTCATGGCAGGACATACATCGTCCCTGATGTTATCGCCCGGTTCTGGCGGATGCGGGGACGCGAAGTCCTCTATCCTATGGCATTTCATGTCACCGGGGCACCGGTCATCGGGATCTCAAAACGGATTGCACGACGGGATGAGAGTGCCATACAACTCTATCGGGATCTCTACCGGGTTCCTGAGGATGTCCTTGAGACCTTTACCGACCCGTTAAACATCGTCAACCATTTCTCAAACGAATATGAACGGGTTATGACCCAGGCCGGTCTCTCTATCGACTGGTCACGGCGGTTTACTACGGTTGAGCCGACCTACAGCAAATTTATCGAGTGGCAGTGGTACCATCTTCGTGAAGCTGGGCATGTAAACAAGGGTGCCCACCCGGTCAGGTACTGCCCGCAATGTGAAAACCCGGTCGGAGACCATGACCTGCTTGAGGGTGACAAAGCCGAGATCCAAAAGTTCACGCTCATCATGTTCCGGTACGGGGATGCATTTATTCCCTGTGCAACCCTCCGGCCCGAGACCATTTATGGAGTTACGAACCTGTGGGTCAACCCAACTGTTGAGTATGTCAGGGCACAGGTTGACGGATCCGAATGGATCCTCTCACGGCAGGCGATGGAGAAGATAATGCTCCAGGACCATGAAGTCACGGAGACCGGGACCATTTTGGGATCTGATCTCGTCGACAAGACGGTCAGCCATCCCTTCTGTGGTGAAGTGCCCATTCTTCCGGCAGTGTTCGTAGATCCGGATATGGCTACCGGTCTTGTCATGAGCGTTCCGGCCCATGCACCCTATGATTACATCGCTCTTCGCGACCTCCAGCGAAAAGGGCAGTATACTGATATCAAACCGGTCGGTCTTATCACCGTTGAAGGGTATGGGGAGTTTCCCGCTGTTGAGGCAGTCGAGAGGGCCGACATCATTAACCAGGATGATCCAAACCTTATCGAACTGACCCAGTCGGTGTATACTGCCGAGCATGCGACCGGAAAGATGTACGAAAAGTATGGGGGTAAACCGGTTAAGATCGCCAGAGAGGAGATCGCACGGATCCTGACCGAACAGCACCACTCTACCATCATGTACGAGTTTGACACGCGGCCGGTGGTCTGCCGGTGTGGCTCCCGGGTCTATGTCAAGGTCCTCCATGACCAGTGGTTCCTTGAATATAGTGATCCGGCCTGGAAACAACAGGTAAAGGATCACCTTGAGGACATGGAACTGGTTCCACAGGAGGTCAGGGCTGAATTCAACCGTACCGTTGACTGGCTCAAGGACTGGGCCTGCTCACGGCGCATTGGTCTTGGAACCAGGATGCCATGGGACCCGGAATGGCTTATCGAGCCGCTCTCAGATTCGACCATCTACATGGCGTATTATACCATTGCATCCAGGATAAGGCACATCGATCCCGCTCTCCTGACACCGGCGGTCTTTGAC
>ERZ795046.2615-NODE-2615-length-15457-cov-3.935723_pt1 | contig 15457 bp, 9 predicted proteins | sample MGYA00375130_ERZ795046 | MGnify/ENA primary metagenome ERZ795046 (study PRJEB30175, sample SAMN05720202) | activated sludge metagenome | isolation source: anaerobic digester from wastewater treatment plant | place: Japan | collected 2015-05-15 ...
TTTCTTATAGTGGTATTCTCTTGCATCGATGATATAAACCTTGCAGCCTATCGCTTTTGCAAGTTCTCGATTACTATTTCTCCAACACTGGGCTAATTCCTCAGTGGTTTGATCATAATCTTTTTTCCATTTTTTGGTGAACATCACTTCGAGATACATGATCCCATTTCTATAATTAACCAATCTGCTACACAGACCATGATTCACTCTATATACGACATCAGCACGCAAAAGGTGCTTTCTATTTAATTCTTGAATATCTATTGTTGTTGCCATACTTTGATAGGCGCATAAACTATGCCAAAATCGAAGGAATCTCAGATTAGTATTGATATATTAAATTATAATATCCAAATATAATTTCACATAAACTATAATTATCAAAATTTTATAAATTAAATAAGGCAATTAAATTTCTTAAAAAATTACCCTTATCGTGCCAGATACAAAGAAAATTTGCATTAAACATATTATAAAAATATTTAATATGTTCAATGATTAAAATTTATTTCTCAGCAAACTAATCATCCGTTTCTAATATTCATGTGTATCTTTACCCTTGAAATTTTTAGGTCTCATAGTTCAATGGATAGAATAGAAGTTTCCTAAACTTTTGATACAGGTTCGATTCCTGTTGAGACTACTACAACTCTAGAATCTCTTGTTATTAATATCTTATTATCTCTAATTTAAGTGCAATTATTATTTGCGGAGAGACAGGGATTCGAACCCTGGGTACACTTTTGGCGTACACACACTTTCCAGGCGTGCTCCTTAAACCACTCGGACATCTCTCCTTCGGATTAAAGCGCAAAAATAGCCTTTGTTCTTGATATTCTTTCAAATTTAATTTTGAAAATGCATAAGTACCGAAATTCCTTATTAAGATTTCCTGGATGGCTAAAGTTCTCATAAAATTTAATATACTACTAACAATCATAGCTTTTATATATAAAAAAATCTCATATATATTATTTAGCAAATAAATATCACCTCATTTCCAAATAAGTTTTATATTTGATTCCATTAATTAAAATATAATTTCGATTACTATGCCAGTTCCAATTGATTATAATCTATTTAATAGTATCTACCATTTTAGGAATTATTATTCTAAAATTAAAGCAATGAAGCTATTATTGTTTACGCTACTTTCAGTTTTTTTTCAATTCGAACTCATTGCTCAAACGGCTTCAAATCCAACAAAGACATCAATTTTTAATGAAAATAGTTTTAAGGAATATCGTGATGAATTGATTTCAACTGAACGTTTTTTTGAGTTAAAAAAAGAAGCATTTGGATTGGCGAATTGCGAAATGGTCTTAATCAACTCAAATAAACTAAAATCAGATTTAATTCATCTAAAATATCAACAATATTACAAAGGCATTCCTATATACAATTCTATGTATTATCTGCACACCAAAGATGGAGAAGTCCAATCCAGCAATGGGATGCTCTATCCTTTTATTGAAATCAATACAGAACCAAAAATTAATACACATAAAGCCAATCAAATAGCACAAAAATATTTTCTTACAATAATTAATGATAAAAAAATAAATCATAATGATGTTAAAATAATCTCAACTGAACTATTTATTATAGATAAGTCATATCCAAATTTTTCAGGAAACTATGCTCTGGCTTATAAAATAATTGCCACTATCAAACTCATTAATAAAAAACAAGAAATATTAGTAGACGCACATAATGGTCAAATAATATTTAATCAATCCAAAATCCATCATATAGATCGACCATCTAAAGCAAAAACTAAATATTATGGAGAGCAAGATATAATATCCGATTCAATTGGAGTAAATGAATTTGTTTTGCGAGACAACAGTAGAAATATCACCACCTTTACCGACAAAAAAAACACCTACGAAAAATTTACTGATACTGATGGATACTGGGATCAGTTCAATGCTGATCAAGATGAAGTTGCATTGGATGCACACTATACTACAAGTAGATTTTATGATATGATGCTTGAAAAATTTAATTATAGAGGTGTCGACGGAAAAGGAGGTGCGATGAATCCGATAGTACATATCCAAGGAGGTTCCAGTGTTGTAAATGCTTTCTGGGATGGAGAAAATGCAGCATTTGGAAATGGAGATTGCCATCACAGTCCATTGACTACATTCTCAGTAGTTGCACACGAATTTACTCATGGCGTCACTCAATATAATTCTGCTTTAATCTACAATGGTGAATCAGGTGCGATAAATGAATCCTTGAGTGATATTTTTGGAAAAGCTGCTGAATATTATTATGATCGGAATAGATTTAGCTGGGAATTGGATCCCATATTTAAAAAGACAAAATACCCAGAAGTATTTCGTTCTTTTTCCGATCCCAACAGATTGTCCATGCCAAAAACCTACAAAGGAAAATTTTGGGAAGACATAGCAGATGTTCATACCAATAGTAGTGTCTTCAATCATTGGTTTTATTTGATGGTAACAGGAGAGACTGCTACAAATGAATTTGGTGTAGACTACAGTATCAAGGCTATGCCTATTCTAGATGTCCTCACTGTAATATTCAAATGTCAAACATCCTATCTCACACCAAGTTCTGGTTATAAAGAATTAGCAAAATCATCATTACTTGCTTGCAAGGAATTGTATGGACAAAATAGTGACATCTATATATCAATGCAGAATGCTTGGATTGCAGTCAATGTAGATGACAAGATCATTGCAAAAAATATCACTGACCTTGAAATAACAATCAATGTAGATGAATTGAATACATGTGCAGATTCAGCAGTTCACAGTTTTACGATGACTTTACGAAATACAGGAAATCAAATAATCAAAGCAAACTCTAGGATAAATTACAATATCAATTTCCAATCTTACAGTCCTGAATACATTCCTAGATTGACTGGAAATATTATATTGAGTACAGATCTAGCGCCTGGTGATAAAATTGAAAAAGTTTTTCAAAACGCTTTTTCAATGAAATTTTTTGGACTCTTATACATTTATGCCTACATCAATTTCCAAGATGATTACAATACAAATAACAATGTCAATTTAACGCTATATAACTCAAATCCCAAAGAGGGAGACATCCTTCTAGATCTTCAAAAAATAACAAATTATTCTTGCTTTGGAAAAGAAAATGCAGCAGTCACTTATGTCCTTACCAACAATTCATGTAAGCCTATTCCTTCAGGTACAAAATCTAAAGTAATTTTAAGTCTAGAGAATGAAGTAAAAATGACTAAAGAAATCACTTTTATAGAAGCTTTAAATGAAGGAGAATCATTAACTTTTGTAGACTCTTTTTTCAATGATAGAAATGGGCTTTACTATATGGATATAGAAAATAATTTAGATCCATATCCAATCTCGAATCATGACTCCGCATTCTCAGTTTATAAAATAATAAACAATGTAATGGATTTTACTTTTGAAAATGCTGATTATCGAGATTTCTTCACTGAAACTTATGTTTTTTCGAACCCATTAATTAATTACAACAACAGCACTCAATTCGGCACTACAGGATATTATGAAAAAGATTATGGATCCTATTTTCCTTGTGAAAATATCATACGATCACTGACAGATGAGATCAATCCTTCTCTTAAGACCTGCATTGATTTTTCAAATCTAGGAATAACCTCAATGAGTTTTGACTTAACCCAATTTAGAGCAGATAGCTCAAAGTATCCTGAGTTATGGTCTAAATCAGCCGCAATGCAATTGACATTAAAAAGTGAAAACAATACATTAGATAAATTTTATTTCGATCAAAAAGAAGCCTCAAAGATAAATCATCAACTCAGTCTTGGCAATAACTTTAAAGGAGAGCTCACTTTCACATTCTACAATAATCTAGGTCCATTTAGTTTATCATTGAATGCACTTAATTATGATGCTCAACTTTTGGATAATTTAAACTTCTCAACTATTGTAAATCAAGATGATCTCAAATCTGACAGAATAAAAATCTATCCCAATCCTGCACATGATAAAATTTATTTTAGCAATGTTGAAGAAAATATTTATAAGGGAGAATTGATAAATCTTGATGGCAAAAAACTAAAATCTTTTCAAGTATCTAGTCGCAACCAAACTATAGATATTAACGATTTAGCTAATGGCATGTATATTTTAAAGTTAATTTCCAATTCGAAAAAAACAGAAGAATTTTCATTCATTAAGCAAAGCAATTAATTTTAAATAGATTTTTTAGAATTTCAAACTCAATTGAATTCTATCGCGACTTTCTTCTATTGATATGATCTTGACTTTTACTTTTTGCTTTAAATGAACTATTTCATTTGGGTCTGAAATAAATTTTTCACTCATTTCAGAAATATGAATTAAACCAGAAACTTTCAGACCAATATCTACAAATGCTCCAAATTTTGTAATATTATTTACTATACCATCTAGGATCATCCCATCCATTAATTCAGAGATATTTCTAATTTTTACCTCTATATTACTAAACTCGCCTCTCGGATCTAATCCTGGTTTATCCAACTCTTTAAAAATATCAATGATGGTAGGTTCTCCAACATCATTAGATACAAAATCTTTGATAACAATCTTCTTTCTTAAATTTTCATTAGCTATAAATTCAGCTAAACTGACACCTAAATTTTTAGCCATTTTATCAACTATTGAATAATGCTCTGGATGAATTGAGGTATTATCTAATGGATTTATCCCGTCCTTAATTCTTAAAAATCCAGCACATTGCTCAAATGCTTTTGGACCTAATCTTGGTACTTTTTTTAATTCATTCTTAGAATTGATCTTCCCAATTTCCTTTCTATATTGAACGATATTCTCTGAAATCGTAGGCCCCAATCCAGAAATATATGTCAATAAATACTTTGATGCAGTATTGACATTTACACCTACTTTATTCACACAACTCAACAAAGTAAAATCCAAACTCTCTTTCAATAATTTTTGGTTAACGTCATGTTGATACTGTCCGATCCCTATTGATTTTGGATCTATTTTTATCAACTCAGCCATAGGATCCAACAATCGTCTTCCAATAGATATCGCTCCTCGATAGGTGATATCCAAATTTGCAAATTCTTCACGAGCAATCTCAGAAGCTGAATAAATCGAAGCCCCTTGTTCACTAATATTAAAAACAAATAGCTCATCTATAAGAATATTACTTTTGATCCATTCAACTGTTTCCCTACCTGCAGTGCCATCACCCACAGCGATATGGTGTACAGAGTATCGCTTAATATCAGCATTTAATTTATTAAGCGCTTCTTCTGACTTATGAATATCTTGTAAAGGAAAAATTGTATAGTATTTTTGCAAATCACCGTATTGATCCAGTACAACCACTTTACTTCCAGTGCGAAAACCAGGATCAATTGCAATGATCGTTTTCTCACCTAATGGCGCTTCTAGGAATAGTTGTCTTATATTTTCTGCAAAGACTTTCGTAGCGACCTCATCAGAATTTTTCTTAAGAATATTATGAATTTGAATATCGATAATATCATTCAATGAACTTGTCCAAGAATGAACTATTGCATCTTCAAGAATCTTTCTTGATCGTGATTGTTCTCGATAATATTTTCTCGCAATAATCCTAAAAATATCTGATTCATCATGAATCAATTTTACCCTGAGTAACTTTTGCTTCTCTCCTCTCTCGATAGCAAGATATCGATGTGAAGGAATAGATTTTATACTTTCATTATAATCGAAATAATCACGATAAGTTGCGGCTATTTTTTCAGCCTCTTTTGACTTTATTATTCTAGATTGAATCGATGATTTTTTGAAAAGCTGTTCTCTTATTGATTCTCTTATTAAAGAATCATCAGCTATTCTCGACGCAATGATCTCAATCGTCCCCTGACGAACTGATGGAATATCTGGATATAAATCACAAAAATATTTTGAAGCTATGCCATTAAAATCTACTGAATTATTATTGAGTATTAACTCTGCTAATGGGAGCAATCCATTCTCAATTGCAATATCTGCTTTGGATTTTTTCTTTTTCTTATAAGGGGCATAAAGATCTTCCAGTACCAATGCATCTTCAGCTTGTTCTATTTGTTTTCTCAATAGATCGGTTAATTGACCTTGCTCTAGAATTGTCTCCAGTATAAATTTCTTTCGAGCTGCAAGTTCTTCTAGATCATGATACAATTTCGAAATATCCTTAATTTGAATCTCATCAAGCCCACCTGTTTTTTCTTTTCTGTATCTGGCAATAAAAGGTATCGTACATGATTCTTCAATTAACTCAAGCACAGTTTTGACTCGATGTACTTGTATTGAAAGACGGCTTGCAATTTTATTGCAAAAACTTAGATCAATCATGTTACAAAGAAATACTATTCCCTTGAAATCAATTGAATTCTATTAATAAAATTTGAATTAATCTTAAAAAGTACCTACGACGTCTGTATCTTCTTTAGTTCTGTAGACAATCACCTTAAAATAAATTGGCGCTGTTCCATAATCAGAACTAATCTTTGCAAAATCAACTTGAGAGTTCAAATTTGCACGGTAGACATAAAAATTCTTTTTAGAAATTGGATGATATTCTTTTTTAGGCAATCTAACAAAGACATCATCATTATTAGTAGAAAATCGTACTTTGTGACTAGGTAATTTTTCAGTTTCCAATTCATATGCAGCCTCTACAATAATCCTTTCAACTTTATCAGCTTTAGGAAGCTTAATTTGGTAACTGCCGTTCCATGAATTATAAATTCCTGCACTATAAATATCTTCTCCAGAATATATTTCAGTATTATAAATGGAAATAAGTTCTCTCTGTGCGCTAATGCTTATACCAATAGATAGGCATAATATTATCAATAGCTGTCGTCCTTGGACAAATTGATTCTTCATGATTGGTCTCTTTCTCTGATTCAAATTTAAGACGAAATTTTGTAAAAGAAGTAACAACCAAATTTTATTGCTATATATTTATTTATATATATATATTATTCTACAATTTAGCATAATAGATATTAAAATTAAAAAAATATAATTTACCTTATTATTTGTAAAAAACTCAGCTTGAAAGTCAATTCAAATTATTTGATTTCTAGATGTCATGTAAAATGGAAAGATCAACCAATTTTCGCCCAAGAGTTATCTTCTTCATCAATATACTGATTTCGCAATCTAATATTAAGCGGATTGCTGAGTTCTGGATCTTTATTTAAAATAGCCTCTGCTAAATTTCTAGCCGCTACTAGTATTTTATTATCTTCTTGAATGTCGGCTATGTTTAATTGTATAAGACCGCTCTGCTTTGTTCCATCCAAATCACCAGGACCGCGCATCTCTAGATCAGCCTCAGCAATTTTAAATCCATCGTTTGTAGCAACCATAGTCTCTATCCTTTTAAGTGCATCGATGCTTACTTTATTTCCTGTCATCAATACGCAGTATGATTGATCTGCACCTCTGCCCACCCGACCTCTCAATTGATGTAACTGCGATAATCCAAATCTTTCGGCATTCTCTATCACCATAACACTAGCATTAGGAACATTGACTCCTACTTCTATTACCGTAGTAGCGACCATGATATTGGAACTACCTGATACAAACAATTTCATTTCAGATTCTTTGCTTGCAGACTTCATTTTTCCATGAACGATGGATACTCTGTATTTAGGCAATGGAAAGTATTGCAATAATTTCTCATAACCCAAAGTCAAGTTCTCAATATCTAATTTTTCAGATTCTGCTATGAGAGGAAATACAAAATAAATTTGACGTCCTTGCTCGATCTGCTCTTTCATAAAATTATAGAGTTGCATTCGCTGAATATCTTTGAGATGCATCGTTTTAATTTCCTTCCTATTTGGAGGAAGTTCATCGATGATCGAAACATCCAAATCCCCATATAGTGTCATTGCCAATGTCCTAGGAATTGGTGTGGCCGTCATTACTAATACATGTGGATTGCCATTCTTTGCCTTCTTCCATAACTTTGCTCTTTGTTCCACTCCAAATCGATGCTGTTCATCCACCACACATAATCCCAAATTATTAAAAACTATAGGATCTTCAATCAAAGCATGAGTTCCTATTGCAATATGAATTTCACCACTTGCGAGTTCATTCAATATATTTTGCCTCACTTTTGATTTCACTTGTGAGGTGAGCAAACAAGTTTTCAATCCTATTTTCTCACAATATCCTGATATCGTTTGATAATGCTGAGTTGCCAATACTTCAGTAGGCGCCATAATACATGCCTGATATCCATTCCCTATTGCAATCAACATGATTAAAAAACTAACAATAGTTTTACCACTTCCTACATCACCTTGCAAAAGTCGATTCATTTGATATGATGAATGCATATCTTGATGGATTTCCTTGATAACTCTTTGCTGAGCTAAGGTCAAAGGAAAGGGCATATGATTCTTATAAAAATCATTAAAATGATCTCCCAATTGTACAAAGAGATAACCCTTGCTTTGACGCTGTCTTTTTATTTTTGACAAAAACATTTTCATCTGAATTGCAAAAAGTTCATCGAATTTTAATCTGTTTTTTGCATAAATTATATCTAATTCACTTTTTGGCAAATGTATTTTTTTAAATGCATCATATCTCGGTATTAATTGAAATTTATCAATAATATATTGTGGTAATATTTCTTCGATTTGACTATGATGAATATATTGAAATAAATTCTGAATAATCTGTCCAATTCCTTTTGAACCCAAACCTTTTGCAGTGAGACTCTCAGTAGATGAATAAACAGCCTGATACCCCAACTGTGCTTTGAGATTATTTGGATCTCTTATAAGGTCGAGCTCTGGATGTGCAATACTTATTCTTCCTTTTACGAAATTTACTTTTGCATAAATCATATAATCCTGCCCAACTTGCAATAATTGCAAAAGCCAATTGGCTCCTTGAAACCAAATTAATTCAACGACGCCTGTCTCATCTTCTGCCAATGCAACCAATCTTTTTTGCCGCCCTTGTCCTTCTTCTGAGATAGCGCTAATTTTACATTTCAACAAAATGTATTCAGTACTAATATAAATATCTTTTACCTTACTAAATACACTTTTATCGACATATCGAAATGGAAAATAATTTAACAAATCAGACACAACTTGAACATTGAGATGCTTTTTCAATAAAGCTCCCTTAATAGGCCCAACGCCTTTTAGATATTCTATTGGAGAATCAATTTGAATATTTACTGACATGTTGATAGAATAAATCTACAAGCTAATTTCTTATAAAAAAAATTATTTATCAACTATTATTCTTTTTGGTATATTAGCCAGTTCCCAAGTGAGTAAAAAAATATGTTTAGTGCGCTTTTCTAGAATTGGTAGATTTATTTTAATTTTATCATCAGTGATCCTGTGATAATCTTCATGGGTACCATTGAAGAAGAAAATTGCTGGAATCCTCTTTTCTGCAAAATTATAGTGATCAGAACGGTAATAATAACGATTGGGATCATTCTCAGCATTATAGACGTAATCAAGAATGAGCTGACTATATTTTGAATTCACTTCCTCATTTATTCTATGGAGATCCGAACTCAATCTATCAGACCCAATAACATAAAGATAAGCTGAATCTTCACTATATTTTTTATCAATCCTACCGACCATATCTATATTAATGTCAACAGTGGTTTTGTTTAAATCCAATCTCGGATTATTGACATAATAATTCGAACCAAGCAATCCTTTTTCTTCACCAGTCACAAGCAAACAAAGTATTGTTCGCCTTGGTTTGATGCCTTTATCTCGAGCCACTTGTAGTGCTTTAGCGATCTGAATAACTGCTGTAGTGCCAGATCCGTTGTCATCAGCGCCATTAAAAATGTCTTCATTCTTTTTGCCAATATGATCATAGTGTGCTGATACGATTACAATCTCTTCTTTTTTATCCGTACCTTCAAAATAAGCCATGATATTTTTACCAGAAATTGCCTTGATATTTTTCTTCTGTGAAATCTCTAATTTAGTGTTGAATGAAAATGAATGTGCTCTTCCTTTCTTTTTAATTCTATTTCGCGCTTGAATTACTTTCTTCAGTGCATTTCCAATCACATGTGAACTTGTTGAAGAAGACATATAAGCTACATTAGGTGTATTGGATGTGAGATACTCTTCAGAATCCAATAAAAAAGTCGGTGATATTAATTGTGATCGCTTTAAATCTACAAGCTGTTTAAACTTTTCTTCTATAACAAGAATCAATGCCACTTCATGCTTTTTTGCAGCTTCGATTTTTTTATTAAAATTAGTTGACCAATCAGATTGAAATTGAGAATTTGTGATCCATGATGTGCCATCAGCCTTTGTTGGTTCTCCATTATAAATGAGGATTACTTTACCCTTGACGGATGTATTTTCATAATCATTATAATTTGGATCATCGATGCCATATCCACAGAAGACTATTTCTTTAGCATTAATTTCTAAATCGTTATTTTCTGTAGGGACAGCAACATAATCCCACAATAATTTAAATTCTGTATCATTAGCTGTAAAAGAAGTATTTTCCCAATTTACCCAACTGAAACCAACATGTTGAAAATAAGAATTATTATCTCCGATTTTTTGAATGCCATATTGTTGAAATTTTGTGGCAATAAAATTTGCTGCAATGTCAATGCCTCTAGAACCCAATTCTCTACCCGCACATGAATCTGAAGTTAGCACATCTAGTATAGTGCTCATCTCTGTCTGATCAATTGCTGTTGTCAATTGACTTAAAGAATCTACAACAGTTTTTTTTGTATAATCAGGTCTAGTGATTCCATTGTAATATTGAGAGATGGAAAGTTTAGAAAAAAGTAAAAATGTTAAGATAACAAGATAAAATCTGATGATCATTTGTCGAAATAAAAATACAAACATCAAAACTTCATTTAATAATTTAATGAAATATTATGATTCTAAATAATTTATTTTTTGAACTCTGATAAGATGCCTTCCGCCATCAAAACTTGTCTCTAAAAATAGCTTTACCATTTCAAGCGCTAAAGGTAGGCTGACATACCTTGCAGGAATACTTAATATATTGGCATCATTATGAGCACGTGAAAGCCTACTTAATTCTGCATTCCAACAAAGTGCACATCTTACTTTTGGATGTTTATTTGCTGCGATAGCCACACCATTTCCACTGCCACATAAAACGATACCAAACTCAATTATCCCCTCTTCTACATCCTTTGCTACCGGATGTGCAAAATCAGGATAATCCACAGAACTTTCATCATAACATCCGTAATCATGAACGTCATAGCCTTGTTCTTGAAGCAAGGCTATGATGTTTTTTTTATAAATAAATCCCGCATGATCGGATCCGATCGATATCTTTTTCAAAATTAATTATTTATTGGAGCTGTTTGAAATTTCTTCAATTTTGCTTCTAGGTCAGAAGCAAACTGACTGTCGCCAGTTTCCTTTGCTGCTTGCAAAATTTCTGGAATAGAAGATGCAGCAAATGCTTTATCTTGTTGGAACCCTGCTTGAATTTCACTAGGACTCAAAGTCTCAAAAAATTCTAACATATCTAAGGTTTCATCACCCAGAATCTTAATATGTTTCTTTGCCTCATCATACTTTTTCGCCATTAAAAGTGCTTGAATAAATGGCATAGCACGTCCATCATATTGAAAATTCATATTTGGAAAAGATTCAAAATATTTCATTGCAACTGCACTAGCCCTTTCGGTATCTCCTTTTGCCAATAATCCATTGGCCAATCTCATCATGATCATTCTAAAAGCTTGAACACTTGGACCATAAGATTTATCGACGAAAAGTTGTTGCTTGTCAAAATTCCCCCACTTATATTTATTCATGATGACATCATAGGTATAATCATAGTCCATTTTTCCAGCACCATAGATATACATATTTCTTTCACTTTGAGATTTAAAAGGGACGATGCGGAGAGCCATTCCATCCATCTCGGTATAATCATCCAATCCCATCAATTTATCTCCTTGACAGGTTACTGAAAAATAAATTGGTCTGTCTTGAATATTTGAAGTTATGATATCAATCACTGCCAATTCATCTTTTGTTAAATATGTCTTTCCCGCAAGATTTATTGGAATTTTTGTAAGTACTGAAGAGTCACCAGGAGTAAACATTCCAGTTTTTAAAGCAGCCTCTGGCGAAACTTCAAGAGTTACATTTCTACTAGGCATAAATGTTTCGATTTCTCTACCACTTCCAGATGATAATGGATGATCTTCACCAATAAATTTGAGCCATGATTGAGCAGACATTTCTCTATCGTTGTTTAACTTGCCCTCAGGATCTTCAGGATTAAAATAAAATACTTGATTGCGCAGCTGTCCACGGTATTTCTCTTGAGGTATGCTCATTTTTACAGGAGCTGATTCATTTATTTTTCTTCTTTGTGCTGCGATATACCAATCTACTGCAATCAAGGATAAATTAATTACCCTAACGTCTCTTCTTATGCCTTCTACTTCCTGTGCATACCAGACAGGATAGGTATCGTTATCACCATAAGTAAAGATGATTGCATTAGGCTTGCAAGATTCTAAAATATTAGAAGCATAATCTCGAGCAGCTGTAATACCTTGTCTGCCGAGATCATCATAATTCTGAACACACATGATCACAGGTGCAGCAAGACCTAAACAAGATGAAATAGCAGCTGGAGCTATACCTTTCATATTTACCTTGTCTCTCAATAATTCAAAAATGAACATTGCCCCCATGCCTATCCATATACAAAATATCATAAAAGACCCGACTAAGACATAGTCTCGCTCCCTTGGTTCATTTGGTGGCGAATTACTAAAAAAACATAATGCAAGACCAGCAAGAAGCCACATTGAAAATAATGTCCAAAAATCTTTTTTATTATGCCTAAAATGAAAGAACACTCCACATAATCCCAGAATCAATGGAATAAAATAATAACTATTGGTAGACTTATCCTCTCTAATCACCCTTGGCAATCTATCTTGATTATAAAGCTTTGCACTATCGAATGATTTTATCCCACTTTTCCAGTTGCCATCTCTTTTATTCCATGCAAAAGTGCCCTGTTCGAAATTTTGCCTACCCACATAATTCCACATAAAATATCTCCAATACATCCATCCAAACTGATAGTTCCATAAGAAACTAAGGTTAAATGCCATGGAAGGAGGACCATCTTTCTTGAATCCCAAATAATCCATCCACATTCTATACAACTGAGGTCTTCCTTGATCAGAATGACCAATCCTTGGCAATAGGATTTCATCACTTTTCTTGAAGACATAATCAAATTTTTTATCGACGACTTTATACTCATTTCCTACTCTTCCATATCGATCAGTAGATTTTGTATTGATAGGTCTGGCATCAAAATGTGGTCCTTTGATCAATGAACGATCACCATATTGCTCACGATTGAGATACGGCAGTAATCGCATCACATCATTAGGTTCATTCATATTGATAGGAGGATTAGCCAATGCTCTAATAATAACCACACCAACGATAGAATAAGATATAGCAATAAAAGTTAGAGTTAAAACTACCTTATGAAGCAGGTCATTACCTTTTTTCTTTGCATACTGCATTCCAAAATACGATATCGCTCCTAAAGTGAGCAGCGTTGGAACAATACCCGAGTGAAATGGCAGACCAAATGAATTCACTAATAACTTCTCATAGAAAGCCCATAAACTGGGAATTCCTGAAATTATAATTGATTGGAATAACATAGTACTGATGATACCAACTCCACAAGCTATAAGCATTCCAATCCAAGTTGGATTTTTCCATTTTTTATTATATATCATGATTGCTATCACTGAGAATACTAGCAAACTCAATAGATGGACTCCAATAGATAGACCTACTGCATAAAACGCAAAAATCATCCATTTGTCATTTTTCGGATCTTCAGGTAAATAATACCATTTAGTTGCAGCCCATAAAGTCATTGCAGTAAACATTGTAGACATGGCATAAACCTCTCCTTCTACTGCGGAGAACCATATTGAGGTTGAAAATGCTGTAGCTAATCCAGCAATCATACCAGCACCATTAATAGCTATGTCTCTGTTTTCGTCAACTTCAATGCTACTTTTATCATAGGCTAATCTTCCAAACATAATTGTCGTCCAACAAACAAACATCGCGGCAAATGCTGTACAAATCCCTGACATCAAATTCACTGCAAAAGCGATATCTGATTGGTTATTAGACAAAAGATCAGCTACCCAAGTAAATAACCTTCCAATAAGTAGGAAAAACGGGGCTCCAGGTGGATGCACGATCTGCAATTTGTAGGCACCTAATACGAATTCGCCACAGTCCCAAAGGCTTCCAGTTCTTTCTACCGTGAGAAAATAAATGATGGTCGCGATTGCAAAAACAATCCAACCTGTAATATTAGCTCTTTTTGATAATGGATTCATTTGATAATCAGAGTCTTATAAATTTAAAAATATTATATTATAAAAATTCCTGTAAAAGTACTAAAAACCCTCGAATACACAGCATAACAGGACATAAAGCTTTAACAGAATTTTAAGGACTCTATTTAACGCAAAGAACAGCTGCTTATTTTATCAGCATTTTTAAATTGCAAAAAAACAATCGCATAATTTTTTAAATAAACATTTTTATCTGCATCATTAACCAAAGATCAGTAATGTATTGTATCGTATCTTTGCAAAAACTTATTCAGAATGATTCGTTTACTTATACTGGGTCTAGCGTTATATGGGGCTTACCAATTGTTTTTCAAACCTAAAAAGATAGAAATCCTAAATGATAAAAAGGAAAATAAAAATTTCACTGATTACGAAGAAGTAGAATAATGGAAAATATAGCCTCGATAATATTGTATAAAGATCACCATTATATTGTGGTCAATAAACCTGCTGGGGTTCCAGTTCAGAAAGATAAAACTGGAGATACCTCTTTGCATGAAATGATCATGGCCTACGCTAAACAAGAACTTTATCTTTGTAATAGAATTGACAGGCCAGTTTCTGGAATAGTGATTCTTGCAAAAACACAGAAAGCAGCAGCTGATTTTCAAAAACAATTTGGGACAAGTTTTATCAAAAAATACCTTGCTATAGTTCCGAAAATTGAAATCCCACAAGAAGCTGAATTAAAACATTTTATTGGCAAATCATCCAAATCAAATAAAGCAATCATTGAAGATGCACCATTTAAAAATGCTGAAGCCGTATCCTTAAATTATAAAATATTGAAATCCGCGGATCAATATCAACTGATTGAAATTAATACTGAAAGTGGCAAATTTCATCAAATTAGAGCACAACTTGCAAAGGCAGGAATGCCCGTTCGTGGTGATGTCAAATATGGTGCAAGAAGATCAAATAAAGATAAGTCTGTAGGTTTACATGCCTATTCCATTTCATTCATCCATCCTTCAAAAAATAAAGTTTTAGAATTTCAAACTGAATG